>ERZ1740059.549-NODE-549-length-19664-cov-6.282982_pt1 | contig 19664 bp, 12 predicted proteins | sample MGYA00581744_ERZ1740059 | MGnify/ENA primary metagenome ERZ1740059 (study PRJEB43018, sample SAMN04849738) | marine metagenome | isolation source: floating plastic debris | place: Pacific Ocean | collected 2008-08-28 | study: EMG produced TPA metagenomics assembly... | reverse complement strand
GCCAACGCTCTGCCTGGCAGAGCAGCACGCGCGCCCCGCGACCCTCGGCCGGCTGGGCCCAGGCGCGGGCGAGCTGGGCGTCCCCCTCGAGGGCGAGCGCCGCGAGCTCCGGGACGGCCCGCACCGCACCCCGGGCACCGCGCTTGAGCCGCGCCGGGCTCCCGTAGTTCTGCGAACGGTAGCTCGCCAGGCGGAGCCCCGCGGAGCTCCTCACGAAGACCGCGAGCCCCGTGCGGAGGCCGAGGTCCACGGCGAGGAGCCGCGGGCCCTGCAGCTCTTCCGCGGCCGGCGGCGCGTCGTGCGGGGTCCAGGGGGCGTCGGCCATGGGCTCAGTCTGCGGGCACGCACCGCTCGAGGGCCCACCCGCGGAGGCTCTGAATCCGCTCCGCCATGGTCACGCTGAGCGGCCGCGTGGTGGCGAGCTCGCGAAGCACGTCGTCCGTCGTGAGGCTCCCGTCGTCGCGCTCGAAGGCGTCGTAGAGCGCGCTGACGACGGCCTGCTCGATCTCGGCGCCGCTGAAGCCATCGCTCGCGGCAGCCAGCGCGGCGAGGTCGAAGTCGTCCGCGCGGCGGTTCCGCTTGGCGAGGTGCACCGCGAAGATCTCCTCGCGCGTTCCTCCGCTGGGGAGGTCCACGAAGAAGATCTCGTCGAAGCGCCCCTTGCGGAGGAGCTCCGGTGGCAGGTTCGAGATGTCGTTTGCCGTGGCGATGACGAAGACGCTCTCCCGCTTCTCCTGCAGCCAGGCGAGAAAGGACCCGAGGATGCGCTGGCTCGTGCCACCGTCGGCGCTCCCTTCGCCGGTGCCCACGGCCTTCTCGATCTCGTCGATCCACAGCACCACGGGGGCCATGGACTCGGCCAGGCCGATGGCCCGGCGGAGGTTCCGCTCGCTCTCGCCGAAGTACTTCTCGTAGAGCCTGCCGGGGTCGAGGCGGAGCAGCGGAAGGCGCCACTCCGCGGCCACGGCTTTGGCGCAGAGGCTCTTGCCGCAGCCCTGCACGCCGATGAGCAAGAGGCCCTTGGGTGGCGTGAGGCCGAAGTCTCGGGCCCGGGCGGCGTCCGCGAAGGCCCCGTGGCGTTTGCGCAGCCACTCCTTCAGGCGGGCGAGGCCGGCGACGTCCCGGAGGCGCTGGTCGTGCGGGAAATACTCGAGGAGCCCCGAGCGCTCGATCACCTTGCGCTTGGCCGCGAGGATGGTCTCGAGGTCCCTCCGGTCGAGGCGCCCGTCCTCCACCACGGCGCGGCTGATGATCTTCTCCACCTCGCTGAGCGTGAGCCCATGGAGCGCCTGGAAGAGCACCGTGGCGTCCTCCGGGGAGAGGGCGACCTGCACCGGTAGCTCCTTGGCCAGCGCGCGGATCAGCTCCTGTACGAAGCCGTGGTAGGCCTCGACGCTCGGCGCGGGGAGGTCGACCAGCGTGAAGAGCGGCTCGAGGCTCGGAGGAAGGCGCACGGCCGGTCCGGAGAGGACCACCTGGCCCCGATGCTGGAAGTAGCGCCGGTAGATGCGCTTCACGCGGGCGGTCGCGGTGGGCCCCTCGAGCTCCGGAAAATCCGGAAGGAAGAAGAGCGCCTCGAGGTTCGCGTCCTCGATGAAGGCGAGGGCCTTCTCCGGCTCGTGCGTTCCCGGCGGCCGGCCTCCATCGGGGGTTTGCATCTCGAGGCCGCGGACGCCGTCCCAGGTGAAGAGCGGGAGCCCCACGCGGTCGGCGACGTAGCCGAGGCAGCTCCGAAGACGCTCCTCCTCCACGGTTTCGAAGAGAAGGAGCGGATGATGAGCCCGCACGAGCACCTCGAGCTCACGGACGAGCTCTTCGGGGGGGGCGACCGTCGGCATGCGGGGACGATAGCGCGCGGGCGCGCCGTCACGGCCCCTGCGGGCCGCGACGGCGGGGTCAGCCATTCGTCGGCGCGCCCTTGGCGAAGACCATGCGCTCGTCCCGGAACGCCTTGAACTCGAGCGCGTTCCCGGCGGGGTCGCGCACGAACATCGTGGCCTGCTCGCCCGGCTTCCCCGCGAAGCGGACATGGGGCTCGATGAGGAAGTCGGCCCGGGCCTCCCGCAGGCGATCCCGAAGGGCCTCCCACGCGGGCCACGACAGGATCAGCCCGAAGTGGCGCGCCGGGATGGCCTTGCCATCCGCGTCGCTGGCGCCGGCGACGCGACAGTCCTCCGGCGCGTAGTGCGCCACGATTTGATGGCCGTGAAGGTCGAAGTCGATCCAGTGCCCCGGTCGCTCGCGCCCCTCCGGACAGCGAAGCACGCCACCGTAGAAGCGGCGCGCGGCCTCGAGGTCGTCGACGGGGAACGCCAGGTGAAAGCGGGGCCGCGCACGCGTCATCGCGTCGGCGTAGCGCTACGGGCGCTCCGCTTCGAGCGATCGTCCGGCCCGAGGCGCGGTCGTCGCCGGGGGCATGCCTTCGCGGACCGTCCAGCCGGGACGTCCCGTACGTCCGGCGCGGCGCACCGTGAGCGTGCCCTCCACCCCGACGCCCTGAGAGAGCTCCGTGTACTCGTCGGCCGTGTACTCGGGGTGCCCGTCGCCCTCGGGGGCCTCGTAGTCCTCGGGCGCTTCGCCGCCGGTCCCGACACGCCAGACCTGCGGCGTGGGCGGGTAGGTGTCGACGGGCATGCGCTGGCGCCGGGCCTGGTTGCGCGCGGGGTCGCGCCGGACGCGCCAGCGCGTCACGCGGAAGCCCGGTACGCCGCGCTGGCGCAGCACGCGGACGCCGCGCGGCAGCTCCGGGTCTTCGGCCTCGCGCTCCTCGTACGCGGTGTACCCGTCGACGCGGCGCACGAAGGTGACGAGCTCCCTACGCGTGGCGCCGCGGATCTCCGCGCGCGTCTTGCCGCCCTCGACGACGAGGCGCACGAGCACGGGCACGTCCTGGTCGTTTCGAAAACGGAAGTTGAGGTTCGGGTAGCTCACCGCCGCATCGAGGCCGAGCTTGATGTACCAGCTCGGTCGGCTGTGGGGATGCCGCTCGAGGACCTCGAGGCCAGCGAAGAAGGCCGCCGCGTGGAGCGTCCCGGCGATCTGGCAGGCGCCGCCGCCGACGCCATCGACGAGCTCGCCACCGGCGATGACCGTCGCGGGCTTGAAGCCGTTGCTGAGGCTGCGGTCGCCAACGAGCGCGTTGAAGTCGAAGACCTCGCCCGGGAGCAGCACGTGACCGTCGATCTTCGCGGCCGCCACGCGGAGGTTGTGCGTGCGGTCCCGTGCGTCTTCGGTCTGCGCGTAGGGCGTCTCGAAGGTGCCGAGCATGGCGCTCACGTCCACGTCCCGCAGCTCTGCGGCCGTGCGCCGCGCCGGGGTCCGGACCACGGCCAGCACGACCTCGGCGTCGGCGCTCAGGTCGAGGGCGAGCCGGTCGAGGGCGTCTCGGAGCGCGTCGAGGCTCGCCCAGACGTCGAGGGCGCGACCTTCCTGCTCGGGCCGAACGTTCTCGGTGGCCGGGTCGAGGCGCGCGTCCCGCGCGGGCCGATCCGTGCGCTCCTTCCAGGCCACGAAACGCTCGAGCGCCGGGGCCGGGTCCACGTGGAGCGGGAGCCGGAGGCGCAGCCCTTCGTCCTCGGCTCTCTCGCCGAGCGCGGTCGAGGGGTCCGCGGCCGCGCGGAGCCAGGTCGCGAGGGTGCTTTCGTCCACGGTGACCCCGATCGCCGCGGGCTTCAGTCGCTCGCGGCCCTCGGGCCCCGCGAGGACCAGCTCGGTCTCGCGGAACGAAGCGAGGAGTCGCGTGGCAGCGCTGGCGTCGCCGGGATCGACGCGGACCCCGCCGACGCTCACCTGCGGCGGCGTGCCCGCGCGCGTGGGAGCGCTCGGCAGCGCGAGCGCGAGCGCCAGCGCGAACGAGAGACGGCTCATGGGGCGAGGCTACGGGTGCGCGCCCAGGGGTCCAGAAAGCGGCGTGGCGAGGCGCGCCTCGGACGAACCGCGCCGGGCACCCGGCGACCCAGCCCGGGCTCGCGCGCTACGGGCCGTGGCCCGCGGCCACGTCTCTTTCGCCTGGCCAGCCGGGCTCAGGCGGAGGGCACGCCCGGCGCCGGGAACTGATCGCAGAGGTCCTTCACCTCGCCGGCGATGCGCGAGAGCTGGGCCTCGTCGTCGGGCGCGGCGACCACCTCGCCGATCCACCCCGCCAGCCTGGTCATCTCCGCGGTGCCCATGCCGCGTGCCGTCATGGCGGGTGTTCCCAGCCGGATGCCGCTCGGGTCGAAGGGCTTCCGCGTGTCGAAGGGAACGGAGTTGTAGTTGCAGACGATGCCGGCGCGATCGAGGGCCTGCGCGGCGACCTTGCCGGGCACGTCCTTGCTCGTCAGGTCGCAAAGGATGAGGTGGTTGTCCGTGCCGCCGGTCACCAGATCGATGCCCGCCGAGAGCAGCCCCTCCGCCAGGGTCTTCGCGTTGGTGACGACGGCGGCCGCGTAGTCCTTGAAGGTGTCCCTCGTCGCGAGCTTGGCCGCGATGGCGATGCCGGCCGTCGTCGCGTTGTGGGGCCCGCCCTGGAGCCCCGGGAACACGGCGCGGTCGATGGCCTTCTTGTGGACCTTGTCCATGAGGATCATGCCGCCGCGCGGGCCCCGGAAGGTCTTGTGCGTGGTGCTGGTGACGATCTCCGCGCGCCCCACGGGGCTCATATGGGCGCCGCCGGCGACGAGCCCCGAGATGTGACTCATGTCCGCCACCAGCACGCTGCCGACCTCGCGGGCGATCTCGGCGAAGCGGTCGAAGTCCACCTCCCGCGGGTAGGCGGTGATACCGGCCCAGAGCAGCTTCGGCTTGTGCTCGCGCGCCAGCGCCGCGACCTGGTCGAAGTCGATCCGGTGATCGTCGCGCGTCACGCCGTACTGCACGGCCTCGAAGTACTTGCCGCTGATGGAGACCTTGTGTCCGTGCGTGAGGTGGCCGCCCGCGTCGAGGCTGAGCCCCATCACCGTGTCGCCCGGGCTGCAGAAGGCGAAGTAGACGGCGAGGTTCGCGGGGCTGCCCGAATAGGGCTGCACGTTCGCGTGCTCACAACCGAAGAGGGTCTTGAGCCGCTCGATGGCCAGGCGCTCGACCTCGTCGATGTTCTGCTGCCCCTCGTAGTAGCGCCGGCCCGCGTAGCCCTCGCTGTACTTGTTGTTGAGCACGCTCCCGGCGACCTCCTGCACCGCCGGGAAGGCATAGTTTTCACTCGGGACGAGGCGGAGCTTGTCGCGCTGCCGCGCCTCCTCCTGCGTGATGAGGCGACCGAGGTCCGGGTCGAGCTCCGAGAGGGGGGCATCGAGGGGGGAGGGCGAGGGCGTGCTCATGAAGCGGATTTAGCCCCATCGGGCGAGGATTTCGAGGCGCGGGGCGTACTTCCCGGCGCGCATACTAGTCTCGCGGCCCATGGCGACGCTTCCGACCCTCGAGCGCTTCGTGGCCCTCGCCGAGAACGCGGCCGTGGTGCCCGTGGTGGAGGAGCTCGTCGCCGACGATCTCACGCCGGTGCGTGCCTTCGCCGCCGTGGGTGACGGCCCCGGGAGCTTCCTCCTCGAGAGCGTGGTGGGAGGCGAGAAGTGGGCGCGCTACAGCTTCGTCGGCGCCGAGGCCCCCGTGCGGCTCCGGGGCCGCGGCGACCGCTACGTGCGCACGGAAGACGGCGTGGCCACCGAGCACGCGGGTGACGGCTTCGAAGAAGGGCTCCGCGACGAGCTCGCGGCCTGGAAGCCGCCGCCGCCGGACGCGCTGGACGAGCTCGGCCTGCCGCGCTTCTGGGGCGGGGCCGTCGGGTACGTGAGCTACGACGTGGTGCGGCGCTTCGAGCCCACCGTGGGCGCTCCCCGCGGCGATGCCGAGGAGCTCCATTTCGCGTTCGGGGGCGCGCTTCTCATCTTCGACGGCCTTCGCCAAACGCTCCGCATCGTGGTCCCGCAGCGCATCGCGGGGCGCACCGCCGCCGCCGCCTACGGCGAGGCGAAAGCGCGCATCGCGGCGCTCCGGCAGCGCCTCGCCAGCCCGCCCTCGCTTCCGCCGCTGGCCATGCCGAACCCGGCGCTCCGCGAGGCGCTCCCGCCCTCGAGCTTCGCCCGCGCGGACTTCGAGGCCGCGGTCCGGACCAGCCAGGCGCACATCGTGGAGGGCGACATCTTCCAGGTCGTGCTCTCGCAGCGCTTCCGCGTGCCCGCCGAGGGCGCGCGCGCCTTCGACGTCTACCGCGCGCTTCGCGTCGTGAACCCCTCTCCCTACATGTACTTCCTGCGCCTCCCGGGCGTGGAGGTGGCGGGCGCCAGCCCGGAGACCCTCGTGCGCGTCGAGGACGGCGAGGCCACGCTGCGTCCCATCGCCGGCACGCGCCCGCGCGGCGCGACGGATGCCGCCGACCGGGCCGCCGAGGAGGACCTGCTCGCCGACCCGAAGGAGCGCGCCGAGCACGTCATGCTGGTGGACCTCGGACGCAACGACCTCGGCCGCATCAGCGCCCCGGGCACCGTACGCATCACCGAGAAGATGGTCGTCGAGCGCTACAGCCACGTGATGCACATGACCTCGAACGTGCGCGGGACGCTCGCTCCGGGCCGAGACGCGCTCGCGGTGCTGCGCGCGGTCTTCCCCGCGGGGACGCTGAGCGGGGCGCCGAAGGTCCGCGCGATGCAGATCATCGACGCGCTCGAGCCCGTGCCCCGCGGTCTCTACGGCGGCGCCGTCGGCTACCTCGGCTTCGACGGCAACGCCGACCTCGCCATCGCCATCCGGACGGTGGTCGCCCGCGACGGGGCGCTCACGCTGCAGGCAGGCGCCGGGCTGGTGGAGGCCTCGGATCCCGCGAAGGAGTTCGAGGAGACGGTGGCTAAGGCCCGCGCGGGGCTCGTCGCCATCGACGCCGCGCGCCGCACGGCGCAGCGGGAGTGCGCCGCGGGTATCCTCGACGCCGTGCCCCGCCACCCGCTCGCCTTCCTCGTCCTCTCTTCGCTCCTCGTGGCCTGCGGCGACGACGCGCCGTCGGAGTCGCCCGGGCTCCAGGGCGAGGCGCTCTTTCAGAGCCCGAGGCCGCTGGTCATCGCCCATCGTGGCGGCCTCCGGCTCGCGCCGGAGCACACGCTCCTGGGCTATCGGACGGGCCTCGAGGCCGGGGCGGACGTGCTCGAGCTCGACGTCGCGCGCACCGCGGATGGGGAGATCGTGTGCATCCACGACCTCACCGTCGACCGGACCACGGACGGGAGCGGCGACATCCGCGAGCTGGCGCTGGCGGAGGTCCAGGCCCTCGACGCCGCGTTCCGCTTCTCCACCGACGGCGGGGCGACCTTCCCCGAGCGTGGCCGGGGGCACGTCATCCCCACGCTGCGGGCCGTCTTCGAGGCGTTCCCGGACGCGAGCTACGTCATCGAGATCAAGCAGGAGATGCCGTCCATGGTGGACGACTTCGTCGCGGCGCTGGACGCCTTCGGCTTCCGCGATCGCGTGATCGTGGCGGCCTTCGCGAACGCGACGCTCCAGACCTTCCGCGCCGCCGCACCGGACGTCGCGACGAGCTTCAGCGAGGACGAGGCGACCGAGTTCATCCTCGAGGGGCCCCTGCCCGGCGACGGCTACGTGGCGCCCGCCGGGTATCTGCAGCTCCCGCCGCGTGCGGGGGACATCCAGGTCATCGTTCCCAGCACCATGCTGCGGGCCGCCGCCTTCGGGCTCCCGGTGCACGCCTTCACCATCAACGAGCGCGACGAGATGGACCGGCTGCTCGCGCTCGGGGTCCGCGGGTTGATCACGGACCGGCCGGACGTGGCCCGAGAGGCCGTGGACGCCTTCCTCGCTGCCGAGTGAGGTCCACAAAGCAAAAGGGCCGCCCGAGGTGGGCGGCCCTTCGGGGCGGAGCGGACGGGACTCGAACCCGCGGCCTCCGGCGTGACAGGCCGGCGTTATAACCAACTTAACTACCGCTCCAGCGGTCCGTCGCGCGGCTCGGCCTCGCAGCGGAGCGTGGGTCTAGCGCGGCGTCGCGAGGGTGTCAAAGCCGGCCTGGAAAAATCGGGGGCGGCTCGCCGCGGGCCTTTGGAGGACGGCCGCATATGACGTCCGCCCGTTGCGGGAGTAGTCTCCATTCGTGGGAGCGAGGGGAGCCGGCTACGCGCTCGCAGGCCTGATCACGGCCTGTACCGCCACGACGGGCCTCGAGGCGCCGGACACGGAGGCGCCGCTCGAAGAGGCAGATGTCTGCCTGGAGCTCACCGCCGACGCGAGCTTGTCGGAGCTCACGCTCGACTACGTGCTGCGCATCGCGACCGCGGACGTGGTCTTTCTCGTCGACGTCACGGGCAGCATGGGAGGCGAGGTCGCGGCCATACGCGAGGGCCTCCGCGCCCGGCTCGCGCCGGCGCTCTTCGCCACCATCCCCGGGACCCGCCTCGGCGTCGCGACCTTCGCCGACTTTCCCGTCGCTCCCCACGGGAGCCCCTCGGACGCCCCCTTCGTGCTGGTCCAGCCGCCCACGGACGAGCTCGCCGCCGTGGAGAACGCGGTCGCGGCCCTCGAAGCCTCGGGCGGAAACGACGCCCCCGAGAGCCAAGTCGAGGCCCTCTTTCAGCTCGCGTCCGGGGCAGGCGCCGGGGGCTTCATCCCGCCGAGCCGCTGCCCCGAGGGCACGGTGGGTGGCGGGTGCTTCCGCGTCGAGGCCACGCCCGTCGTGCTGCTCCTGACCGACGCGGGGACGCACAACGGTCCCGGCGGCGACTTCTCCTACACGGCACCGGAGGTCCGCGGGCTCGCGGCCCGCTACGAGGACGCTCGGGACGCGCTCCGCGCCCGGGGCGCACGCGTGCTCGGTCTCTTCAGCGGCACGCGCCCCGAGTTTCGCGCGCACGTCGAGCGCATCGCTGCAGACTCGGGTGCCGTCGGCGACGATGGGGCGCCCCTCGTCGTCGACATCGGTAGCGCCGGCGAAGGGCTCGACGAGGCCGTGGCCGAGGTCGTCGGCCGCCTCGTGGCCGAGAGCCCGGCGGACATCGATCTCGTGCTGAGCGACGTGGAGGGCGACGACGGTGATGCGCTCGCGCTGCTTCGCGACGTCGTCGCGGCGCCGCCGCGGCCCGCAGGCGGCGGACGCGCCGTCGATGGGCGCTACGAGGACGTGCGCCCGGGCACGCGCGTGGCCTTCACGCTCCGCTTCGACGTGGACGCCCTCGCGCCGCGCGCCGTGGTGCAGCGCTTTCGGCTCCGGGTGACCATCCGCGGCGATGGCGTCGTCGCGCTCGAGCGACGGACCGTGGACCTGGTCATTCCCGCCGAGAGCGGAGAGGGATGCCCGCAGCCCGGCGACTAGCACGGGGCCCGGACGTCGGCGCCGGCTCTCTTCCCCCCGGGGCTACCGCCGCAGTGGCCGGGACCCCACACACGGGCTCATGACGCCCCGCGCCATCGCCCTCCTCGCCGCGTTGGGTAGCGCCAGCCTCACGTCCTCCGGCGCCTGCAGCCCGAGCGCGCCGCCGGCGACGTCCCCCTCCGCGCCCGCGCCGGAGTCCGTGGCGGCCTCTCCCGCTGCGGACGAGAGGCCCATCCGTCCTTCCCTGCCCTTTCTCGAGCTTCGCACCGCGGGCGCCGCCGAGGGCGCCGAGCTGCCCATGGTGGTGGCGCTCCACGGGCGGGGAAGCGACGAGGCGCGCTTCTTGCGCTTCTTCGAGGGCTACCCGGACCCGGCCCGGGTGATCAGCGTTCAGGCTCCCGTCGACGAGGGCAACGGACGCGCCTGGTGGTCCTTCCGCGGCAAGAGTGGCGCCGAGGTCGCGGCCGAGATGCGCGGCCTCGCCGAGCGCATCATCGCGACCACGGAGCAGGCGCTCGAGCGCTTCCCGACGCGCGGTCGTCCCGCGCTCACGGGCTTCTCTCAGGGCGCCATGCTCGTCTATCTCATCGCCCTCGAGCACCCCCGGGTCTTCGGCCGCGCCGTGAGCGTAGGCGGCGTCCTCTTCGATCGCTTCGTGCCGCCGCGCCTCCCCGCGGGCGTCCCGCCCATCGTCGCCCTTCATGGCGGGCGGGACCCGGTCATCGCGCCCTCGTCGGAGCGACGCAGCATCGCCATGCTCCAGGCCCTCGGCGCCGACGCCCGCTACCGGGAGTTCGAGGACGTGCCCCACTGGATCATGGGCGCGCTCAAGGTCGCCTTTCACGAGGAGCTCGCGGCGATGGCCGCGCCGGGCGCTACTCCTCGAGCAGGGGCTCCGGGCGCCGCGCCGCGATGACGGGCCGCGGGCTCTCCCCGCTGGGCTCGCCGGTATCCTCGTCGCCGACCGGGACGTCCTCTTCTTCCTCCTCGTCGAGGGCTTCCGCCATGGGCGCGATGAAGCGGCCGAAGAGGTTCCGGAAGTCCTCGAGCACGAGGTAGGAGCAGGGCACCAAGAGCAGCAGGATGAAGGTGGCGAAGAGCACGCCGAAGCCCAGGCTGACGGCCATCGGAATGAGGAAGCGCGCCTGCACGCTCGTCTCGAGGATCATCGGCGCGAGGCCGAAGAAGGTCGTGAGCGACGTGAGGAGGATCGGGCGGAAGCGGCGCACCCCACCGAGCTCGATGGCTTCCGCCGCGCTGCTCCCGCTCTCGCGGAAGGCGTTCGTCGCCACGAGAAGCACCAGCGAGTCGTTCACGACCACGCCGCTGAGGGCCACGATGCCCATCATGCTGATGATGGAGAGCTCGTAGCCCATCACGTAGTGGCCGATGAGCGCGCCCACGATGCCGAAGGGGATGGCGGACATCACGATGAGCGGCTGGAGGTAGCGCCGGAAGGCCACGGCCAAGAGGCCGTAGATGCCGAAGAGCGCGAAGCCGAAGCCCGCGGCGAGGGCGCCCAGGCTCTCGCCCTGCTCCTGCTGCTCGCCGCCGAGGGAGAAGGTGAGGCCCGGGACGTCGGCCATGAGGCGCGGCAGCTCGTTTTCGAGGATCTTCCCGTTGATCTCGTTGGCGTTACCGACGCCCTCGACGATGTCCGCGGTGACCGAGAGCGTACGCCGGCCATCCAGGCGCCGGAGCGTCGTGTAAGCGCGGCCCGGCGAGACCGTCGCGGCCTGCGCCAGGGGCATCTCGCCGCCGTCCGGCGTGCGCAGCACCAGGTTGCCGAGGTCGTCGAGGCTCTCGCGCTCGTCGAGGGGCCGCCGCACGTAGACGCGAAGCTCCTCCCGGCCGCGCTGCTGCCGAAGCGCCTCGGCGCCGAAATAGGCGTCCCGTACCTGCCGGGCGAGGTCGTTCACCGTGAGGCCGCGTGCCCGCCCCTCGGGCGTGAGCGTGAGGTCGAGCTGCTCCTTGCCGGGGCTCACGCCGCTGTCGATGTCTCGGAGGCCGGCGTAGGCCTCCAGCTCCCCGGCGAGGCGCTCGGCCGCGGCCTCGAGCACCTCGTTGTCGGGATGGCTGAGCTTGAGGTCGATGGGCGCCCCGGCGTCGGCGCCGACGCTGTAGCGGAAGGTCAGCGTCTCCGCGCCGGCGATCTCTCCGATGGCCTCGCGCCACTCCTCCACCATCTCGGCGGTGCGGACCTCGCGCTCGTCCGCGGGGACCATGAACATCATCACGGCGGCGACGTGGGAGCCCGTCGCCCCGGATTGGCCCACCAGGCCGCCCGCGATGCCGGTGCCGTCGCCGACGTCGGAGAGCATGCCCCTGAGGATCCGCTCGCCGCCGTGGGGCTCGAGGGCCCGGTAGCCCGCGTCGGCGATGCGCTCCTGAAGCGCCCGGGTCTCGTCGATGGACGTGCCGACGGGCATGCGGAGCGAGGCGGTGATGACGTCGCTCTCGACCTTCGGCAGGAAGCTGAACTGAACGCGCCCGCCCGCCAGGAGGCCGAAGCTGGCGATGAGCGTCGCGACCGCCACGGCGATGGTCACGTAGCGATAGGCGAGCGCCCGGCGGAGCAAGGGCCGGTAGATCTGCGCGACGAACCACGCGAGGCCCTTGTCGGCGCGGAGCCGGTAGACGAGCTGCAGGGGCAGCAGCACGGGAGCGAGCAGGATGCGCAGCCACCACGGCATGCGGTGGCTCAGGTGCGCCGGGAGCACCCAGAGCGATTCGACGAGGCTCAGCAGCAGGACGCTGATGACGACCACGGGGATGTTCCGAAAGAACTTCCCGCTCACGCCGGGCACGAAGAGCATCGGCGAGAAGGCGACGCAGGTCGTCAGCACGCTGAAGATCACGGGCTGCGCCACTTCCTGTACGCCGGTGATCGCGGCGCGCAGGAAGCCCATGCCCTTGGAGCGGCGTTCGTAGATCGCCTCGCCGACCACGATGGCGTCGTCCACGACGATGCCCAGCGTCACGATGAACGCGAAGAGCGAGATCATGTTGATGCGCAGGTCCCAGCCCGGGAGGAGCATCAGGCTGCCAGCGAAGCGGATCGGGATGCCGAGGGTCACCCAGAAGGCGAGGCGCGGCTCCAGGAACATGCCGAGGACGAGGAAGACGAGCGCGAGGCCGAGGAGGCCGTTCCGGCGGAGCAGGTCGACGCGCTGCGCGTAGATCTCGCTCTGGTCGTTCCAGATCGTGCTCTCGATGCCGGGCGGGAAGGCGTCGCCGTTCTCTGCGAGCCACTCGTTCACGGCCGTCGAGACGGTGATCGGCGTCTGGTCGCCCACGCGATAGACGTTGAGGCGCACCGCCCGCTGGCCGCGGAAGTAGGACTCGAGGTCCGTCTCCTGGTACCCGTCGCGGATCGTCGCGATCTCGCCGAGCGTGAGGTCGGCGCCGTTCGGCCGGCTTCGGACGACGATGTCTTCGTTCTCGACGCCGAAGTCCCGGCGCTCGTCCGTACGCAGCAGAATCTCGCCGCCCTGCGTGCGCACGCCGCCGCCCGGCACCTCGAGGGCCGAGGCGCGGATGGCCTGGGCGACCTCGCGTAGGGTCAGGCCGAACTCGCGGAGCTTCGCTTGCGGGACCTCCACCGCGATCTCGAGGGGGCGCGTGCCCTTCACCTCGAGGTAGGTGACGTCGTCGAGGCCCAGGAGATCGAAGCGCGCTTGCTCGGCGACGTCGTGGAGCACCGATTCGGGGACGTCTCCGTAGATCACCAGCGAGAGAACCTGCTTGCGGTTCGTCGCGAGCGCGACGATGGGCCGCTCCGTGTCCTCGGGCAGGCTCGTGATGCGGTCGACGGCGCTCTTCACGTCGTTGAGCGCACGGTCCTTGTCCGCGTCCGTGAGGAGCTCGACGGCGACCGTCGCCACCTGCTCGGAGGCCGTGCCACGGACCTCCTTCACGCCGTCGATGCCGCGAACGGCCTCCTCCACGGCGAGGATGACGCCCTGCTCGACCTCGGCGGGGCTGGCGCCGGGATAGGGGATGGTCACCACGACCATCTCGATCTCGACCTCCGGGAAGACCTCCTGCTTGATTCGGCCGAGGGCCAAGAGCCCCCCGGCGATGAGGATCAGCATGAGGATGTTCGAGGCGACCGTGTTCCGGGCCCACCACGCGAGCGTCCCGCGGTTCTCCTCCGGCGTCGGCGGGTCGGGGGCGTCGTCGCTCACCGTGCGCTCTCCTCGGACGCGCTCTCCTGGCTCGCCCGCGTACGCAGCTTGAGTCCCGGGACCGGCGCGGGGACCCGGCTCGTGACCAGGCGCTCACCGGCCGCGAGACCGTCGCGCACCAGGACGCTGTCGCGGCGCCCCCACGCGATGTCGAGGTCGCGCACCTCGAGGCTGTCCTCGGCGTTCATGACGAAGGCGCGCTCCCCTTCCCGAACGGCGGCGCGCGGCACCTCGATGACGTCGTCGAGCGGCGCGGCCTCGAGGTCGACCTCGACATAGGAGCCGAGCAGGAGTGGGATGCCGGCGTCCTCGCTCCCGAGGCCGAGCGGGTCGTCGATGGCGACCAGCAGCCGGGCCATGGAGCCGGCCGGGTCGAGGTCCGGGAGGAGCCGGAGCACGCGCCCGCTGCGCTCGATGCTCTGGTCGCCCACGGTCTGACGCACCGTCGCCCGCGAGCCCTCGGCCGCACCGGCGCCGGGGATGCGCAGCGCGGCGAGCTGGTCGACGGGAACGGCGACCTCGACCCAGAAGGTGTCGGTGCCGACGAGCGTGACGACCTGGCTCGTCGGACCGACGAGCTGGCCGCGGTCGACGTTCTCCGCGAGCACCATGGCGTTGAAGGGCGCCGTCAGCCGCGTGCGGCTCAGATCGAGGCGGGCACGCTCCACGCCGCTCTCCGCGGCGGCGACGGAAACCTCCGCGTTGTCGAGCTGCGGCTGACGCCGGGCGAGAGCCTCGCTCGCGTTGCTGCCCGCCGCGGCCTCGGGCGCGCCGAAGACCTGCCACTCGCGCTCGGCGACGACCTGCCGGCCGCGCTCCAGCTGGAGCTCGAGGCCCGCGGCGCTCAGGTTGGCCTCCTGGCTCTCGAGGGCGAGGCGGTAGTCGCGGCTGTCGAGGCGAAGCAGCGTCTCGCCCTGGCGAAAGCGGCCGCCGGGCACGAGCGCGTCGGCCATCCAGCGTACGGTTCCGGTGACCTGGGGCGCCATGACGGCCCGCTGCGCCGGAACCACCTGGCCGCGCGCGCTCACGTTGACGTCTTGGCGACCGCTCTCGAGCGTGGCCACCTCGACCAGCAGGCCCTGATTCTCGCGCGCGGTCCGCGGCGGCTCCGGGCGGCTCTTGAAGAGCATCATGAACACGCCCACGCCCGCGGCGAGGACGACGAAGGGCAGCACGTACTTGAGGAAGATCTTCATCGGGCGGGGTCCTCACCCTCGGTGGGGGTGCTGGGCTCCGGCGCCGTGAGGGACGCCGGCCAGCTCCCGCCGAGCGCGCGGTGGAGCTGAATGCGCTGGCTGACGAGGCCGCGGTTCGCGTCGAGGAGCTGCACCTCGGTGTTTTGCTGCGCCTGAATCGCAGTGAGCACGGGCAGGAAGTCGCTCAGGCCTGCGCGGTAGCGGTCCCGGCTCGCGGCGAGCGTGTCGCCGGCGATCGCGAGCTGGGTGCGCACGAGCTCGAGGTTCCGGCGCTGCTGGCGCTCGAGCACCAGCGCCCCCTCGACCTCGACGAGCGCCCGGAGCACCAGGTCCCCGAGCTGCTCGAGCTGCTGCTGGAGCACGCCGCGCTGCTGGTCGACGCGACCGGCGGCGACCATGCCATCGAAGACGGGCACGTTGAGCGTGGCGCCGGCCGTGTAGGTGAAGCCGCGGGCCGTGTTCTGCGTCAGGTCCGCGTCCGTGCGGAACCACTGCCAGCCCGGCGAGAACTGCACCGTGAGCGTCGGCAGGCGCGCGCTCACGAGCCCACCGATGCGCCGATCCGCCGCCTCGACGCGACGCCGGGCGGCGAGCACGTCGGGACGGTTTTGCACGAGGGTCCCGGGGACGCCGGGGTCGGGCGTCGCCCCGAGCTCGGGCATGGCCACCATCTCGGGGCCGAGGCTGGCGACGTCCACGGAGCCAGGCGGCTCGCCGAGGAGCAGGGCGAGCTGCTGCCCCGCGACGGCGAGCGTGCCCGTCGTCAGCTCCAGCCGCGCGCGGCTCGCGGCGGTCTGCTGCCGCTGCTGGTGCACGTCGACGGCGCTCGCGAGGCCCTGCTGGAAGCGAAGCTGCGTGAGCTCGAGGTAGGTCTCGTTCGTCTCGCGCTGCTGGGTGAGCGTCACGAGCTCGGCGCGGGCGTCGACGACATCGTACCAAGCCTCGGCGACCTCGGCGCTCAGGCTGATGGCCGCCGCCTCCATGTCGAGCTCGCTGGCGCGGACCTCGTCACGGGCGGCACGCGCGTCGCCGGCGCGCCGCGCGAAGAGGTCGACCTCGTAGCTGATGGGCAACGAGGCATCCAAGCGGTCGGAGGTGTTGGCGCCGAAGAAGCCCACGGAGCGCGAGCGGCTGAGGGTCGCGAGGCCGTTCACGGTGGGCCAGCGGAGCCCCGAGGCCTGGCGCCGCAGCGCCGCGGCCTGCTGGATGGCCGCGAAACGTTGGCGGAGCGTGTAGTTGTTCCGCAGCGCGCGGTCGACGAGGGCGTGGAGCGTCACGTCGTCGTACTGAAGCCACCAGCCGGCGTCGGCGCGGCGCTCGACGCTCGGCTCGCGCTCCGGTGCAGGCTCCGCGTCCCCCGCCGAGTACGCGGTGGGCAGGGGAGCGGCGACGACCGGGTTCGGGGTCGTGTCGTGGAGGCACGCCGATGCGAGCACGAGGGAGAGAAGGAGCGGGCGGGTCATGATCATTCCGCGGCGGCGGGGTGGGCGGCGAGGAGCGCGTCGGCGGTGGCCCGCCCGGCGGCGGGGTCCGTCGCGAGCGCCTGGAGCGTCGTCTGGAGGTGAAGCGGGAAGAGCGCGTCGGCGTTCAGGGGATGCTCGAGGCGCCGCTGGAGCGGCTCCTGCTGAAGCCGTGCGAGCGCGATGCCCAGGCTCGAGAGCCAGAGCTGAAGGGCCTGCGCGTACGTGGGGACGTCCTCGCGGATGGACCCATCCGCCTTGCCGGCCTCGATGGCGCCCGTGAGCCGCGCGACGCTCTCGTTCACGCGCCCTCGGTAGGCCTGGAAGTTGGGCCCGTCACCCTTGGGCGGCGCTTCCGCGCGCATCCAGTCGAGCATGAAGCGGAACTGCGCCGGCTGAGCCACGAAGTGCTCGCTCCAGGCCATCATCAGGGCGCCGACCTGAGCGAGGCCCGTCTCGGCCATCGCCAGCGCCTCGTCGAAGCGCGGCAGGAGCGCTCCGGCGTTCCGCGCCGCCAGCGCCGCACAGAGCTCTTCCTTGCTCGCGAAGTAGAGGTAGAGCGTGCCCTTGCTGAGCGCCGCCGCCTGCGCGACGTGGTCCATGGTGAGCTGCCGGTAGCCCCGGGCTTCGAGCACCGCCCGCGCCGCCTCCAGGATCGACTGGCGGCGGGCTTCCCTTTCGCGGCGGCGGCGGTCGTGGACGTCGGGCATGGGGAGGGCGACCGCGGCGCGGGTCGGCCGAGAACGGCGCGGCCGGGGCATCCGTCCAGTCGAGAGGAGCTGCGCAGGGTTACGAGGAAATGACCCACGGTCAGTGAATGACCGCAAGTTGGTCTCCCCTTCCCGGGCCGACCATCCGCACGCGGGGACGGCCGTGAGGAAGCGCGCGCCTCAGCGCGTCGGGGCCGGCTCGTCGATGCGAAGCGTGCTGTCGAGGGTGGCGGTGCTGACCACGCTCTCGTCGCCGTCGGGCCAGGTCACGCGCACCTCGCGGACGCCGGTCGTGACCCCGAGGCCGACGTGAAGGACGGGCTCGGAGCTCGAGCCGTACCCGTCGTTGCGCCGGTACTCGGACACGAACTCCTCGCCCTCGTTGGTCTCCACCACGACCCGGGCCCCCACGGGGTCCATGCCGTCCCCGCGGAGGTCCACCCGGAGGTAGCTGCCCACCTTGGGGCTCTCGTTCCAGAGCAGGAGCGGGTAGCCGATGGAGCGTACGCTGATGACGTCCACGTCCCCGTCTCCGTCGAGGTCGCCGAAGGCGGCGCCGCGATCGCGCTCCGTGTAGGCCGCGCGGGCGTCGACGCCCTCGGAGCGGAAGGTGAGGCTCGTGCCCTGGTGGTGCCAGACCTGGTTCTGGTCGTCGGGCGCGCTCGTGGTCCAGCCCACGTCGCCGTTGTTCAGGTAGAGATCGAGCCACCCGTCGTGGTCGAAGTCCACGAAGCGACCGGCCCAGCTCGTGTCCTCGGACCCGGGGAAGCACTCGTCCGGCCCGCCGGCCACCATCGCGCGCGCGCCGTCGTCGATGAAGGCCGTCCCGTCCCAGCGAAGCAGGCGATTCACGCCGATGTTCGAGAGGTAGTAGTCGAGGTCGCCGTCCCGGTCGTAGTCGCCGGGGGCGATGGACATGCAGAAGAAGCCGTCGCGGAAGTTGGTGGGCACGGACACGTCGGTGAAGGTCCCGTCGCCCTCGTTCCGGAAGAGCTTGTTCGGGTCCCGGTACTCGCCGAAGTCGTTGCAGACCATCAGGTCCTCGTCGCCATCGCCGTCAATGTCCGTGAAGACCACGGAGAGCGTCAGGTCCTCGCCGCTCACGAGCACGGGGAAGAGGGCGCTCACGTCCGTGAAGGTCCCGTCGCCGTCGTTCCGGTAGAAGCGGTTCGGCTCCGGCTCGTGGTCCGGGCCGCTGAAGCGGCGGATGTAGTTGCCCTCGTAGAGATCGAGGTCCCCGTCGCCGTCGAAGTCCGCCACGCTCGCGGCCGTCGTCCAGGCGTCGCCGCCGGCGAGGCCCGCGGTGGCCGTGACGTCGGTGAAGGTCCCGTCGCCGGCGCCCTTCAGCACGTAGTTGTCGCCGCGCCCGTAGACGTAGACGTCATCGTGCCCGTCGCCGTCGAGGTCGGCGACCAGCAGTCCTTGCGGCCCCGTGTCGCCGACGCTGAAGGCGCCGAAGGCCGCCGTGGTCGCCTCGGTGAAGCCGCCGCTGCCGTCGTTCTCGAAGTAGTGCAGGTAGCCCTGCGGATCCGGCCGGGCGGACGAGCCGAAGCGATCGGTCACGAAGAGCACGTCCATATCGCCGTCCTCGTCCGGGTCGAAGATCGCGGCGCCGCCGCCGACGTCCCCGCCGGCGTTCATGTTCGTGCCTTCGAAGCCCGCGGCCACGGTGCCGTCGCGGAAGCAGAAGGGGCCGGCGCAGGTCCCGGCCGCGGGGACCGTGGGCGTGCCGCTGCAGCCGCCGAAGAGGCAGGTGTCGCCCGTCGTGCAGATGTTCTTGTCGTCGCAGGGCGTGCCGTCGTCGGCGTAGGTGAAGCGGCAGTCGCCGGTCAGGGGATCGCAGGCCTCCGTCAGGCACGCCCCGAGGTCTTCGCCGCTGCACTCGTTGGGCGGACCCGGCTGGCATGCCCCATCGACGCAGATGTCGCCGACGGTGCAGAGGTCCCCGTCCTCGCAACCCGCGCCCTCCGGCAGCGGTCGCGTGCCGACGCAGACGCCATCGGTGCAGATGTCGAGGTTGGTGCAGCCGTTGCCGTCGTCGCAGGCCCAGCCGTTCGGGCGCTCGGCGCCGCGGCACGCGCCGCTCTGGCACGTCTCGTCGCGCGTGCAGAGGTTGCCGTCGTCGCAGAGTGTCCCGTCGACGACGGGCGTTCCCCCGCACTCGCCGGTCGCCGGGTCGCAGACGGGGTCGGTCTGGCAGGCGATCTCGTCGCACACGACCGGCGTGCCTCCGCAGCGGCCTTCGTCGCAGAAGTCCTCGGTGGTGCAGAGGCTGCCGTCGTCGCAGGCCGTCCCGTCCTCGAGGGGCTGCTCGACGCACTCCCCGTCCTCGCGGACCACCGCCACGCAGGGGCCGCTGGGCTCCGGGCAGGGGACGAAGGAGTCGTCCGGGCCGAGGTCGGGCTCGGGCGTCCCCTCGTCGACGTCCATGGGTCCCGCGTCGCCGGCGCCGGCGTCGCCGGGCGTGTTCGGGGTGCTGCAGGCGGCGGCGAGGCACGCGAGCCAGAGCACGCGGACCCGCGATCCGCCGAGGACCGCGACGAAAGAAAGCACCGGCGGAGCTTAGACGAAGGATGGGGGCTGGGCGACCGGCCCCGCCGGGCCGGGCCGAGGCTAATCGCGTGCGTCGGGCGGACGGATGGTGAGCCGGACGCGCGCGCCGCTCCCGTCGGCGTCCACCTCGACGTCGCCGCCGTGGGCGCGCGCGATGCGCCGGGCCAGGTGGAGGCCGAGGCCGAGGCCGCCCGCGCGGCCGGCGTCGCGGCCCGTGAAGGGCGCGAAGGCCGACTCGACGCAGCCCGGTCCCGCGTCATCCACCCCGAAGG
>ERZ1740059.548-NODE-548-length-19677-cov-9.248955_pt1 | contig 19677 bp, 18 predicted proteins | sample MGYA00581744_ERZ1740059 | MGnify/ENA primary metagenome ERZ1740059 (study PRJEB43018, sample SAMN04849738) | marine metagenome | isolation source: floating plastic debris | place: Pacific Ocean | collected 2008-08-28 | study: EMG produced TPA metagenomics assembly... | reverse complement strand
CTCAAATAATACATACTCAGAGCCGTAACAGCACCCTACAAGTCATGGTACTGCTCGCTGTTCACTACTCACTGCTCACTGATAATTATGCCTTTAATCAAAGTTCAAAGTTCTATATCAACTCCCCAAAAAACTGAAATTGAGGGAATGTTGAAAACCTTGTCGTCTAAATTAGCTAAGTATACTGGTAAACCAGAATCCTATGTAATGACGGCTTTTGAAGCAGAAGTTCCCATGACTTTTGGTGGTAGTACTGAGCCGGTTTGTTATATAGAAGTGAAAAGTGTCGGTACAATGAAGCCGGAACAAACAAAGTCCATGAGCCAGGACTTTTGTCAAGAAATCAATCAAGCCCTTGGCATACCTACAAATCGCATTTATATAGAATTTGCTGATGCGAAAGGTTATATGTGGGGTTGGAACAGTAGTACTTTCGGTTGATTTATTACATCTTAATGTAGAGACGTAGCAGTGCTACGTCTCCCGATAATTCCATTTGTATCGAGGGACAACCTAAAACTAAAATTCCGAGTGCAAATTACCTTTGACAATTAAGCATTAATAATAAATGTAAACTTTTAAATCTACTTTTCCCCGGCAATAAAAACCTCAGATAATCTACCATAAAGATTCAATAACTTCTTAGTAATTGCGGTTCCACTATGCCTGTTAAGTCTGTAGTTTCTTCCTCTAAACCTCCCGCTTCTGCCTTCCCAAAAATCTCCATCCCTCCTTTATTAGGAGGATCTTTGTCAGAATTAACTGATTGGGTACAGCAACAGGAACAACCAGCTTACAGAGGAAAACAGTTACATCAGTGGATATATCAAAGGGGTGTTCGCTCTTTAACTGACATTTCTGTATTTTCTAAGCAGTGGCGGGAATCTGTAGCGGAAATTCCCGTGGGACGTTCTACTTTACACCACCGTTCTACTGCCCCTGACGGTACTGTAAAGTATCTTTTACAACTGGCAGATGGGGAGATTGTGGAAACCGTTGGTATTCCAACTTTTAAAAGATGGGGAAAAAATAGGAACCGGCAAGGTGAAAATCGGGAAGCTTTAGAACGTTTAACGGTTTGCGTTTCTACTCAAGTTGGTTGTCCCATGGCGTGCGATTTCTGTGCGACTGGTAAGGGAGATTATAAGCGGAATCTCGCTCGTCATGAAATTGTAGATCAAGTTTTAACCGTACAAGAAGACTTTGGACAACGGGTTAGTCATATCGTATTCATGGGTATGGGCGAACCATTGCTGAATGTTAATAATACTTTAGGCGCTATTCAATGTCTCAATAAAGATGTGGGAATCGGACAGCGTAACTTAACTCTTTCTACAGTAGGTATCCCCGGACGTATTCGTCAACTGGCAAAATTTCGGCTACAAATCACTCTCGCCGTCAGTCTTCACGCCCCTAATCAAGAGTTGCGAGAAGAAATTATTCCCAGCGCTCGTAAATACCAAATTGAAGAGTTATTTGCTGAATGTCGCGATTACGTGGAAATTACTGGTAGACGTGTATCTTTTGAATATATTTTACTTGCTGGTGTCAACGATCTTCCAGAACACGCACATCAACTATCGCGGCAATTACGCGGATTTCAAAGTCATGTAAATTTAATACCTTACAATCCCATTCAAGAAGCGGACTACCAACGCCCCAGTTACTATCGCATTCAAGCTTTTGTACAAGCCTTGGAAAAGCACCATATCGCACACAGCGTACGTTATTCCCGTGGTTTAGAAGCTGATGCTGCTTGTGGACAGTTGCGGGTTAATAAGAAATAGGATGGGGAGATGGGGAGATGGGGAGATGGGGTGACGGGCACCCTTAAAAGTTTTTTTGAAGAAAAAACTTTTAAGGGAACCCTTGACAAGAAGATTAACTTCTAACTATTCACTACTTACTACTCACCACTCACTATTCACTCCTAACTCTTAACTCCGCTCCTATTTTGGCGCGTAAATACCGGGAGCATAAGCTTCTATTACTCTTCCGCTGCGAGTACAGTTAATCATTAAATAATCGCAAGTTGCACAGCTCGTGCGAGATATTTGTCTTTCAAAAAGATGATGTCTTTCGCATTTAGCACCACAGTTGGGACAGCAAACTTTTTGTATTATTCGCATTTTAAACCTCTTTTTGTAAACTTTTAAGAAATTGATGTTATGTCAAGGGCTCCAACGAGAATTTTTTGCTCCTAAAAAATTCTTGTGGGTACCCGTCAAGTTGGACTAAATAATTTTTATTGCCTTGGCAGAGCCTGCCCTTGAGAGGCATATGCTTCATTTGCGATATCGCCTTTTATAAGGACAAAAGGCGGAAAATAGATATTATTCATGAATTTTGAGCTATTGGATTAGAGCTATTCTTGCAGAAAGATCCAATGAATAATTTTTGTTAACATTTGTGTTAATTTTTTTGTGCTTATGATAGACATTTCATCCAATTTTGGGTATAAAAATTATTTTTTTTAACGATCTATATTTTTATATTGAGCGATCCTCATCCCTCAAATCTTGAGACCGAACTATTTTAGCTTATTTCCAGAATAACCCAATTACATTTCAAATGTGTAAAAACATTATTATTTATTTAACAAGTTAGATTGAAAACAAATTCGTTGTTAAAATAACAAAGTATGAAGATAATATTTTGATAGATTTAGGCGGTGTTGTGGAAATATAGATGACAAAATCGGAAAATTCCGCAAAATATTCCGAAATATCCAATCTTGTTTGATTGATTCTATTTGTTAATCTAGTTATAGGTAATGGTAATGAATGAATAATGGGTAACCGATAGTTGGTTTTTACAACTATTAATTACCCATCATTTTTTATTCGTCTCGATCGGTTGACGGGCACCCTTAAAAATTTTTTCTTCAAAAAAACTTTTAAGGGAACCCTTGACTATCAAGAAGGATGAAAATAATCGTAAATTTCCTGTGCAAGACGATTGCCAATTCCGGAAACTTCGGCAATTTGAACTGGTGTTGCTAAGCGAATGTAATCGATTGAACGAAAATGGGCTAATAATTGTTGTTGGCGATTGTGCCCCAAACCCGGAATTTCATCCAAACGCGATCGACGTAATTTTGCAGTGCGTTGTTGGCGATGGAAGCTGACGGCGAAACGATGGGCTTCATCTCGTAAGCGACGTAATAGTTGTACTCCAGGTTGTTCGATTTCTGTTTTTAAGGGTATGGATTCTCCAGGTAAAAATATCTCTTCTCGTCGTTTGGCAAGACTGACAACTTGCACGTCTTCTAATAAGTTCATTTCTTGTAAAACGGTGACGACGGAAGATAATTGTCCTTTTCCACCATCTATCATCACTAAGTCGGGAAAATCTGGATTACCCGCTCTTGGTAATTGAGAATCTTCTGCGTATTTGCGAAAGCGTCGCCCTATAACTTCGGCTAAAGAAGCAAAGTCATCTGAATGACCGATTGTAATTTCGGGATTTCTAATTTTATAGTGGCGATAATACTGTTTTGCAGGTAAACCGTCGATAAACACTACTTGGGAAGCTACTGCATTTGAACCTTGAATGTGGGAAATATCGTAACCTTCAATGCGATGGGGTAAATCGGGTAAATCCACAATAGCAGCTAAATCTTCGAGTGCAGCAGTATTGCGATCGCCAAATTTTTGCATTCTTTGCAATTCATAGTTGGCGTTTTTTGTCACCATTTCAATCAATTCTGCTTTCAGTTGACGCTGGGGATTGACAATAGTAACTTTTTTCCCTTTACGCTGTGTCAACACTTCCGACAAAATTTCTGCATCCGGTAAATTGTGCTGGACTAAAATTTCTGTTGGTATTTCTACTGATTCAGCAGTTTGATAATGCTCTTCTAATACTCGTTGTAAAATAGCACCAACTTCAGCTTGGGCATCAGCTAAAAATGCTAATCTTCCTACTAGTTGTCCGGCGCGAATTTGAAATAGTTGAATGCAAGCGTGTTTTTCGTCTAACGAAGCAGCGATAGCATCTCTAGAAACAGTATCATCCGGTAAAGATACTTTTTGGTCGGCATTTAATGACTTCAATCCGGCAATTTGATCTCTTATCCGCGCTGCTGTTTCAAAGTTTAATTCTTCAGAAGCTTGATGCATCTGCTGGTTAAGTGTATCAATTAATTCACTTGTCCGACCTTGGAAGACCATTGCCACCTTTTGCACGATTTTGCGGTATTCCGATGGTGAAATCAATTCTTGACAAACACCAGGACATCTTCCTAGATCGTAATTCAAACAAGGTCTATCTTTAAATAAAGGTTGGGGCCGTTGTCTGAGGGGAAATATTCGCTTACACAAACGCAATATTCCCCGTAATGTGCGAGAATCAGTATAAGGTCCGTAATACTTATGCTTAGATGAAGCAACTCTGCGTTTGCGGGTAATAAAAATCCTTGGATACTCATCACCCCAAGTTATACAAACGTAGGGATACTTTTTATCATCCTTGAGCAGTACGTTAAAATAAGGCTGATGCTGCTTAATTAAATTAGCTTCTAAGGCTAGAGCTTCTGTTTCAGTGTCGGTGACAATAAACTCAATATCCCTCACCTGTCTTACCATTGTAGCGATGCGTTCGGTAAGTTTTTGCGACTCCCGGAAATAAGAACGAACCCGCGATCGCAATTTTCGCGATTTACCTATATATAAAATACGGTCAGTTGCATCCCGCATCAAATAAACCCCAGGCTCCGGGGGAATTTCTTTCAGACGGTTTTCCAGACGTTCTGGATTTTTGATTAGCGGTAACGCTTGGGCTGATTTTGTCACAAATCAAGGAAGAAAATTTTACAATCAACTGATATTTACTATTTTAAGTAAAATCACCGTCATTGTACGCGGATTTATTTTGTTACAGGAATCATATTACTGCCTAGCTTGATTCCTAAATCTTACCTTTACCATTACTTATCTGCACCATAAGATTAAATACGCTTATTTACGGAATATGTAAGCCAGAATTATGAGTTACTCATATTTATGAGAGATTATGGTTTCGTAAACCTACGGTTAATTTCAATATCTATACTTTATTTAGAGGGGTATGACATAGATTTCAACTCCTTTCTTCGTAAACGCTCTAAATTTTAGCGCTTTATCATCATAAATTCATTATAATGGCTCAATTTAAATAAGCAGGAACCCGGATTTTTCCCATTGCAATAAATCTTAAGAGAATCAACTGATTTGTAGATATTAATTCATGATTATTATTGATGTAAACCGAGAAAATAGATTCTAGGATGAAAAAAATGAGTTCCCAAGACTTTGAATCCGAATATCGCGAAGTAATGAATGATACACTCAACGAATTACAATCAGCAATTTTACTTTTAGCACAAGCACAACGAAAAATATCTATAATTGGCTCTTCCGTACAAAATCTCAGTCAAAGTGTCGAAGAATATCTAATTAAACAAAAGTCAGAATCAAAATAACTTCAGCGGCATATATTATCTTTGGTGACAGGATAACTCTTTTTCAATAGCTTGGGTTAGTTCAGTGAGAATTACAGGTTTAACAAAATAGTGACGAGCGCCTAAACCCATCGCTCGTTCGCAATCCGATTTAAAAGCTAGCCCTGAAACTACAATTATAGGTATTTGATTGGCTTGGGATCTTTGTTGCATTTTTTGTAGCAACGAGTAGCCATCAATATCTGGCAATTTTAAGTCCAATACAATTAAGTCCGGTTGAAAACTCTCTATTGTAGAAAAAAACTTTGAACCGCTAGGCAAGCTTTTAACTTCGTATCCACAAAAACTTAAACAATCACTCAACAGCATCCGATTAACATCATTATCTTCGACTAGCAAAACTTTTTTTACTCGATGTGACTTAAATTGCTGCTTTACACTTATTAGCTGCACTGTCATTTTCACCTATCATCCTAGGTCACAAGTCAATTTTTCGTAAAATAACGTAACAAAATCTTTATTATCAAACTTATTAAAGATATAGACTTGAATAAAAGTAAATGATAAGAAAAACAATTATCAACAAAATTTAGGTTCATTATTATTTCTGCTTATAAATATTAACTTAATATAGATACTTAAGGCAAAGTTAAACCAATCTTTAACCTTAGTTTAAGTTTTTATGATATACTTAACGTTTTTTTAAGAAATCATCGGACATAAATAATATAAATTTCTGTCGGCATTTGTTTTGTTATCGCTGATTTAGCCTTTTTACTACATTTGGCAAAGACATTGCCACTGCAAGTCGTCACCTATTAATGGTGGCCAGAATATGATATTATCTAGGGCTAGTATTTATTAATTCGAGTTTAATAAGCCGTGGCGCGTTTAATTTGTATTTTTTTAACCGCTTCTTCGATCCGTGCTGCAAGATTTGAATAAATTTTAATAGTACGGAAGAACCTTGAGTTTAAATAAAAAATGGCTTTTCCGTAATTAGTATGCTTAAAAAAATATGATAAATAAGGGAATAGGTAATAGTGGGAAAAATATTTTCTTGAATAATTTTTATATTTGAGCTGGATAATTATTGGACGGTAAGAGTTTCAGGATTTTTTTCTAAAAATGAATCTGCCCTATCTACTGAAAAACTATAAAAATAAACTTAGTTAAATAAATTGTCAACAACATGATTTATAGAGGAAGTAAATAAATTTTACTTCTTAATTGTTTTTTGCGGCTTGATACTTGGCAGCAAACAAACAAAATGCAATTAATCCTAGCAGTGCCGAGCCTTCCGGAACCTTTCTTTTCCTATTTATTTGAGGCTGCTTCCAAATATTAGTATAAGTTTTTAAATCTTCTTTTTTTCCAGCGAGACTAATGTCCGATGCAGTAGACTCAATGTCATATATATAGTAAACAAATTTATCCGAAGTTTTGACTTTAATAGCTTCACCAGCTTGAATTAGCTCTATGCTGTTTTTGGCTTTTTGTAATAATGAACCTTTTAGTGACTTTGGATCGCGATCGTTTTTGAATTGATTACAAAAATCAAATTCGGGAGCAGAAATGCAAGAATACATTTTATCCGACTCGTTAAGGAAAGCCAAAGTATTTCCATTACTAATCGATGCTTCCTTGTGTGGAGTTGTGGTTAATGCATCGTCAGTCGTTACATTTTGAAGCAAAGCAGCTTGTGCTGGAGTTGTAGCATTAGCGCTAAGTATTGTACCCAGTAATGCGTAATTGCCAATTTTTTTGATAGTTTTTACCATGTAGGTTATTTCCTTAATCGTTTAAAAATAAGTAATGAATATAATCCTTCTCATTTCAATGGAATTACATTGATGCGGATACGGATATTTAATGCCATAGAAACCTATGGGATGTAACTGACAATGGCAATATAGCGATTTTCACTATGCAGCGAACTACGAAGCTTAAAATTGTATTTTTGGTGAAACCGTTATATTGCCTCAAAATAAAAAAATTAAAGGCAAAAAAATAAGTAATACCACGCTAAGTTTAACGTGGTACTACTGTAATTGCAGACACAAATAGGTTAATTTTATGTCAAAACTAAATGAAGATTTAGTGAACCAACTGCAAAAACTGGGAAATGCGATGTACAGCGGTTTCTAATACAGCAGGCTCGCGAACTAATGCAAAGCGTACATAACCTTCTCCCGACTTACCGAAACCAGCACCGGGAGCAACTGCAACACCCGTATTTTCTACTAACTGCTTGCAAAAACCAATAGAATCTTTACACCAAGGTTCTGGTAATTTTGCCCAAACATACATTGTTGCTTTAGGCATAGGAACCTGCCATCCGATGCGATGTAGAGCATTAACAAAAGTATTGCGGCGTTTTCGGAAATTATCTACATTTATCTCTACCTCTGATTGCTCACCATTTAGAGCGGCTTGAGCCCCATTTAAAATTCCTCCATACTGATTAAAATCAATTACCGCTTTTACGCGACGTAAAGCCCCAATCAATTCGCGATTGCCGATGGCGAAGCCGATGCGAAAACCACCCATGTTATAGGATTTGGAGAAAGAAAAAAATTCAATTGAGATACTTTTTTCCAAATCAGCTTGGAAAATTGAAGGAGCAAGAGACTGTGGATTTGTAGTTGAAAGTGCTTCGTCTTCAGCAAAAACCAAATCTACATAGGGGAAATCGTGAACCAGAACAATATCGTGTTGCTCGCAGAAGCCAACAGCTTTTTCAAAGAAAGATAGGGGTGCGATGGCACTGGTAGGATTGTGGGGGTAACTTAATACCATCATCCGCGACTGTGCTAAAACAGTTGGGGGGATTTCCTCAAATACTGGTAAAAAATCGTTTTCTTCCCGTAAAGGCATGGAATAAACTTGACCAGAAGCTAAGTAAACTCCCCCAGCATGGGAAGGATAGGTTGGGTCAAGTAATAAAGCAAAATCTCCTGGATTTAAAATAGCCAAAGGAAGATGTGCTGTCCCCTCTTGGGAACCAATCAGGGGTAGGACTTCAGTTTCTGGGTCAACTGATATACCAAATCGAAGTGAATACCACTTGGCTACAGCTTGACGAAACCCTTGGGTTCCATGAAACAACAGGTAACCGTGAGTACTTTTATCGTGCAAGGATTTGGCGATCGCTTCGATGACATGACTTTGGACTGGTAAATCCGAAGATCCCAAAGACAAATCAATTAACTGGCGATCGTTAGCTAAAGCTTTAGCCTTGGCAATGTCCATATCTGCAAATACATTGGATTGCAGGGGTTCTAAACGCTTTGCAAATTGCATTATAATCGCTTGTTTGTTAGTGGTTAGTTGCTGCTTGGAGCCTGGTTAATTGTCTAAACTATCATTAACTAACCACTATCTACTAATCGCCTGCTTTTTTATGAAGGTAAACTGCATATTTTCCCCCTAGGGAGCCAAAAAAAGCGGCACGCTTTTTGTGGAACATGCCGCATGTTTCTTTAATTGGTAATATTCGTCTGTCCAAGGGCATTTACGGAAACTGTAACCCCAAATAAGTAACTGCTTGAGGGCTGACGAATATCTAACTTTTTAAATGATTATCTAATAAGCTCATTAATTTTTCTTTGTTAACAACTCCTTCACTGGAGGCTAATAATTTATCTCCTTCAACTAGTCGCAAAGCAGGTACGCCTTCTACCTGATATTGCTTAACTGAAACTGGATTTGGATCAACTTCCATTTTGACAACCTTAAGCTTGTCAGCATAAGCATTAGCAGCAGCATTAACAGCTGGGGACATCAGCTTACAAGGTCCGCACCAAGAAGCCCAAAAGTAAACTAATACTGGTTTTTGAGCTTGCAGTACTTCTTTTTCAAAATCTGCATCATTAATATTGATTACACCCTCGCTCATTTTATTCTCCATCTACTAGCGTCCTTGATAATCATACAAATTTAGCGGAATCTACAATAAGTCCCCAATTAAAAGCTTAGTTGTTGTAGGGAATTGCGGCTAGTAACTAGAGTTGTAGTTTTTATTTTTCGACATTGATATTCCAAAAATCCCACAACCGATACAGTTGTGGGACAATTTAAAATATTGACTATTTAGTATAAAAAATTACAAATCGTCTAATTCTTTCCGTAGTTCGTCTAACTCAGCATCTACTGGTTCGCTTTTCTTCTGCTGAGTTGGTTGTTTGGTGTCAGTTTGTTGTGGTAATTGGGGTTGGCTTGTTGGTTCGCTTCCTGGTAGAGCAATTTGTGCTTTTAGAGCAGCTAATTCATCATCAACGCCACTGCTGGCTTCAAGCTGTGCGAATTGACTGTCTAAGTCAGCACCGGCCAATTCTGCCGCTGATTGAGCGCGTGCTTCTTGCATCATAACTTTTTCTTCCATACGCTCGAATGCAGCCATTGAACTGCTGCTGTTCATGCCGCGCACCATTCCTTCAAGTTGCTCCTGTGCTTTCGCTGCAGTAATCCGCGCTTTGAGCATTTCTTTCCTGGTTTTCGCCTCAGAAATTTTGCTCTCCAACTGGATTAATTGACGCTTGAGATTGTCAACTTGAGTGTTTTGCTGGTCTAAACTTACCTTAAGAGTGTTGGCAGCCTCAGTAGAAGCTTTTTTGCGCTCTAGGGCTTGACGAGCTAGGTTTTCATCCCCTTTTTGCAGTGCTAACATGGCATTGCGCTGCCACTTATTAACTTCATTATTAGCATCGTTATATTGCTTCTCAGTACGTTTTTGAGCAGCAATAGCTTGAGCAACCCCTTGACGCAATCGAACCAAGTCTTCTTGCATCTCGACAATGGCTTGTTCGAGTATTTTTTCTGGATCCTCGGCTTTGCTCACCAAGTCGTTGAGGTTGGAGCTTACTACTCGTCTTACACGATCAAATAATCCCATAATTTTTTTCCTCTGGAGATTTACGCTCTTGCGATAAAAAGTTAGGTTTTTTACTACTTATATAGTTACCTATTTAAATGTAATCTTACTCTTGCCGAATTTGTCCCCCCGGCTCAGCCATAATTCTCAGCCCAAAATCTTAGAAGCTGCCGTTATCGAATCCTAGATAACTATTGGGGAGGCTGTTGATTTTTTTGCGTACTATCAGGAAGCTGTGCTTTCATTGCCGAAAGTTCGGCATCTAAATCATCACCTTCTGCCAAGCTCGCAAATTTATTTTCTAATTCGTCTGCACCAGATATGGCAATTGTTTCTTGCTTCGCTTCAAGCTCTAAGAGTTTATCTTCCATTTTCTCAAAAGCTTTAAGCGAGTTGGTATCGCCAACATCGCCAAGCATTTCTTGAAGCCGTAAAGAAGCTTCAGCAGAACGAGCACGAGCAATATACATATCTTTCTTAGTTCTAGCCTCAGAGATTTTTAACTCTAAAGACTGCATATCTTTTTTTAGTTTAGCTACTAAAGTTTTTTGTTGCCCAATTTGTTCTGTAAGGGCAGTTGCAGTTTGTTCGTAAGCTTTACGTTTGGTAAGGGCTTCTCTAGCTAAAGCCTCATTACCTTGTTGTAAAGCCATTTGAGCGCGACGATACCATTCTTCTGCTGTAGACTGAGCCTGAGCCGCTTTTCGTTCGGTGCGTTTTTGAGTGGCAATCGCAGTTGCTACTCCTTGTCGCATCTGCACCAAATTTTCCTGCATCTCATAGACGGTTTCTTCCAGAAGTTTCTCCGGATCTTCCCGTTGCGCTGTCCAACTATTAACATTTGAACGAAATAAGCGCAGGATACGCTCAATCAGCCCCATAAGTTAAGCCTCCGTATTTGATGGATTATTCAGTTAACAGTTATAAGTTCTTTTAGCAATAAGGATGACTTGGGATTTGGTAGCCGATTGAAATCTCCTACCATATGCTTACTCGCATTATTCGCCCTCAACAGTGAACTGTTCTAGTCGGGTTCTTCTACCCTTGCAGTAATTCCATTTTCTTTGAGAACTTCTAAATGTTTTTTAACTCTTTCTTTGGATTTGAAGGCACCCAAATAAACGTATTTTCCTTCTGGTGATAAATATGCGTCTGGAATGACTTTTTTTACTTCGCTCAAAGTGTCACCCGTATTATCTACGATGACATTATAAAACCCACCTTTTGATGGTTGTATTTGATCGAGGTTTTGGGGTGCTAGTGCTGCCTTAGATTCGGAAACAGGAGTTGCAGGAGTATTTGCTGCAACTGTTGGTGACATTTGTTCGACTCTGGTTTCTGTTCTTTCTGGGGTTGAATTTGTAACGACATTCGCTGGTTTTGCTGCGGTAGTCGGTTTCGGTTTGGGTGTTGCCCCCGCTATATCGTCAATACTATCGATATCTGGAAGCGCATCGCTTGCAAGATTCGGATTCTTAGGTATGGGTGTTAATTCTGTTTCTAAGTTTATGTTACGAGCACTATCCGTATTTTCACTATCCTTATTTTTTGGATTATCTTTAAATAATCCCGCCAAGGTAAATGAAGGTATGTTGTCTAAGTTAAAAAATATATAGCCAAAGGTAATACTTAACAACAACAGTAATAGCATCGAACCAATGCTTAAAGGCGATAGCAGACTGTCACTATTGTTTGTTGGCTTTTTGGAAGATGGTTGCTGTTTTTCTTCTTCTGCTAAACTCCGCAGTAAAGCTTCAGAGGATTCCAGATAATCATCTGGCTCCTTAGTAGCATCATTTTTGGAGTCGGGTAAATTGTCGGCTTGTGTATTTTGATTAATATCCGTTTTAACAATGCTGCTTTGATTTTGCGCTACTGTGGTTCGATTTCTCGGCTTCGTCGTCTCTGTATATGGTGGTATTATTTGCTCGTTTATAAAAGGAATTTGTTTCGGTTCAGAATTAGTCCCTTGATTCTCATCCACTTCTGAAGATATTTTTGGTGCCCGAGGAGGTGGAGGGGGCGTTTCAAGATTACCTAGGGGGTTATTTACTTGCTGTTTTCTTATATAAGCCACAGCTTCTTCGCCTGTTAAACTTTTTTGATTTCGTTGATTTCTAATATTAGCAACAGTTATGGCACTTTGAGCTTGCGGTTTAGCTGCAATCAAACTACCGAGACTTTTTTGAATTGGTGTTCTATGTGCGGCTCGTGTTCGACGATACCGCGCCAATTCTTCATCAAGTTTTACTTCTAAACTTGCTAATGCCGCACTTAGTGCTGGTTTTAAATTAGATGGTTTTGATGTTTGACTACCAGAATAATATAAGGGGTTCTCACTCATATCCCATGTGCCTCCGTACCGACTGCCAGATTATCCAAAATTTGATACTTCCACCGTCTATAGGGGGATTATTCTTATACAGTCACTTAACTGGGCTGAATTACTTCAGACCCTGTCAGTAACTCTCTAGGAGCATTTTAAAACACTGACTGCCCCTCCGCACTTAATCCTCTCTTTCTAATGACTTGAGCACTGGCTACATCCACTTGTATACCAGCATTTGTTGCAATTGTAGGTATACAACCGATCGATTAATAATGCCCCTAGGACAGCCACCTGTGGGACAATTTTTACTTGTGCCTTTATAGTCTACCTCGGCAAAGTTTACCCCAAGCTGACAAAATACCCATTTTTAAATTTATCTGAAGTGACCTAACTTACTCAGTAATTAGGAAATTGTCATATCAATTTTGGATTTTGGATTTACGATTTTAGATTGTCCCCATAAATAAATTTAGGGGCTTGCGGATTTTTGATGAGCCACAAACTTCGTTTGAATAACGATTTTAGATTATTTCCATAGTTGAAACTAGGGGCCCCTCAACCATTTATAATCGAAAATCCTGTTGGGTAAAATCTAAAATTTTTTTGGTCACAATTCCTGGTTGGTGGGTGACTCCACAAGCGTTATTATTACCTTCTGCCATCTTACTAAGAGTCATACAACAGCACCACAATAATGGGGGAAGAACATCTAAACCGACCTTAATAATGCCCGAATTCAATGTACATCACATTTAGCCTCCTCTACAAGGAAAAATGTGCCAGTTGCGACCATTCTTATAAGTTTTTTGATTGCTTCTGGTACTCAGGGTAAGAAGTATCTATAGAGATGACTTAAATTCGTCAGCAAAGCTTGACCTATTAGCTATTTTATCAAATATCTAAGACTAATAGCTCAGTGAATTCAAAGCGATGGATTCATCTCACCCATAAATCGACGCTGCTCTTGCTCAATTTAAATAGTTATACAATTTGACGAGCACCCAAAATAATTTTTTCTCCTAAAAAAATTATTTTGGGAACCCTTTTTCAAGCTGAAATTCCTGCACTTAACTTTATTTAAAATGTCCTTTCAATCAATTCCAGAGATTTTAGATATTCTGCAAATTGAAACTTTATACCAACAACAACCCTTACAACGTTTACTTGATTGTTGGCAAGAGGTTGTGGGCAAAATCATTGCCACTCATACCCAGCCAATTTCAATTGAACGGGATGTTTTATGGGTGGCAACTTCCAGCGCTGCTTGGTCACAAAATCTGACCTTTGAGCGCCAAAGATTGCTGAAAAAGTTAAATAAAATATTACCAAATCCTTTAGTAGATATACGCTTTTCTACTGCTCGTTGGCAGCGTACCAGAAAAGAACCATTACAGCAAAAAAGTATTTCATCCCGAGAGCATCCTAGTTACTTAGGAAATAGTATTAAACAACACTCCTATGTTCGCTCCTTTCCCAAAAGTCCTCATACTGTTTTTGCAAATTGGGCCTTTACAGTAAAAATGCGATCGCAATATTTACCCCTTTGTCCTAGCTGTCAATCTCCTACTCCTAAAGGAGAATTAGAACGCTGGGGTGTTTGTTCTATTTGCGCTGCTAAATCTTTTTGAATTTGGGCAAAAGAACTCAAGGGTACAGAGGATCGTGGATTGGGAATGACGTAATTGATAATTTTAGTTGATAACTGTTCGAGGAGAATCGTCAATTCATACTAACAAAATCGCCTGCTGGGCTACTCCTTGAAGCTGGATATAACTATGCTCCTCTATCTAAAATAGATTAATTAATCGCGATCCCTAACTGGTTTAGAAACAAAACTGTAGAGTGATTTTCAATAGCTTTGTTTCTTTCCTGTTACAGAATAATTTAAAAATATAACAGAAATATAAAGATATTATAAAGTTGATTTTTGGACTGGGATCATGAAAACCTATATAGAATAATGGCTTGGTGCGTTTATCAGCGATTTATGACTAAGAGCAAAATATAGAGATGTAAATTCAGCCAGCACACGGCATAAAAAATGAAAAGCATTCAAACCTTCACCTCAGCTTGCCGAAATTGTCGTTTCTTTGCTCCAGTTGGGCGGCGCGGAGGAATTTGTCAACAACTAGGAGCACCTGTACGTGGAAGTTGGAAAGCGTGCTCTTTAGCTGTTTCTCCCTTTGCGCCCTCGTGGGAAACCTTGGAAGATGCTTGGAGTTTACCCGATGCGACTCCGGTATTAGCCGAAGATTCTGACAAGTTCGTAGTGAAGGCTAATGTAGAAGCCGATGTTGAGCAGGTATCTAAGGAACAGAAAGTCGAAGCTTTGTTAAGTTAAAACTTTTGTGTAAGTAGCGATTATTCTTAATTATTGGAATAATTTGAATAGTTAAATTTCCAGCATAAAACGCAAAAACTTTTGTATACGAGTGATGAATCGGTCTAATCTAGACCTAGGATGGGACCGAACAAGATTTAACATAGAAATAAAATTTGTTTTTAAAATTCGTTTTGTAAGTGTTTTCATCACCCTTGCATAAAAGAATTGCACCAGTAATTAAAAGGTGCAATTCTTTTACTTATTTGGGTTTCTAAAAATTTAAGGTAACCAAGGATATTGACGGAAATCTGGCTTCCGCTTTTCCAAAAATGCCTGTTTGCCTTCACTTCCCTCTTCTGTCATGTAATAAAGTAAAGTGGCATTTCCGGCAAGCTCTTGTAAACCGGCTTGCCCGTCGCAATCGGCGTTAAAGGCAGCTTTTAAACAGCGAATCGCCATAGGACTTTTTTCTAAAATTTCTTGCGCCCATTGGATACCTTCTGCTTCTAACTGTTCCACCGGTACCACCGTATTTACTAACCCCATATCTAAAGCTTGTTGGGCGCTGTATTGGCGGCAGAGGAACCAAATTTCACGAGCTTTTTTTTGTCCGACGCTGCGTGCTAAATAACTCGCGCCAAAACCACCGTCAAAACTACCAACTTTTGGTCCGGTTTGTCCGAATACTGCATTCTCTGCTGCAATTGTCAAGTCGCAAATTAAATGTAGGACATGTCCGCCACCGATCGCGTAACCTGCAACTAAGGCAATTACGACTTTGGGCATGGAACGAATTAAGCGTTGTAAATCTAATACATTTAAACGAGGAACGCCATCATCATCGACATAACCGGCTTTGCCCCGTACGCTTTGGTCACCGCCGGAACAGAAAGCGTAATTACCATCAGTATGGGGACCAGCGCCAGTAAATAAAACTACACCAATACTAGAATCCTCGCGGGCATCGCAAAAGGCTTGATAAAGTTCAAAAACAGTTTTAGGGCGAAAAGCATTGCGTTTATGGGGACGGTTGATGGTGATTTTCGCAATGCCATCGGTTTTATGGTAAAGAATGTCTTCGTAGGTTTTGGCAGTTTGCCAGTTGATTTGCATTATCCTCGCACGTTAGTCATGAGTCATAAGTCATTATCTAATAGCTGTGGTCTGTGACTGCGATAATAGTGTAATTCTTTGAAAATTATCTTGAGATTACTATTACTATAAGTTTATCGATCATTTTTACTGGCATTTATCTATTATTTATAGATCAATAAAATCAGCCAATAAAATCGATTAAGGAAGGAAGAAGGAAGAAGTTTGGAATTGAAACAGGGATTTAAACCCCGATTCAATTTTTACACCTTTGAGCGGTGGGGAATTTTCAGAAATCAAATCGGATTCCTATATTATTTTAGGGTGCTAAGAGCGCAAAAAGATAACCAAAAAAAACTCAGCCCTCTTCTGTGCTTAGCTCCACACCCCTTGGCGTAAAAAAAATAATAATCAACCCATAAAAGGAAAATAAATACTCAAAGATGTTTTGAGCATCACAAAATAATTCATCTAATTATAAGTGTGAACAAATATTTGGTGTAACAAAAACACTTTTTTAACCCGGCTAATTACAGTATATTGAAGATCGAAGAATGTAAGTGCGATCGCCTGGGAAGTTGGAATTTAGGGTGTAGAGTTAGCTTGATTAATTATGCCTGGTGAAGGGTTCCTATGGGTGCCCGTGAAGAGGAATAAAAAGTTATTAGTAATTGAAAAATATTATTATGTTTGATATTGATGAATACGGTTTTCGTTGTGGGTGTCTTGTCGGTTTCTTTGGGTGTTTTGCTTTTATTTTCGCTATTTTGTGGGTGTTGCGAACAATCCTACATATGCTATTTGGCGAACAAGTTTATATCTACGTTCACCAACATCATTTTTTGGGTGTTGTTGATTTGATTAACGCAGCACAATTGCTAGGTTATAATTAATTTTTTATAAACTGTTACCTACTTAATTTGTATAATACTAGCGGGCTATCCGGCTCGCACTACTATATTTTCACGTTCTCTCTCGTATTATATATAACGCCCACTATACATCAGGTTCTCTTTTCCCTTTGTATTGGAATTTTTGTGTTGGAATTATTTAAAAGATAACTAAAAAAAAATTCTGTAGTGTACATGCTCTACATGTTTTTTGAAAATACACTTCCTAAAACAATAATCAACGTAGAAAAAGTAATTATCGGTACAACTGGTAAAAAACCGAAGGTAAAACTTTCTGGAATTATATTCAATTGAAAACCAATTAACATTACCTCGCCAACAATAATCGAAAGAATGCAGTTCAAAGGATTAATATTTTTACCATACAAAGCAGCAATAACCGTAGGAAATAACACAGCTAATCCGGTGAAAGCTACTTGAGCGATCGCTAAAATTGTGGATGGTGGATTATAAGCGATAATTAAACCAATAATCGCCAGAATTACAATTAATACTCTACCGATTAAAGTTTGTTCGCCAAGGGAGGCATTTGGGCGTAAGTAAGAAATATACACATCTCGTGTCAGCATGGAACTTAGAGCAAGAAGTTGGGAATCTAATGTTGACATAAATGCTGCTAATGCTCCCACCATCACAAAAGAAGCTACCCAAACGGGTGTATATTCTGCCAACATCATTGGTAAAACTCGATCTGTTGCTTTTCCTACTAAATTGGGAAAGGGAATATGTGCCCAAACTCCAATTAATACGGGACAAATAAATATTATCGTGGTTATTAAGGGATACAAAACCGCAGAAACTTTTAAGGGAGTGGGTGTTTTGGGAATATAAAACCGCATGAACATTTGGGGAAACATGGGAACACAAAGAACCCACAAAATCATATAACTAAACCATTTGGGTTTTGTAAAAAAGTTGTCTACACCTTGTCGGGAAAAAAGTTCTGGTAATTGTTCGTAAACAGCGCGGTTGGCTGCGGTAATTCCTCCCAAACTATTGGCAATCGTGAATACAGCTACAATCATCAACACAAACATTAAAATACCTTGCAAAACGTCGGTTAATGCAACGCTTCTCATTCCACCAAGGAAGACGTATATCACAATGGCAAATGTCAAAACAGTTGCTCCGAAAAAGTACGGAATTTGTCCATTAGTTAAGTTCTCTAAAAGATATCCCGCTCCGATGGGTTGCAAAGCCAAATAAGGCAATGTAAAAATCACCATTACTGCAAGAAATATTATTTTCAAACTTTGGCTTCCCAAACGTTCTGCAATTAATTCCGAAGGAGTAATAAATCCTTTCTCCTGACCTAAAAGCCAGACTTTATAACCAATCAAATAAAATAGAACTCCTAGAAATGCCCCTGAAAATGCCATCATTGGATAATAGCTAATACCTACACGGTAACCAGCACCAGCAAATCCTAAGAAAGCAAAAGAACTAAAATTGGTGGCAGCCAGAGTGAAAAATAAAACAATACTGCCAATTTTACGATTTGCGAGAAAATATTCTTGAGGTGTATTGTTTTGTGCTTGAAAAGTAGCGATTCCTATAACTAGAGTGAATATTAAATAAGCTGCTATGAATAAATAAGGAATAAAATTGTCTATATTCATCAAAATTTCGACTAGTTTGAAGGTGTTTTCCAAAATTTAAGCGCAAAGATTAAGAGGGTTAAAGAAGTCATAATTTGTAAGCCAATAAAATATATTACCCAATGAGGAAGAGAAAATATGGATAATGATATTTCCCCTTGCCAATTCCAAAAATCAAGGGAGAGCAAAAATATGACACTAAAGCAAAAAAACCAGAAATATGGGGAGCATCCCAATTTTGCAAAAATAAAATTTGTAGTGGGAGCGTCTCGCTCCCTAGTGCCAGTGAGCGAGCAAGATGCTCGCACTACCGAAAAAATAAATTTACACATTTGGGATGCTCCCGAAATATGATGTTTGAAAAACTTTCATATTAGTTGTGAGTTGTTATTTATTAGTTAATTATATTAAAACTTCACTCGCCATCTTTCCTAAATTATCTTTACGCCATTCCGCATCAGTTTTACGATTCGTAGGTATTTCCAAAACCCGAATTCCTTTATTTGGTAATGGATTCAATTTATTACATAAATCATCCCAGGAAGTAATTAACTCGTGTTTCACGCCGTAAGTTTTACAAAGTTGCTCAAAATCTATATTCTGAGGTGTAGCAAATAACTCCTCAAAAGGTGGTTCAAATTCAGATATTGGTAGCATTTCAAAAATTCCGCCACCATTGTTATTAATTAATATTATTGTCAAATGTCCGATAAACTTGTTTCTAGCTAAAAAGCCGTTAGTATCGTGCAGTAACGCTAAGTCACCCGTTAACATAACGCTGCTTTGTTGACGATGGGCTACTCCTAAAGCTGTTGATAAAGTTCCATCAATACCGTTTGCACCCCGGTTAAAAAATGGTTTAATCTCTAAATTGTTCGGTTTCCAGAAAAATTCTACATCGCGCACCGGCATACTATTGGCGATAAACAAAGGCGTTTGGGGTGGTAAAAATTGAGAAAGCAACCAAGCAACTTTACCTTCAAACAACTCCGTCTTTTCCGCCAAAGTCTTATCAACCCTTTCTCTTACCTGGGTTTCCCCATTCAACCACATTTGAAGATAAGAATTTGTGATTTCACCTTCCCCTTCTCTCCCCATCTCCCCATCTCCC
>ERZ1740059.546-NODE-546-length-19707-cov-8.614848_pt1 | contig 19707 bp, 13 predicted proteins | sample MGYA00581744_ERZ1740059 | MGnify/ENA primary metagenome ERZ1740059 (study PRJEB43018, sample SAMN04849738) | marine metagenome | isolation source: floating plastic debris | place: Pacific Ocean | collected 2008-08-28 | study: EMG produced TPA metagenomics assembly... | reverse complement strand
GTAATTAAGTCTATTATGGCGCGACTTGTAGTTTCTGGCTGTTCTGTGGAAGAACGTTCTAGCAAATACCTAGCTTCTTCGGGTGCTTGTTGTTCGTTTACTGTAGTCAGCAGCATCAGCGCTACCCAAATGGGTAATTCTCGAATATTTCCTAACTGATCGCTACTGAATCAAATCTGTATTCAGATGCATTATCTGGTGGATTTTTCAGCAAGGTAAAAAGTAAAGCTGGATATTGTTGAAACAGCTTATAAAATATCGAGTCTCGGCGCATGAAGCAATTTTAGTTAATGATTTTTTTGGGAATTATTAATAGTTTCTATCAAAATAGTACAAACTACAATTAATATTATTTGCTTTTCTCTAGCTATTGTTTACCTGCTACAAATATGTTATTAAGGACACAGTACGCTAATTAATCAAAAATCTGTGACTCTTCTAATTGTTAAGAAACCCGGTTTTTATAAAAAACCGGGTTTTTGTTTCACTTCAATATTAAAAAATGCTTAAAATGTACTCTTGAAAACTCAGGAATGACCGCGATTGTCGCAATAAGGGCTAGTACTCTGTCGCATTAAATATTATAGGTTTTCCTTCACACCCGCTTGGGGTTGCAAACCCCAATCTAATAGCAAAAGTCCTATAAATAGGACTGGGAAATAAGCTATCAAAATAAATAGGACAAACTACTAGCTATTGCATTAATTATGATGGTTTTGTTTGTTTCCCAACGTAATGTAGAGACGTTATACATAACGTCTCTACACAATTTCTGGGAAAACCCGATCGCCCATAATTTATGAAAAGGACCACTAGTCATCTTTAGATGACTTTAGCTATTAGACTGGGGTTTGCAACCCCAGGCAGGTTAAATTATTACCAAGGACTACCAATCATAGTAAAGGATGCCCAATAATAAGGATGAGAAAGTTCACCATTAATATTGTTTCTCAAATACTCTGCTTGCTCTGGTGTAAGATTAACGTTACCGCTAGTACCAGACAATTGATTACCTTCAACTCGCACTTTACCTTGAAGCATTGCTAATTGTGTTTGTCGTAGCGCTTCGGCTTTAATTGGTGCTTTACTCAACTGACGGTAAAATTCGGTCATTACTCCCAAAGTTCCGGCATCGGAGACAAACCACAAAGAAGCTACCGCTGATTTCACACCAGTTTGTACGGCTAATCCAGCAAAACCTAATTCTGCTTCTAAGTCTCCTAAAGCGGAACGACAAGCACTTAATACTAGTAATTCTACTGGTGGATTATTCCATCCCAACTGACGTACATCTTCTAAACGTAGCTTTTGGTCGTAAAGCTGGATGTATGATTCCTTACGTCCTCCCTTACGTCTGCTGGGGAAGTCAGCATGGGTTGCGAGGTGAATGATTCCGTATGGGTTATTATCTCGTTCCCTCTTGAGATTATCTAGAGTGAAATTCTCACCGGATACATATTTACCTTCCCAAAGTCCTCCAGCAATGGTAGGAAGTTCTAAAGATACCGCTGGTAAAGGATCTTGATTTTGGTCTTTGGTAAATGTTGAGGTACCCATTGCCAAGACTTTGCTGTTTTGTAACCCAACATATCTGGTATCGGTGAGGCTAAGGCTGGGAAGCAATCCAACGCTGTATTTTTCAATGACAAACTGTTTACCGTCATGGAGAGCGGCTACGGGAAGTTGTCGCAAACCTGGGTCCATAACAAACATTAGGTTCTTGATACCAAGCTGTTGTACTTCGGCTTCATAGGGTTTAATCAGCCAGTCATAGAGTTGTTTTGCGGGAGCTAAGTATCTAGTGCTGGTGGCATTTCTGGATCTAGAAATTTCTCTCATAAATCTGTTTGCAACCCCACGGACTTTACCTCTAGTAGCACCTTTGATTTCCTTGCGGATGGGTTGTCCTTCTGCGGTGACGATTATGATGTTAAGTAGGTCGTTGTTTTTGTCTTGACGAACTAAGCTACTACCTGGTACGTATTTTTCCGGAAGAAATCTAGTGTAGACTGCTGCTGGTTTGACACCCGTTGTTTGTCCAATGTTGGCAAGTAAACCTTGGGTGTCTTGTACTGTTTTAATTTCAACGTTGTCGTCTCCCGCAAATTCCAGAAACTGTTCGGTGGATGTTTCCTCGATTTCTTCTACAAGGGTATCAACTTCAAGTTGGGAAATAGAGTTGGTGGATATTTGTTGGTTGGGTGTTTGTAGTTCTGGTGGCTTTTCGCTTCCTTCTCGGATAAGTAATTGAGCGTCGATTGGCGGATTGTTTTCTGTGAAAGATTCTGTAGATGATATTACTTTGGCGTTCTTGTTGTTAGTATTGGCTTTAACTTCATTTCCATCGTTTAGTACTACTTGTACTTCAACTGTGTTATCTCCTGATTGAAGCCCAGTGATTTCAGAATTGAATTTTAGACCAGATTCAGAAGTTTCTAATTCTTCTTTAGGAACGGTTTGAGCGAACTCTCCATTAACCAAGATTTCAACTTTTTGTATGTCATCTAGGTTAATTTTCTCACCCGTTAAACCAGATGTGAGTGATGAGGGGTTTTCTACTAGTTTTGCGTTGGGGTCTAAAATTTCGAGGGTATTAAGTCTTTCTTGGCGTACACTAGAATCTGCACTAGCTTGACTGTCTAATATACCAAGTGCTGTGATATTATCGTTGGTTATATTCCTTAGGTCGTTAATTTGTTCTGTTGTTGGACTTGAATTAGGAACATCAGAAGAAGGTTTTCCATCTGAAACAAAGAACACTAGGTTATTCCTATTTTGAGGAACTTTCTCGTTAAAGAATTTAATAGTTTCACCGACTGCTGCGTTGAAATTTGTTTTTATTCCTAATCCACTGTTTTCAACCTTTAAAGAAGTTAAAGTCTCTTCTACACCAGATGGAGGAACAACAGCAGTAATTTTGGCTGTTTCTGCGAAAGGTATGATGCCCACTTGTGTATTATCTTCTCCTCCAGAAGCAATAATTGAGTTGTTGAGGGCAGTAAAGGCAGCAATTTCTGCATCTAAAACAGTATTAGAACGACCATCTTTATTAAGATCTCCAATATCTGAACCAAAGGTTATAGTTTCTCCATCAATGCTACCATCTTCTGTAATAGTACTACCCGAAAGATCGATGACAAAAGCTACATTATATTCATCGCTAGTTTTAAACTGACTGGAATTAATGTTCGCGGTTAATTTAATCGTATCTTTAGAAGTCAGGCTTGGAGATGTCAAGCTTAAAGTAGTTACCCGATCTGTATTGTGGATGGTAGCTTGACCTCTAACTGTAAAAGGAAAAGCACTGGTAGTAACTGAATCTCTCGAATCAGCAATAAAAGAACCATTCGTTCCCGGATCTACAAGTCCGGTTTTTATTTCTCCACCTTCTAATTCTTGATTGGGATTAAACTGGTTAGTCAAGAAGATAGTACCTTTATCTTCTTGTGAGTTAATTTTCACATTATCGACAGTGATACTGGCATCTGTTGTAATATCAGCAAAGCTGGGAGATGGAATAGGATTTGGACTAGGACTTGCTGAAGGGATAATTTTATTTTCGTTTTCGGGTAAACCTCCCAATGCATCCCAATCAACACCCGCTCTAATATCTAAGGTAGGACTCTTACTACCATCAATTGTTACAGAACTACTATCGGATAAAGTAACATTTGCCAGATTAGCAATAAATGAATCAGGATTTGCAGGGTTAATTGTATCATCTGCTGTTCCGGTTTCCGTAATTTCTACGTTACCTACTTTGACGCTACCACCAGCCAAGATATGTAAAGAAGCACCAGTATAATTTCCTAGTTCTACATCTCCTTTACTAAAAATAATCGGGTCAAAAAGACTAACAAAATTACCAGGTTCACCAGATAAAGTACTAATCTTAAACTGACCACCGCTAGCAAAGTGAGCATCACCAGAAACATTTCCATCGCTAACTAAGCTGAGGTTTCCACCACTTTGGAACGGTGTCTGCGGATGATTCAGCGCAAGAATATCAATGCTTTGATTACCTTGAACGTAAAGATTTCCTCCAGCGATCGCCGAAAAAGGATTCGCGACACTATCCCTTACAAATACTGTATCTTTAGCCAACAGATTTAAGTCACCTGTTGTTTGCAATTGACTTTCAACAAGTGTTAAATTCTTTTGTGCTGACAGAGTTGCATTTTGGGCAGTAACTTTATTTGCTACTACATCCCCAGTATTTACACTCGTACCGGAACCCGTCAACAATTCAGGTAAACTAGTAACTGATGGATTAGTAGATGTAACAGAAGCAGGAATTTCTAAACTTAATAAATGTCCTTTGGGAGTTATACGTAAAAGGTTTTCACCGGGAACTGTAGCGACGGTGATATTACCTCCAGATAATTCTCCAGTACTCGCAACTGTACCACCGAGTAAGTTTAAATTACTTCCTGAATTTACAGTTAATTTACCGCTGTTAATAATACTTTCAGGTTGAAGGTTGGAGAAAACAAAACCATTGGGACTTCCAGTCAAATCTTCGTATTTATTCTCACCAAAAGCATTAAAGAAATTTTCACCAATACCGATATTAGTTGCGGTAGTTGCGGTGAAATCAGCAGGTACATTTAAGGTAGCGTTGGGGCCAAAAAATATACCGGATGGATTGACTAAAAACAGATTGGGATTGCCACCAGTAACTTGAATTAAACCATTAATTACCGAAGCATTACCGCCAGTGATACGACCTAAAATATTTTGAATATCACCAGTAGAAAGAAAATTAGCGATTTCGTTTTGATTTAAACCAAACTTTTCAAAGCTGTGAAATAGATTTGCACCAGCGCGAGTACCACCATCGATATCTATTTGATTTCCGTTGGTAGTAACTTGAGTATTAGTACCATCAGCAGCGGGAGTAATTGATTGTGCTTGGGCAGGATTAAAGCTGATTCCGAGAGCAAAAATTTGAGCGATCGCACTAACGAGCAATAGTAAATTAATCTTAGGAGACAAATACATAGAATTCCTTTTATAAGTTATAGCTGTATTTCGTGAAAGCACCATTCTCAAAAACCGTCTGGGAATGAATTCCCAGCCTCATAACTAAAGTCGTCTTCAGACGACTAGATAAGTATTTGAGTACGACGTACTTGAGATATTAGCCTTGAAATTCATTTCCGTGGAATCTGGGCTTAACGACATTGGTGCAACATATCAGATGAATAGGACTGAAAAATTGAGCCAAAAATAATGGTTATATGCCTTACCGCCATTAAGGTAGTTAAATATTAGTGGCATGTGCGTTCAATTATGACGGCTTGTATTTTAGTAATCCTATTTATAGACTTTTACCGTTAGCTAGGGGTTTGCAACTCCTAGAGGTTAATAATTGTTGCTGCTAGCCATTTTATTTACAACTCTATTAGGAGTTAATGACTATTTTTAAAACTTCAGAGAACATGTACCAGTCAAAACACTAATACCATATCAGAATAGTTACAAAAATCCTTGTATCATTTGAATACAAACAGCTAAATATATTTACTAATTATTAATTAAGAAAAAATTATTATTTATATGTATTAGATATTTGTCTAATATGTTTTTAACAGTGTTTATAGTATTTTTTCATGGAATCATAATAGGTTTAAGCAATAGTTGCATATATATTTTTATGTAAAAGGTTAAAATTATACTTTTATTTATGATGTTTAATACTTAAGATAATTATGCGATATTTGTCTATTATTACGAGTAATTAAAAGAAAAAAGTAAATTTTATGCAATATAATTTTAAACTGGGAGTTTGGTCGCTGCTGTTGTTAGCTCCCAATACCGTCTTGATTGCCTTTGCATCTCCAAGCTATGCTCAATTGTCTGATATAACTAAAGTTGAGACATTAGCACAAGCACCAAATCCCCAAGGTGATGCCAACACGGAACGGTTTGTGCAACCTTCACTTAATCCACAACCGTTACCCTCAGAACCTCAGCAAAAATTACCCTCAATTCCAGCCCCAAAACCAACTCCGGTGCAAACGTCAGAGCAAGTTGAGGTGAAGAAAATAGAGGTAAAGGGTAGTACTATTTTCAGCGCCCAGAAAATTAGTTCTATCACTAAGTCTGTCGAAGGACGTACCGTTACTGTAGAAGAATTGCAAAAGATTGCTAACGATATCACGCAATTATATTTAGACCAAGGTTATCTAACTTCTAGAGCAGTTTTACCAAGCACAGCAATTACAGATGGGATAGTAAAAATTCGAGTAATTGAAGGTAGCTTAGAAGATGTCGAGATAAAAGGAACTCGTCGTCTCAAACCTAAATTTGTAGAATCGCGAATTAAGAAGGCTGCTGGAAAACCTCTTTCTGCTGCGAAATTAGAAGAGCAATTAAGAATATTAAAATCTAATCCTTTATTTGAAAACGTAGAAGCTAGCTTGCGTCCAGGTACAGGTGAAGGTGAAAGTATTCTGAAAGTTCGAGTCACGGAGGCTAAACAATTTAGTGCTGCTGCAAGTTTTGATAACTATTCTCCACCCAGTGTTGGTTCAGAAAGATTAGGTATAAGTGGCGTTTATCGGAACCTAACAGGTAATGGTGATGAAATTTTTGGTTCCTATTACCGGACTTTAGCAGGTGGCTCCAATATTTACGAACTTGGATATAAAATACCTCTGAATGCAAGTGATGGTACCTTACAAGTCAGAGCTTCATTGAATGATAACGAAGTTATCCGGGGCCCTTTTAAAGATTTAGATATTGAAGGTGAATCTGAACTGTACGAAGTTAGTTTTCGTCAGCCAATTAAACGTACAATTCGTGAAGAATTTGCAATATCCGCAGGTTTCACGATCCAAAATGGTGAATTTTCCACAGCAGGTTCTCCATCCGTTAGCAACGGTCGTACCCGCGTAATTAAACTTGGACAAGATTACGTTAAGCGGGATGAGAAAGGAGCTTGGGCAGTGCGATCGCAATTTAGTATCGGAACTGGATTATTTGACGCTACTGAAACATCTGACTCTAGCCCTGATGGTCAATTTGTTAGTTGGCTGGTACAAGGACAAAGAGTACAACAGCTTAATAATGATAACTTGTTAATTGCTCAAGTAGATTTACAATTAACACCCGATCCTTTATTATCTTCCCAGCAATTTGTCATGGGTGGTGGTCAATCAGTACGCGGTTTTCGTCAGAATGTACGCAGTGGTGATAACGGGGTGAGATTGTCAGTAGAAGACAGAATTACAGTCAAGAAAGACGGATCTGGAAACCCTATTCTACAAGTAGCACCATTTGTTGATGCAGGACTGATTTGGAATGCAGATGGTAATCCCAACACTCTACCAAGTCAAACATTTTTAGCAGGTGCAGGAGTGGGAGTATTATGGAAACCTTTACCTCGTATGAACGTGCGTTTAGATTACGGTCTTCCCTTGATTGATTTAGACGACCGAGGTGATAATATCCAGGATGATGGTTTGTATTTTAGTCTTGGCTATCGAATCTAATAAAAGATACAGCGTATTGCAAGTTGCAGGAGGTACACCCCACCCGGCCCATAGGGGCACCCTCCCCTTGTTAAGGGGAGAGTTGGGAAGGGGTTAGTGACACTTTGAGAGATTCAGTAGGTAATAAAAAGGCTTGTGGTGTCACACATCAACAAGGTTCTGTAATTGTCGTAAGTCCAGATCAAAATAATTATTTCTATACAATCAATAACAAATGAAATTCCAAAGACTACAAAAAAGAATATTTTCACTTTTCAGTCGTGCTGATAAAACAGAAGACAAACAGTTTATAGATGTAAATCCATCAGAAACAATTGTAGAAACACAAATGGAAATATCTTCTCAGAAAAAAGATACTTCCCAATATATTCTGTACATTAAGAAAGCCTACAATAATTTTGGGCAAGGAGATATTGAAGGAGCATTAAAAAATTTTGATGAAGCGATTCGCTGTCAACCTCACAATGCCACAATTTACAGCGAAAGAGCTTATTTCCGCAAAAATAAATTGGATGATAAAGAAGGAGCAATTGCAGACTATACTCAAGCAATTAATATGAATCCTGATAATGCTTTATTATATTTTTGTCGCAGTCAAGCTTATTTAGAAATCGGTGAGAGACAAAAATCAATTGAGGATTATAATACCGCAATGGGTATTTGGAAATAGGGAATAGGTAATAGAGAATAGGGAATAGGTGATGGGGAATAGAACGTATATAGGACGGACGGTCCGCAGTTGGTCGCCTTTTCTTGTAGGGTGCTTGTAGACTGACTCCCAACTGAACGTAATAATAAGGCTGCGGAGGGTATGGCATCACCCGAGTTTTGTGACACGCAGCCTTAGTCCTGTTAAAAATAGACTTGTGAAAGTCTTTTAATAATTAGTATAAAATTCTAGTTATAAATTATTTTGAATAGTTGAAAAAAATCTTTAAACATAATTAATTTATTATTTTAAGTTCGTAGTAAGGACTTTAGTCCTTTGATTTAAAACTAAAGTCCTTACTAATAATAAACTTTATAGACCTTGTAAAATCTTCAGAACTTCTGCTACTGACTTATATCTATCAGCAGATTCACGCTCAACCATTCGGTCTATTATATCAGCTAGTTTTTCACTAACCTGAACCTGATTTCGCCAAATTTGTAGACCGTTATTCTGAGACTTATTTGGTACTAGTACAATAGAATTATTGTCTCGACGATAATTTTTAGGATCTACTCCTGTAAAAGCTTGAATAGCTACTATTCCTAATGCATAAATATCAGTATTTAGTTGCGGTGTTCCTGCTATTTGTTCTGTAGGAGCATATCCGACAGAATATGTCACAATATTATTCTCTTGATGCTCCAAAGCTAAATTTTCTGACTGTATATTTCCAATTATTTTGACTGTACCAAAGTCAATTAAAACAATACGTCCGTCAGATTTTCGTCTCATCAAATTACTGGGTTTAACGTCTCTATGAATTACCCCATGACTGTGAACAAAATCCAGTACCTGTAAAACTTCTTTGAGTAGCTCTACAACTCTAGCTTCTTCCCAAGGTTTACCCAGAATTATTTCTTTATCCAGTGGTTGTCCGTCGATATATTCTTGCACTAGATAAAACTGTCCACCTTCTTCAAAGTAAGCTAGCAATTGGGGAATCTGGTCATGTTTTCTGCCCAAAAGCTCTAAAATTTTCCCTTCCGTCTCAAATAAACGTCTAGCAATAATTAAAAACTGTTCGTCAGAACGACTTGGACGTAATTGCTTAACTACACATATTGGATTCCCAGGACGTTTGGTATCTTCGGCTTTGTATGTACGACCGAATCCTCCTTTTCCCAAACCATCTACAATTTTATAGCGATAGTCTAGTAGGGTGTTTGGTGGAAGTTCTTCTTGATGAATAATGATTGTTGTGTCACCTTCAGGATTCTTCTTTAAATGATTTTGCAGTTCAGCAAAAGCTTGTTTCTGATCTTCAAGGATTTGAGCGATTCTCTCTTCCTCTAGTTTGCTTTGATAACCGCTATAAGCAACAACACTTCCACCCGCTAATAATAAACCTAGAGCAGGAGTTACAACGGGAATCCATCCTGCTTGTGTAAAGATGAAAAAGTTTCCAGCAAACAAAATTGCGAGAATTCCGACTCCTGCAATTCCTAATATAACTGGATGTCGGAAACGGAATGCAATCAATCCTCCAGCCAAACTCCAAACTAATATCCAACCAGCTTCACCCCAATCAGGGAAAGACCAAAATAGCGGTTGTCCGTTAAGAACTGTACTCAAAATCTGACTGACACTTGTAGCGTGAATCTCAACACCAGCCATATCCCCAGAGTTATCAGATTTTCCGTTACTATAGGGAGTTTTTTGAATATCCTTCAAACTAGGTGCTGTTGAACCAATCAAAATTATTCGGTCTTTAATTAAATCTTGACCAACTTGATCTGTCAGCACGTCTGTGACTGTCACTTGACGAGCAACCTGTTGGGGAGAACGATAGTTGAGTAATATTTGGTCTCCTCCAGCATCAACATTTTGATAAGCACCAAAATTGCTTTCGAGAGGTTTAAATACAACATCGCGAAGTTGCAATTCTCCTTCAGAATTAAACTGTGGTTGGATACCTCCAGCAGCAAGATATTTTAGAGCTAGTTGCAAACTAAAAGAAAATTCAGCTTTACAAGCATCGTTTGCTGATGGTTCGAGCAATAATAAATTACGACGAATTGTTCCGTCGGGATCTTGTACAACATCATTGAATCCTACTCTTTCCGGTTTAATTCCTGTGGGTGCAGGAATTGCTGGTTTACCGGATTCAGCATGTTCGCAAATAGGAACAATTAAATCGTCTAGTTGCAAAGTTTCTAGTAACTGATTGTGACCTGGTTCTACAGGTAAATCGCGAAAAATATCTAAACCAATTCCTCTAGGTTCGGATTCTGTCAACTTATTTAAGAGATTATTCAGAACCTGACCAGACAAAGGATGACCATATCTTCTGATATCTTCTTCAGTAACAGCAACAATCAACAAGCGAGAGTCTGGTTCCGAATCTGCACGCATTTGCATCATCTGGTCGAAAACTCTCAACTCAAATGTTTGAAATATTCCAAACCGCTGAACACCAAGTAACAAAAGTGTAACAACAACACTAGAAACAATTGCTGGTAGCGCGAAGATTTTTTTCATAGAAGTAACCATTAGTAGAAGAATAATTTGCCCGAACTGAGAACATTCCGTCTAGTAATTTATGCTTGAAAAAACAATCAAATAAGCCATTTGTCACTCACATCAATTCATCTGTAAAAATATCCTCCTCATTAGTGTAAATGTACCCACTCTTAATGTAATTGCATATTAATTATGCATTTTTTACTAGTTATACATAATAATAAAAACTAGTAAATAATTTCCTATGTATTAAAAATAGGCATGAATATTAATAATTATTATAAGGAATATACACATTTAAGTCTGCCAATCAGCTATCAAAAACTATTAGTATTTTATTTAGCTTTTTAACTATAATATTAATGAGATACACCAAAATGCTATAAAATCTAGAAAAGTATATTATTCACTCATCTATGTGCTATTAAAATTTTACCTATCAATAGCGAATAAAAATTTATTAACTACTGGTATCTGTTATCAACAGTTATTGTTTTGCGGCTCACGCCGATGAAGTGATGAAGCTCTGCGGAGGAATTACCTAGACGTTGAGTAGTGGAACGAACTCAAAGCATGGCTGGCTGGATCGTTATCGCTGATTAAGCTTTGATTTTTAATCTTCGATCGCTTCTAAAACACCTTCTAATTCTGGCTTTTTATTAACTGTCTTCTTGCGTATGTATTCTTGGCTGCGAAACTCGCGTGCAATATCAGCCCTTAGACACCTGTTGACATTGTCTTTGCTTGCGTCACCCTAATAACGCTGTATTTGTTGCTGAATTTTTTTCTTGTTGGTGCATAGCTTTAATTCTGCTTTTGAAAAACAGGCTATTTGTTTGCTCCGAGTGTGGCGCTTTCCGAAATAAGTTACCCAATATTCATCATTTCTAATAGTCCCAACTTGACATAGCTGCTTATCGAGTTTGTGTTTGGGACTATCTACAATCACCCAATCGTTAGATTTTAATGGTTTTAACTCTTCATCTGTTTTAACAACCCATATATCAGATACTTGTTTCTGGGCATAAGCTTTTGGATTTTTAAGCCTGAAACTCATAACTAAGCCGCTCCAAATCCTTCAATAGCTTCATTGGCAACCTCTATTTTGACAGTTCCAAAGCCTATTGTCTTCTCTTGTTCTGGCGCTGGCAACTCTACTTTTACAGAACCAAAGTTCATTTTTTTATTGCTCGAATCTTTTTTAGCTTTACTCAAGTCAACTAGGTTGTTTTGCTGGGGCGCGGGTTTGTCAAAAGTTTTATTAGTAGTTGATGTATTTAAATTCTGCTGCTGTTTTTCATAGTCTATTATTTTTTGCACATATTGGTCGTATTCAGCTTTAATCTGCTTAATACGGGCTTTGTCTTGGTCGTTCAGGTAAAGGTGAATATTGCGATTTAAAGAGTAAGGCAGTTGCCTGTCCCTTGACTTGTCCAATATCATCAAATTCAGCTACTTCTGAGACCGGGGAAGTTTATAAGATTCAAAAGAAAATAATAACGGTTAAGCTAAAAACTGCTGCTATATATACAGATAACTAATCTACCAGTTTTAAAGAAAACACGTCCGTGGTACAAAGATATAGATTCAACTGTATTACAGCAAAACGTGAAAAGGTTACAAGTTGCATTTAATAATTTCTTTGAAGGACGTGGTAAATATCCTAAGTTTAAGAATAGAAGCAACTTTAAATCATTTACTTTTGGCCTTCGGCATTAAAGTTGCCTCCGAAGGTATATATTTACCTAAACTAGGTTGGTTAGGATATTTTAACTCTTGTCCAATTCCAGAAGGATTTAAAGTTAAATCAGCAACTGTAAGATTAAAGGCTGATGGCTTGTATATAACTTTAAAGATAGAAGATAAAGCTGTACCATCTTTTTTAATTTTATATTTTGGGCTAGCTAAGGTCGAAAGTGATTTTCATATTGCTAGTACATTTTTATTGCATATTACAAAACAAAGCACTTTCATTGGTCGCGACTTTGGGGCTGTAATGCTTATGAGTTAATGGTTTCAAACAAACTTAAGATTTTTAGGTTTTTTTTTAGCAAAAGGCGGATTTTGAGCGCGATAGCCCTTCGGGCGACGCTTTAGCGTATCGCAAGGAATAAGGAATTCTGGGAATCGGCTACCAGAGATGAGCTAAGAGCGATTTTTCACGAGTTAGTAGATGAAGTTGTTTGTTCTGTGGATGGTAAGACACAATCATTTGATGTATTGCTTAAAATTTGATTGCGTTCTTCTTCTGGGAGAGAAGCTAAATATCTTTCTGCTACTGTCCAAAGGATATCTGCTACTTTTTTGGAAATCGCCATAAAACAATAATAATGTAGCGTTTAAACGATGCTACAGAATTATATATTAGAAATCTGTTCGCTCCAAGCATTTTATTGACATTTGCAATCGATTGTGGTGTTAAGATGATTGCCGATAAGGAAGTTGTATTGATGAGTTAATTGTTTTTTGTCTGCAATCAGGCTCGACATCCTCTGTCGAATGCATACATAGACAACGCAAGAACCAAGTAATTTGTTGTCCTGCACAAGCAAAAACAATCCCGTCGGGTCGGACGGAAAATCTTCGTATCCGAGTCAAAATACTCATAGAGATTTATCTATATTTTGAACGGAGTAATAATAGTTTCAGACGCTATTTTATCCCGCATTTATGCCTTGTTTTCCCAGGTTATTGAAGAAACTTGGTGTAATAATTAAGGTACAACTATAAAATAAAGAATATGCTTCGAGCAAAAAGATTTAGCCATGCGGGGAACAGTCACTGTAACTCTCTGTGCCTCCCGAAATGCGTTAAACCTTCAAGTCCGTCATGTCCAAAGTGTCCGGAAGATGCTTTCGAGTTAGCTGGAACTTTTCCCTACAAAAAACATTTTGAATGCTTAACACGAGAGCAATTAATTGAATTGCTTAATTGGGCGGAAAAATATAGACTGTGGTATGTGCCGTCTCCAGCACAAAGCGTAGTATATGCCGCGCTACACTTTTGGAAAATTGGTGAAGTTCAAGAGTTGGAAACAACAAGCCAGCTTGGAATTATGGGAGAAAAGCAAGTCAGCCGTCCAAGGAAACGAAGCGAAGGTGACTATTGGTCAGGTACTTACTGGGGACTGGCTTATCGAGATTTACTTGATCATCCCCTACAGGGTTTTGTTATTTCTTATTGATTTTATTACTGCGAATCAAAAATGTCAGCATCTAAAACCAAGAAAAATATATACAATGATGTCGCCTTCTCCTCTTCTTCTTTTGTTGGATGGGGTGGTGTGTCTTTGAATACTTTGGAGCTTCAGGTAATCATACCGAAAGCAAAAGGTGAATTCGATCTAACAACAGTCAGTAATTTACGAATCCAGCATTCCATCCATGAACCTACTGACTTCAGTATGTGATTATTGATTCATGTTTGGATGTAAACTTGTTTTTACGAATAATTTTCTACTTCACAATCCGCAGATAATAAGTATGAGGGCATTAGCAAAAATACTAAGAGAGTTACCCCCACAAAAAAGCCATGCTGCCCATCTTTTGGCAACTGGAATGCAAGCTGCTGAAGTAGCTTCTGAAATGGGTGTGCCTTCGTCAACAATTCACGACTGGCAACAAGAAGAAGCTTTTCACGAAGCTGTTCAACTAATTACTTACCAAATGGTGTTAAATTCTATTCGCCATGCATCAAGTAAAAATAAAGACGCAATAGATGGTGTTTGGAATATTGCTTTGAATGCCAGGGGAGATGCTGTCAGACTGAACGCTTTTGCGAGAATAATAGAAAGAGGCGATCGCTATATTGAATTAGATAATGCTCGTCAAATTGCTAAGATTCAAGAGCAAATATTAGAGTTACAAAAAGGTGGTACGAAAAATAACAGAAGCTCAAGTAAGGAAGCTTCAAAAGGATCTAGAAAAGATTCAACAACAAAACGAACCAAGAAGTCAAAAAACAATTCTGAAACTCCCCAACAAGTGGAATGATTTTGCAAAACTTTGTAGGTTAGCTGCTGATGACGGAACCGAGTTTCAACAGTTCGTTCCAAGAGATTATCAATATTGGATTACTCGTGAAGGAATAAAGGAACTTCTAAAAGATTCAAAAATCTCTTCTGATAAATTTAAAGTTGCGATTTTGAAACAAAGACAATTAGGCTGCACAGTTGGCTTGCTTAATTACTTACTATTTTTATGCTGCCAATCTTATGCCAACAATGCAGCTATTTTTCTAAAAACACAGAAAGATGCTCGTATTGCTTCTGAAAAATTACAGCAACAGTTTAAATCCATTAGCCAAGACTACAATTTAAAATTTGATATTGAATCAACAACTCTTTTACGCCCAAAAGTAAACGAAGTCATCAAAGCTTTGTTTCAAATTCAAGGCTTTGTTGATAATAGGAGTTCTTCATGTAAATACTTGTTTGTAGACGAGTGCGCGTTTGCTGAAGCTGGGCGAATGGAACGTTTATTGGCTGGAATTCTTCCTACCTTAACCACCTTCAAAGATTCAGGCATTTATTACGTATCGACTCCTAATGGGAAAGAAGGCAACTGGTGGTGGAATTTTCTTAGTAGGAATAATGACAAAGGAACACAAATTGATGAAATAGCAAGACAGGTTTGTGAAGGAAAATTGTTTACAAAAAGAAAAGGATTTTATCATTTTGTAGATAAAAACAATACAATCAAAATATTTATGTCATACCAACTGCTTCCTGCATTTGCTCACATGAGTTTTGATGAATATATTGAACACAGGATGCAAGAGTATTCTTTAGATCGAGATACAGCACTACAAGAGTACGGTCTAACATTTAACTCTTCTACATTGACAGTTTTTGAGGAAGCCGATGTATTTAGCTGCAAGTCTCAGGAAAAGCTTTGGGAGGACGAACCCGATATAGACCCTGAAGTACGCTATCTAGCTTCAATAGACCCGAATTTTGGAGGAGATGATTTTATAGTTTGTTATGTGTTCAAGATAAAAGGACGTAAAAAATGGATTGCACACCGATTCAGAGCAAACAAACAACCTACAGACCGCTCAATTTTGACTGTTTCTGGGATTCTGACTACTTTTAAGCCATTTAAAGTAGCAATAGAGAAAAACTCTGGAGGAGAAGTATACTGTTCCCGATTTAAAAACGCAGGCTGGGATGTAATCGAACATAATACTTCTGCACAATCTAAATCAAAAGTTATTTCGCAACTAATTTTGTCATTGCAGGAACGGAATATTGAATACAGTTTTGATGACCCGCTAGTTGAGGAGCTTTTACAGTTTAAAAGATTGGGACAAACGCAAACAGGGCTTTTTCGATACGGCGCACCTCCTGGATTACATGATGATTGTGTCATGGCTGCCGCCATCGGCAACTATTACTGTGAGGAGTGGATTAATAATCCGGCTGCTTATAAGCCAAAACATCAACAGCAAACATCAGATAAAGAAGTATTTGAAAAACTGAAAAAATCAAACAAGCGGAGGATGTTTTAATGAGGCGTGGAACTTTCAAAGGACAAATGAGAACAGGAATAAGAAGAAGAACTGATTTGGCTCCTCAACCTTTAATTGTTAAGCCAAAAAGATATCTTAAAGACAGAAATATTCAGTTTTATTGTTACTCGTTTCATCGAACTCCGGAACAAAAAGGCTCGATTTTAATTTATAGAGTTAATCGAATATTTACTCCTGATTATACCCAAGAATTTCATCCTTCCTTTTCCTTGATTGCTCATTATAATGCTGATTTTTTAAAAGCTGATTTTATTGATTGGAAAAAAGAAAAAGATAATTTATTGCAAGAAGAGATAGCTTGGCGATCCCGCTCTTTTGCCGTACTTAATACTCTATTAATGAAATTAGATAAACTGAGTTCCTTGAGTGAGTTGGATGAAGAAACTTTAACTGTTATTGCTAACTTTTTCGGGTCAAGCGTACAGTGGGAACACGTTACTTTAGAAGGCTTAATCAAAAAGCTATATGAAAAAGACTTCCTCAGTCTTGATGTCGAAAGTTTTATTGATGATCTAGAAAGAATTCTAATCAAAAACAAAGAAAACAGGTTCTTGAGAGTCGAACTTATCTCGCTTACCAACGATAGAGACTTAGCCGAAGAACTAGACAAAAAATCAATTTATGATGTTAAATGCTTTAATGAAAAAACAGAATTATTTAAATCTAAGAGCTTAAAGCACTTACAATGGCTAAGAAATTATACAGAAGAGTTTACAGAAAGAAGACCTTTGATCGAATTAACTTGCCCTGCGGTTGAATCAGCTAAAGAAGAGTTGAATGAGAAAAAAATTGTTAGAAATCGTCAGAGGCTAGAGTTGCAGCAAGAAAAGATTTTTCTATTACGCAAGCAACAAGAACTTGGCATTGAATTAGATTCTCCTAAAACAAGCAAAACAAGAAAAGAAGCTATACCAAAAGAACAGATAAAAGTAAATGAATTACTCGACGATAATACCAATAAAGAAAACCGTTTACTTAAAGAAGAATCAAAAGATTTAGAAGAAGAACAAAAAATCGTTATCCCATCCCTTGAAAAACAATTAGCAGAAAGCGACCCTTACAATAAAAGTGACGTAAGAAATTTGCTGATGATGGCATATTTTATTCGAGAGGATTTATTTTATGTATGAAGATGATCTGCTCATAAGAAATAACAATTTAAGCAAAGTTCCACTAATAACTGATTCTTTTCCTCACAACAGTTATAGTAAACAATCTGCAACACCAGAAGCCGAACAAATTTATTTTGATTTAAATCAAACGATACTTGATACCTTTGCAGGACTAGAAACAGATGAAGAAATGATTGGGCTGCTTTATCATCGAAGCAATACAATTCGGTTCGTCACTTCAGTATGGGGACACCTATTGCAAATAGCTCCTTGGGATGTTCGTGGAACTGATTCTGAAGCTATCACTCTTGTTCGCGATCGCATAGAACAAATTCAATTAATGCGATCGCTGGGCGAAAGTTATATATGGGCTTCTGTTTATGGCTATTCGTTCCTGGTGCTTCCTCCAGATTTTGAAGAAGAACCTAGAATTGAAGGAATTTTACATCCAGGCAATCGGTATTGCAACGACCTTCATTTAACTAAATACCATCGACTAATTCAACAAAAGTCAAGCGATTCACTAGTTCGATTTGCATCTGCTTATCTTCCTTATCTGCAAGCTTTAGAAGTTGCCTGCCATCAAGCCGAATCAGTTGAGGTGTTTGTTGCAAAATCTGGAGCCTGGGCAAAAGATATTAAAGCTCAAGGAAATGAGCAAAAGGGGCAACAACTACAAAATCAAATAGTAGCTGGAATAAGAAATGCACTTCACAATGAAGGGGTGCTTATTCTTCCGGAGGATGCTGAATACGGGTATTTAACTAGAAATCTTGAAGGAATAACCAAAGTAATTACGGTATTAAAAGAGCATGTAAGCAAGGAAAGCGGTATTTCTTCAGCTACACTTTGGGGTGAAGCTTCTACCGGAACCGGATTGGCTGCAATCGATTTACAAGCAAAGTCTCACTGGAGTCGGGGAGTTCAGTTCCGTCGAACTCAGCATTTAACTTTAATTACTAATTGGTTTATCAATCGAATTTTGCTGTCAGAAGGATATGCTCCAGAGACAGTTTTAATTAAATGGTCGGAACCAACCCAGCCAGATAGTAAAGAAGAAGCCGATATTGCATTGGTGAAAGCAAAAACCTTTGAAATTTTGATCAAAAATGGCGTTTTGACACCTCAACAAGTATTAGAGTCACAGTTTGCAGGCATCACTTCATCCGAAATAGCAATAGAGGACGATACAGACTGGCTTGAATACGATAACACCAAAGAATTAATCAAAGAATTGCAGCTATATTTGAACATGACTCCTAGTCAATACAAAAAATGGTTGCGAGATTCGCGATCGCAATTACTATATCTTCCTCAATCTTATAAAGACAAAACTCATAATCTTTTATCAATAGTCCGGAAGTCTCGTACTCTTCAAACCGATGAAGCGTTACTGAGACATGGGCAGAACCTAATCAAAAACATCAAACGTAAACTAGCAATAAAGCCATACAGAATACTACCAGAACATAATGTCACAAAGCAGGCTATTGGACTTTTAAACGTTGGTTGTAACTTATACAAGCATCGAAATTCGGATATACCTTCTCCTTATTCAAGCCAACCAAACAACCATAAATATTTTGTTCGCTATTGGTTGATGCCTGAGTCGTCAGAGAAAAGAATACGAGGTATTTTGCAAACATTTCAAGCGGAATTCCCTGATTTGGCACCAACTGATGAACGTATTCTCCGAGAATACAAAAAAGGAAAAGAAGAAGGTGTAGTTCGATATCTTAAAGACGAGATATCAAATATCAGAAAAGCTCAGATTCAAACAAAAGAAAGAATGCTAGAACTAGAAGCTATTGAAAGCCAGCAAAGCAAAGGCGAATCTTGGAAAGAGTTCCTTCAGTTCCTTGAACATCCAGATAATTTTAGCTAACTTCAAAAATGGTAACAACAAGGTGCAAGATTTTTGACGCTTGTTGAGGTTGTTGATTGGTAAGAGCGCGAAGTTTTATCAAAACTGATTTGATTCTTTAGTTAAAAACATAAACTAAAAAGTAGTAACGTTACTACTTCTATTATACCAAACTTATTGGCTTATACGTTTTAATTTTGCTTCTAATTTTTCATTTTCTTTTTTTTAATTTTATGTTCTCCTGTTTTAGTGTTTCGTTTTCTTTTCTTAGCTCTTCCACCAGAATTTGGCTTTTTATTGAGTTATCTTTTTCTTCTTTGTAAGCCTTGACTCTTAGGTCAGCTAAAGTCTTTTGGAACTCGGGTTTATCGACTGAAACATGAGGATTCGAGTTGGATATAATGTCAGATTGTACGTGAAAGCTCATTAATTTAATTCATAGTTTTTAATATATTATCAAAAACACTCCGGATTTAATATAAGTTGTTTCGGATATGTTTTACGTAGCGATATTCTTATTTTATGAACGCATTT
>ERZ1740059.544-NODE-544-length-19740-cov-6.325324_pt1 | contig 19740 bp, 20 predicted proteins | sample MGYA00581744_ERZ1740059 | MGnify/ENA primary metagenome ERZ1740059 (study PRJEB43018, sample SAMN04849738) | marine metagenome | isolation source: floating plastic debris | place: Pacific Ocean | collected 2008-08-28 | study: EMG produced TPA metagenomics assembly... | reverse complement strand
AGATATGTCGCGATCGGAAGCGACTTCGCTCAATTGCCCTTCGCTGAAGCGTCCAAAGGGCCAACGATCAACCCGCCAAAAATCCAAGTTGAGAATGTCGACTTTTGGTACGGCGACGCGCACGCGCTCAAGTCGATCAAGCTCGAGATCCTCTCCCGCGAAGTCACAGCGTTTATCGGGCCATCGGGGTGCGGCAAGTCCACCCTGCTCAAATGCCTCAATCGCATGCAGGATGATGTGCGCGAGCATGAAATGACGGGGCGAATTCTACTCGATGGCGAGGACATCCACAGCCCGGAGATCGATCCTCCGATGTTGCGGGCCCGGTTTGGGTGGGTCGCCCAGAAACCCAACCCCTTCCCTTGGACCGTCTACGAGAACATCGCTTACGCGCCCCAGATCCATGGAAAGGTTCAGGGTCGGGCGCAAACCGACGAGCACGTCGAGAATTGCCTGCGCCGCGCTGGTTTGTGGGACGAGATGAAAGATCGTCTTGGCGAAGCCGGCACCGACTTGTCCGGCGGCCAGCAGCAGCGTCTGTGCATCGCGCGCGCGTTGTCGCTCGAACCCGAAGTCCTTTTGATGGACGAGCCCTGCGGCTCGCTCGATCCGGTATCGACGGCGACCATCGAAGACTTGATCCGCGAGCTAACGGGCGAAATCGCCATCGTGATCATCACCCACAACATGGAACAAGCGGCTCGCGTCGCGCAGCGTACAGCCTTCTTCAAGCTCGGAGAGATGCTCGAAGTCGGCGACACGAAGCCGATGTTCCAGGATCCGCAATCCGAGGATTGTCGCTCCTACCTGCAGGGTCAGTTCGGTTAGGCTGTTCCCGTCTGTGGACCGGGCCCAGGACAGCAAAAAGCAAAGCAAGGCAAGGCAAGGCAAGGCAAGGCAAGGCAGCTCAGGCCGGGACCATAGCGGACCGGAAGATAAAGACGGCGTCGAGGAACGGAGCGACGGCGCCGCTCTCGATCCGGTCGTCGCTGGACCCGAGCTATGTCCGTCGCTCACCCATCAAAAAACGGGGTCCCGGCCCATCTTCGCCGGCCCAGTCGCGCTTGTTGTAGAGCGCGCACCTTTTGAGGGACAAACAACCGCACCCGATGCACCCGTCGAGCGTGTCGCGAAGGCGGGTCAAACCTGCGATCCGTTCGTCAATGTCTTCGCGAAAACCACGGCTGATCCGTGTCCAATCCGCCCGGGTTGGCGTGCGGTTTTGGGGAAGGCGCGCCAGCTGCGTCGCGATCCGATCCAGGGGAAACCCCAGCTCCTGCGCGATCTTGACGAATGAGATCCGCCGGATGTCCGAGCGCAAGTAGCGGCGATGCCCTGCGGCCGTTCGATGCGGCGTGACGAGACCACGCTCTTCATAGAAGCGGATCGCAGAGACGGCGACGCCAGTTCGCGCGGACAAGTCTCCGATGGTGAGCAGATGCGCCGGCATAAGACCCCTTGATCTCAAGTTAACTTGAGAAATTAGAAAAGAGGCATCGATCCGATTCGCGCAAACAAGAAAGGGGTCAAACATGACCGAACTCGAGCATGTGAACGTCACCGTCGCCGACGCCGAGGCCACCGCGAAGATGCTGTGCGACCTTTTCGGTTGGCGGGTGCGCTGGAGCGGGCCCGCCAGGGACAACGGCTACACGTTTCACGTCGGCAGCGACACCAGCTACGTCGCCGTCTATTCGCTGCCCGAGGGGCAGACGCCGCCGCGCGGCCCAGACCGTCTCAATCACATCGGCGTCGTCGTCGATGATCTCGATGCGGCGGAAGCGAAGGTCAAAGCGCTTGGATACGACACTCACTCGCATGGCGACTATGAACCTGGCCGCCGTTTCTACTTCGACGAGGAAAACGGCATCGAAATCGAAGTCGTCTCTTACCGCTAAGGCGCCGTGGCCGCGCTCATCCCATCGTCGCGTTGAAGGCGCCGCCGTCGAGCAGGACGTTTTGCCCCACCATGAAGCCGACATGTTGAGAGCACAGGAACGCGCAGACGGCTCCGAACTCGGCGGCCTCGCCCATGCGGCCCGTCGGGTTCCCAGCCTCCATCCGCGCTTTCATGTCGTCGTAGCTCAGGCCAGCTTTCTCCGCGCGGAATGCGATGTTGCTTTCGAGGCGATCGGTCCAGTGCGCGCCCGGCAGCAGGTTGTTCATCACGACGCCCTGCCGCGCGACCTGGCGCGCGGTTCCGGCGACGAAACCGGTGAGCCCGGCCCGCGCGCCATTCGACAACCCCAGCTCTGGGATCGGCGACTTCACGCTGGCCGACGTGATGTTGACGATCCGGCCCCATCCACGCTCGCACATGCCCGGCAGCACGGCGGTCGACAATAGGATCGGCGTAAGCATGTTTGCAGTAACCGCCGCACGCCATTCCTCCTCGCCCCACTCGGACCAGAGCCCCGGCGGCGGGCCGCCCGCGTTGTTCACGAGAATGTCCGCCGACGGTTCCGCGGCCAGCAGCGCGGCGCGCCCTTCGTCAGTCGTAACGTCCGCAGCAACAGCCGTCACCTCGACACCATAGGCGCTGCGGATCGCCTCCGCGGTCTCTTCAAGAGGCCCTTCGCTGCGCGCGTTCAGCACCAGGTTGACGCCGGCTTCCGCCAGCTTCTCCGCCGAGGCGCGCCCGAGCCCTTTCGAGGATGCACACACGATCGCCCGACGCCCTTTGATCCCCAGATCCATCCGTCTTCTCCCGCATGTCCTTTTGACGACCAACTAAGCGCATGCGGCGCCGGTGTCACGGAGCAAAACCGCTAAACCGCGTCTCACCAGGGGATCGCAGACCCGTCATACGCCCAGAAGCCGCCAGATTGCTCGGACGATAACCCGTCGAGGACATGCAACAGCGCCTCTGCGGATTGCGCGGGGGTGAAGATCACCGGGTCGCCCGCGCCCGCAGGGCGAAACGGCTTTGATAGATCGCTTTCAACTGTCGCGGGATGAAGCGCGGCGAGCGCCGCCTGCTTGCGGCTGCGCGCGATCTCGACGCTGGCGGCGCGCATGTACTGGTTCAGCGCCGCCTTCGCCGCGCGGTAGCCGTACCAACCGCCCAACCCGTTGTCACCGATCGAACCGACCCGCGCCGATAACGCGCCGACCAACGACCGTTCGCCACGAGGCAGCGATCGGTGAAAATGCTTCAGCGCCAGAGCCGGTCCGACGGCGTTCAAAGCGAACTGAGCCTGTAGCGCCTCTGCGTTCAGCTGGCTCAACGCTTTCTCAGGGCGATGCTCCCCAACGATCAGACCACCGGTGGCGATGAACAACAGGTGGATCTCTCCGACGTCTTCGGCCGCCGCGGCGATCGAAGCCTCGTCCGTGACGTCAAGCGGCGTCTCTCCGGCGACGGGACGGCGCCCGAAACGCCTGACCTCCGCGCATCTGGGGTCGGCCGCCAAATGGTTGGCGACAGCGCCGCCGATCGCGCCCGTCGCGCCGATGACGGCCGCGCGGTACCCGTCTCGCAGCGAACCCATCACGACGCCTGTGGAAATCCCTCTATCCATGCGACGCCCAGCTAGTCCAAGCCGTCTCGCGGTCGAGCCGGAATTGTCCTATCTTGCGCCGCAACAGGAGCGAAATCAGTGGCGAACACGGAACATCTCGACTGGCTCAGCGAAGGGGTCGACGCCTGGAACAGGCGCCGGCGCGAGAGCCCGTTCACGCCCGAGCTCGGCGGCGCGGACCTGTCGGGCCGTTCGCTCTGGCGCTTCAACCTGCGCGGCGCCAACCTGCGCCGGGCCGACCTGCACAGCGTCAACTTGCAGCACGCCGATCTGGAGGCGGCGGATCTCAGCCAGGCCAACCTCTATCGCGCGGACTTGCGCGGCGCGCGGCTGGAGCGCGCGAACTTTAATCGCGCGACGCTCAAGTACGGAAAGATGGCGCGCTGCGACCTGCGCAGCGCGCGGCTCGACGGCGCGGACCTGACCTCGGCCCGGTTCGAAGAGGCGGATCTGCGCGGCGCCGATCTGCGGGCCTGGTTCGCCGCCAAGCAGGACGAGCCCCGCAACGCGTTCGAGGCCGCCTTCCGCCGCGCCCCCGCACCGATCGTCACCATCACCACCGCGCAGCTGCGGATGGCCACCGGCGACGCCGGCACGCTGCTGCCCGACGGCGTTGACCGACCCGACCATTGGGAGGTCGGAGACGAGGACCCCGAGGCGCTGCGCTTGAAAGCCACGCCGGCGGCGGAGTTCGACTGGCGCGACGACGGCAAACTGGGGGCGACGCGCCTCACGCCGGTGCCGCCGCGGCCGCAGGGTCCGATGGCGGAGCCGCTCGACGGGCTCGCCCGCGACCAGCAGCTCATGACCGTCTCGGCCCTGGCGGAGAAAATCGCTGTCTCGGTCGAGGCCTACGACGCCACGCAGAACCACAATTACGGCCCGCTGGCGAAGTCGGTCGCCGTGCCGATGCGCGCCATCGCCGAGGAAACCGCGAAACCCGCCAATGAGGTGCTGATCGCGCTGGTCCGCGCCCATGTCTCGGCGCTGTCCCGGCTCAAGGGCGAGCAGGCGGAGGCCCTCGCCGATGTCGATCGCGTGCTGTTCGAGCAGCTGCTGATCGAATGGGATCGGCTTGTGCCCTTCTACCCGGTGCTCGGCCAGATCGACAATCCGCGCAACGCTGCGATCGCGCCAGAAGGCTCGGCGGCGGAGGCGGACGCGTTTGTCGAGCAGGTGATGTCGGCGGTGAATTCCGAGGCCGGCCGCGAGGTGCTGTCCGAAGAGACGCGCGAGGTTTTCGAGGCCGAGAACCGCCAGCCCACCCCGCTCGGCGAGGAGGGCAAGAAAGACCGCCTCGTCCGCGTCGCCGCCCTGGCCGCAGCGCTCGGACATGCGCTCGACCGGGCCCCGAAGAACGTGAAGCGGGTCGGCCTCTTCACCGGCTTCGCGCTGACGATCAAGGACCTTCTCGAGGTCGTCTGGTGGATTTTCCTGTGATCCTTCAGATTTACCGGAGGTGAAACCCCCAGAGCTCAGCCGCACTGCGTTTATTGCGGGTGACGCCTGGGCTTTAGGTCCTTATATCCCCGCTCCATGACAGAACTCGGCCATAACCTCGCCCTGCCGCCCGAGATCGCGCGGCGGCGGACCTTCGCGATCATCTCGCATCCGGACGCCGGCAAGACCACGCTCACGGAAAAACTGTTGCTGTTCGGCGGCGCGATCCAGCAGGCCGGACAGGTGCGCGCCAAGGGCGAGGCCCGGCGCACCCGCTCTGACTTCATGAAGATGGAGCAAGAGCGCGGGATCTCGGTCTCCGCCACGGCCATGACCTTCGAGTGGGGCGACAAGTGGTTCAACCTCGTCGACACGCCGGGCCACGCCGACTTCTCCGAGGACACCTACCGAACGCTGACGGCGGTCGACGCCGCGGTGATGGTGATCGACGGCGCCAAGGGCGTCGAAAGCCAGACCCGCAAGCTGTTCGAGGTCTGCCGCCTGCGCGACATGCCGATCCTGACCTTCTGCAACAAGATGGACCGGGAAAGCCGCGACACGTTCGAGATCATCGACGAGATCCAGGAAAACCTGGCGATCGACGTGACCCCGGCGAGCTGGCCGATCGGCATGGGGCGGGACTTCCTCGGCGCCTATGACCTGATCCACGACCGCTTGCAGCTGATGGACCGCGCCGACCGCAACGTCGCCACCGAGGGCGAGCAGATGGAAGGGCTCGACGACCCTCGCCTGGCCGAGCGTATCCCCGCCGACCGGCTCGACAAACTGCGCGAGGAGGTCGAGATGGCGAAGGAGCTGCTGCCCGCCTTCGACCATGTCTCGTTCCTCGAGGGCACCATGAGCCCGATCTGGTTCGGCTCGGCGCTGAACTCCTTCGGGGTGCTGGAGCTGTTGCGGGGTTTGGCGGATTATGCGCCGCAGCCCCTCGCCCGGCCCACCGCGGGCCGCACCGTCGAGCCCGCCGAGAAGAAAGTCTCGGGCTTTGTGTTCAAGGTCCAGGCGAACATGGACCCCAAGCACCGCGACCGCGTGGCGTTCATGCGGCTCTGCTCGGGTCATTTCAAACGCGGCATGAAGCTCAAGCACGTGCGCTCGGGCAAGCCGATGGCGATCTCGAACCCGGTGCTGTTTCTGGCCTCCGAGCGGGAGACCGCAGAGGATGCCTGGGGCGGCGACATCATCGGCGTGCCCAACCACGGCCAGTTGCGGATCGGCGATGCGCTGACCGAGGGCGAGGATCTGCGCTTCACCGGCATCCCCTCCTTCGCGCCCGAGCTGCTGCAATCGGTGCGGGCGACGGACCCGATGAAGGCGAAGCATCTCGACAAGGCGCTGACGCAGTTCGCCGAGGAAGGCGCGGCGAAGCTCTTCAAACCCAATATCGGTTCTGGTTGGATCGTGGGCGTCGTCGGCGCGCTGCAATTTGATGTGCTCGCAAGCCGCATCGAGGTCGAGTACGGCATCCCCGTCCGTTTCGAGCCGACGCAGTACACCTCCGCACGTTGGGTGCTGGGCGAGACGGACGCGGTCGAGAAATTCGTCAACGCCAAGAAGGGTCAGATGGCCACCGACCATGACGGCGATCCGGTCTACCTGACCCGCATCCAGTGGGACATCGATCAGGCGCTGCGAGATTACGAGGGCATCAGCCTCTCCGCAACCAAGGAAGCTGTCGTCTAGGTGAAAGAGACCGACCTCTACCCGCCCGTGAAGGCGTTCCTGGAGGCCCAGGGTTACGAGGTGAAAGGCGAGGTGCGCGGCTGTGACGTTGTCGCGCGCCGAGGCGAGGATCCGCCGGTCATTGTCGAGCTGAAGATCGCCTTTGGCCTGCCGCTGATCCTGCAAGGCGTCGCGCGGTTGAAGCTGACCGACGCCGTCTATCTGGCCTTTCCCGCCGGCGGCGCGGGCGCCGTCTGGCGCAAGAACCGCAAGGAGCTGCTCGCGCTCTGTCGGCGTCTGGGGCTCGGGCTGCTGATCATCCATCCGCCCAAACGCGACGACGCGGCGGCGTTGGTCGAACCAGCGCTCGATCCAGGCCCCTACGAACCTCGCAAGAACGCCAAACGGTCTCAGATGCTGTTGCGGGAATTCGAACGCCGGCGCGGCGACCCGACGCCTGGCGGCTCAAGCCGTCGCCCGATCATGACGGCCTATCGCCAGAGCGCGCTGGACTGCGCGCGGTTTATCGCGACGCGCGAGACGGGCGCAGCCTCACCGCGCGAGATCCGTCAGGCGACAGGTGTGGATGCGGCCGGAGCGATCCTGCAAAGGGACCACTACGGCTGGTTCGCCCGCATCGACCGCGGCGTCTACGCGCTTTCCGAGAAAGGCCGCCAAGCGCTCGAGCAATTCCCTCAGGACAAGGACTAGGCGGCGTCTTTCCACTCTTCCGGCGTCAGCGCGGCATTCAGCTGCGCTTGTTGCGCGCGTTCGGCCTTGCGCGCTTCAATCTCCTTGGCGGCGCGGCGAGCTTGCAACCACATCCATGTCAGCAATCCGAAGATGCCCAGCTTCAGCCCAATGTAGATCAGAGCGCCCGTTCCGGTCATGTCGCCTCCCAACGTGCTCAGCTTTCCAACACATCCGCCGCACAGCGGAACCCGATATGACGATGACCGCGCGACGGCCTGTTCGAGAAGCCGTTTCGGTGAGTGGCCGTCAGCGTCTCCGGCGCGTCGTCAAATGTGTAATCGCCGCCGCGGGTCACTCGCTCTCCCGAGGTCGTCGGATCCTCTCGACCATCGTCATCCCGATAAGGATATGGGGCTTTGAGCGAGGCGGTCCAATCGGCCATCGAACCCGACATATCCAATGCGCCGATTGGAGACGCGCCGGCGATGCGATCGCCGACAGGGGCCGTGTCGCCTGTTCCCGCCCCAAAATGCGCTCGCGTCGCGTCTGGCGCCTCCTGACCCCATGGGTAAAGACGGTCGTCTCCACCTCGGGCCGCGGCTTCCCATTCGACTTCGGTCGGCAATCTTGCCCCGCGCCAACGGCAGTAAGCGCGCGCGCCGGCCCAGGTCGTTTCGGTGACAGGGTGGTCTTCAAACCCAGGCGTGGGCGCGAAACGACCGTTCCGATAGCCGATCAGAGCCTGCGCGTCGTCAAGCGCGATCAAGGGGTACCGGCCGTGCTCCGAACGTCCCTCGGCCAAGAGGGCGATCACGTCGGCGCTCGCATTCCGCAACCTTAAAGCGCCAGCGCTGAAGTCGACGGCCACCTCAAGCGCCAGAGCATTGAGAAACTCGGCAAAGGCCGCGTTCGTGACCTCGGTTCGGTCAATTCGGAACGTCTCGAGACGCACCTCGTGCGCGGGCGCTTCGTCGGCTGGGCCATCTTTCCTGCCAATGAGAAACGCGCCAGCGGGCGACACCACCATCGACTGCGCCGCCAGAGCCGAGGCCGGGGCTGTCTCGGCGTCAAACTTCCGCGCGCCGAGGATGTCGAACGCCGGGGGCTCCAGCGCCATTCCCGGCGCCATATTGGCGAAAGTCACGACGAGCGTCGCCGCCGCCGTGCGTATCTTGAAACTCCTCAGCACGTCGCCCTCCGCCACGTGTCAAAGATCGAAATCCAAAGTGACGCATCTATCTGTCGAATGATGTATGCTCGCACTTGCGAAAGACCACCGAGGGGATCTCAGATGACCGACGTTCCGCCGGCGCATGGCGATGAAAAGAATGGCGGATCGTATTGGAGCCTAATCCCAGCTTGGCACTTTGGATTATGCGTCCTTCTCGGCGTGATCGGCTTGCTGGGTCTCGCGGATCTGATCGTGAATTGGCGGCCGTGGATGGAAACCACTTGGATGGCGGGGTGGCGCGCGGTTTCTGCGCTGGTGTTCGCACCGATCGCGTCCTTTATCCCTGATGGCGCCGCCAGCGCGATGCTCGCCTACATCGTGCTTGGAGCAGCGGTAGCGCGGGTGTTTCTGGCCGGCGCGCTCGCTTATCCGGCGCAGACCCCAGAACGGGAGGGCAAGGATCTCGACAGCCTGGGCGTCACAGCCGCCGGCGCTGCGCTCGCCCTCGTCTGGCCCGTCGTCTGGCTGCATGTGCTGTGGAGCTTCTCGCGCGGCGGAAACGTGCATCATCGCCGAAGCTACGGGAATCGCTACTTCGCAATGCGACAGAACTACACCGATGACGGCAAGCGCTCGCGCAAAGCCACGGCGGCTTTGATTGGCAAGTTCACTTTGCTTACCTTCTGTCTTTTCGCGCCGCTGGTGTTCTTTGGCGGCGAGATCTCCTTGCCGGCCAGCTGATCAGTCAAACGAAAAGGCCGCGCCGGTCTCCCGGGCGGCCCTGCGAATTCACCGAACTCTCGCTTGGCGTTCAGCGCTTGCGCGCGCGCTCCTGCTCGATCTTCTTCGCTTCGCGCGAAGAGAGCATCTCGGTCACCGCATAGAATGTCAGCATGAACGCCATGACGACGCCGAGTGCGACGATGCCGCTATCGAATCCGAACATGTCAATCCTCACTTTTCATTCGACCCAAGATCCGGATCGCCAACAGGTGTAGCACCGCGGCGCCGGACACTGCAGATAACATAAGGATTAACTGGTCATTTGTCACCTCGGCGCTGTCAAAGAACGGCCGAGCGACCCCCAACGCCACCAACGCAATCGCGACGCCATTGAAAAACGTTGCGCGCAACTTGCGTCGCTCGTTGTGGATGATCGCTTTGAGGGACCTCTTTTCTTCGGTCATTCTCTTCCCGCGCCTGCCTTTGTCCGCCCGTGTTCTACTGGCCTTCGGCTTCCGCCAGCAAGCGTTCGACGGTCACACGCATCCGTTCTGCGGATAGAGCAAAGCCGAACCCTTGCGCCGCCGGCTTCCCGGCGCATGGGAATGCACTTCGAACTCCCAGGACGGCCTCGCGCCGCGAGAAGAGTGTCGCCCGACGTTCCGGCCACTGGTTCCGCAAGACCATTCGGCGCATAATCGAGACATGTCTGACACGTCCCAAAAACTCCGCGTCCTCTTCGTTTGTCTCGGCAATATCTGTCGATCGCCCACCGCCGAAGGAGTTTTTCGAGCCGCGGTGGAGAACGCAGGCCTGTCGGAGCGCATCGAGGTCGACAGCGCCGGCACCGGCGACTGGCACATCGGCTCTCCGCCAGACATCCGGGCGCAAGTCGCTGCATATGCTCGCGGCGTCGATATCCAGGGTTTACGCGCGCGCCAGGTGAGGGCCGAGGATTTCGAGCGCTTTGACGTCATCCTCGCGATGGATCACGCGAATCTCGGCACGCTCGAGCGCCTCAGGCCGGAAGGCGCGCGCGCAACCGTTTCGTTGCTCCTCGACGCTGTGCCCGATGCGCCAACGCGGGAGATCCCCGACCCCTATTACGGCGCGCGCGATGGCTTTCACGAGGTTCTGGACATGATTGAGACCGCCTCTGACGGCCTGCTCCAGTCGCTCAAACCCCGCATCGAGTAACGCGACGGGTTCCGGGTTGACACCGGGAACATCAAGATATAATGAAATCATTATATCCTTTTCTTCTTAAATTGCTCTGATCAAGTTACACCCATGCCGCCGCTGTCAGACACCTCTGCTCCGTTAGATCCGGCCATCGCGCTGGAGGCGTTTCGCGCGGCCGGCGAGGAGACGCGGTTGCGGATCCTCGGGCTGCTGCGGGAATGCGAGCTGACGGTCAGCGACTTGTGCCGGATCCTCGGTCAAAGCCAGCCACGGGTCAGCCGGCACCTGAAAGTCCTGGTCGAGGCCGACTTGATCGAGCGCCATCGTGAAGGCGTTTGGACAGTATTCAGTCTGGCTCGGCGATCGCCCGCGATCCGCGCCGTCGAAACGGCTCTGACAGCGATCCAATATCAGCTGATCACGCGATACGGCGATGCCGACCGTCTCCATGAGATTACAGCGGAACGCGAAATGCGCGCGCGCGCCTATCTGCAGGAGAACGCCGACCGATGGAGCGCGGAGCGCGCTCTCTACGTCGACGAGCACGGCGTCGAGCAGGCGATGCTGGACGTCGTCGGCGGCGCGCCGATCGGAACACTGATCGATCTGGGCACAGGCGGCGGCCGCATGCTCGAACTGTTCGCCGACCGTATCGAGGACGGCGTCGGGATCGACGTTTCAAGTGAAATGCTCTCCTACGCGCGCACGCGCCTCCAAGGACAGCGACGCCTGCGCGTGCGTTTGGGCGACTTTTTCAATCTTGGCGATCTCGCGCGCTCTGCAGATCTGGCTGTGATGCATCAGGTGTTGCGGTTCATGAGCGACCCAGCCGCGGCGATACGCGCAGCTTCGAGAGCTCTGCTGCCGAACGGGCGGCTCCTGATCGTGGACTTCGCGCTTCATGATCGAGCCGAACTGATCGAGCGCTGCGGCCACGCGCGCCTGGGGTTCTCGGACGCCGATGTCGAGACCTGGCTGGACGCGAGCGGGATGCAGTTGGAAGACCGCCGACGCCTCGATCCGACCGATTCGTCGGGCGAAGAACTCCCCGTCTCGATCTGGCTTGCGCGCCGCTTGACGGCCCAGCCAGCCGCCTCAAGCCGCCTTCCGGACGCCGCCGGCGTCGCACAGATCGCGCATAACCGTCTTTGAACCGGAGAAAAGAAATGTCCGCCTCTTCATTTGCGCCACTTTCATTTTCGATCGAGATTTTCCCGCCGAGATCCCCGGACGCGGAGCGCCGCCTGGCCGAAACCCTGAAACGCCTGGACCCCCACGCGCCCGATTTCATTTCGGTGACGCTCACCGGTGGAGACGGCGCGCTGGATCGGTCGGCGACGACGATTGCGCGAACCAGGCGCCAGACCAAAACACCGATCGCAGCCCATCTCACTTGCGCAGGCGCAAGCAAGGAAGACAGCTTGAACGCCGCGCAGACCTTCAAATCGCTCGGCGTAAAACACGTCGTCGCCCTGCGTGGCGACGCTGAAAACAACGCGTCCGGCGGCTACGAGACCGCGGCGGAACTGGTCGCGGCGCTGCGGTCAAATGGTGATTTTCGGATATCGGTCGCAGCCTATCCGGATCCGCACCCTCTCAGCCAAAGCCAGACAGCGGATCTCGACAATCTCGTCGCAAAATTCGACGCCGGCGCCGACGACGCCATCACCCAGTTCTTCTTCGAACCCGAAAGTTTCTTGCGGTTGCGCGACCAATTGGCCGCGCGTGGGGTCGATAAGCCTCTGATCCCCGGCGTGCTTCCAATCGTTGATTTTGCCCAGACCCGTCGCTTCGCGCTGCGTTGCGGCGCGCATGTCCCCGAACAGTTGACCCAGAGCTTCAAGCGGCTTCGCCAATATCCTTCCCAAGCGGAGCTGTTCTCCATCGCCTACACGCTCGATCTGATCGACCAGCTGGCGCAGGAAGGGGTTGATCGCTTTCATATCTATTCGCTCAATCAGTCCCGGCTTCCCGAACAGCTGATGACGCTGAGCCGCGCCGGCGCCGCGTTGGCGGTTGCGGATCAGGCGGTTCGCAACGCCCGTCGTTGAGCACCGTCGGCTAGGCGGGATTTGGAAGAATGCGCTCACGCGCGCGGCGCAACACGTCGTCGCGCGTCTTCTTCAGCGTGGCGATCCCTTGCTTGCGCGCCCGGATGCGATCACGGGGGCGCTGGGTGATGTGGGTCACAATGTCGGCGAGCTCGGAGAAACGGTCGGGACTATCGAGCTGAAGCTCGATTCGCCGGCACATCGCCCGCATCGCCACCGCGTCGCCCATCGGCGGCGTGTCTGGCGCGCAGACGACGCGCAGACCGAGTGCTGCGTGATGCTCCAGCTGATCCAGTTTGGGCACCCCGCGCTCGGCCGAGACGCGACGCACGACCGACAGCAAACGCGCGGCCATGTAGTAAGGCTCCGCCGTCAGCGATGGCGCGAACAGATGCGCGTCCAGTTCGCCGGCGATGGCGCCAAAACCGCGCTCGGCGACATTCGGCGCCTCGTGAAAGACGGCATAGAACGCGCGGAGGAGGTCTTCGAGCGAGATCCGCTCGATCTCGATCGACGCGGTGAACTGGCCGCGACGTCGTTCAAGAAGCAGCTGAGGGCCGCCGTTTTCCAGACGCATGTTGAAATAGCGCTCAATCTCCAGAGCCTTGTCGCTGGCGGCGAACAACGCCGCGCCAGTGATCGGCGTCTGCCGATTCGTGGCGTCGATGATGGCGCGCCGTAACGGCCAGTCGGTCGCCCCGACCAGCTTCACCGGCACATGGACGTCCCGGGCCGCGCGCAGCTCATCGCGCATGCGGTAGATGACGGTGCTGGTCTGCAAGCCGTTGACGATCTGGAAGTTTTCCAGACGAACTTGGTCGCGCTCGGTCTCGAGCGCGTCCGCGACGATCGTCACGCCGTTGTTGCGCAGCAGAAACTGCGCGCGATCAGGCCCGCCGAGCGTTTCACGGATCCGCTCGTTGACCCCCTCGTCGCCCTGGTAACCGCGGACATTGAGGTTGAAAATGCCTTCGCGCAGCCCCTGCCCGTCCTCACGCTCCAACAAGGCGAGGTAAGCGTTGATCGGCACATGCCCGGCGAAACCGCCCTCGACCCCAGGGATCGAGGGCAGCGCGACCAGCCCTGCCTTCGGAAGATGCGCCTCATAGTCTTCGATCTCGATCGCCAGCTCGTCGCCGAGCCTGGGCAACGGCAAACTGGTGGCGAGCATGTCGAGAATGCGGCTCTTGTCGACCGCCTCGAATTCGACATCTCCGGCCCATGGCAGATCTCCCAGGATGCGACGGCCGCGCCTTAACTCGCCTTCCTTGTTCTCATCTCGATCTTCCGCCCGCCACGCGCCCAACGCGGCGAAGTACCCAAAGATCGAAATGGACAGGCGCGCCTCGCTCTCGCGGGCCGCAGCGAACAGGCGCTCCTTCAGGAGCCGCTTCCGCTGGAGATCCTCATTCTCGATGAAGTCGGGCCGTTCAGCGCAAAAGCTCGACGCGCCGTTTACGAAGGCGCTGATCTTCTCCCGGTCAAATCGATTTGACCGCGTCGCCTGAATAAACACCAGCGTCGCGTTGACCCCGTCATCGGCAAGGTCGAGCGCCGCGTCGATCTCCTCCACTGAGTCGACGATCAGCCCGTCGATCATCAAGACGACGCAGTCGAGTTGATTGTCGTGGGACGCTCCGATGACGAGCCGACGCAAATCGGTCGGGGCGAGTTCTTGCTCGTGAAAGCGGCGCAGGATGTGGAACGCGGCGAAACGCTCGAACAGGGCCCCGCGCTCGTGATCCCTCAAGCGGTCAAAGTCGAGACCGATCTCGGCGGCGAATTCTCGTTGGGCGACAACGATTGCTTCGGGCGCTCGCTCTTTGCGAGCGCGTCGTCCGCGCCCGCCGTTACGCCGTCGAAAAAAACTCGCCATGCGCAATCCTCGTCTAACCCTACTTTGATTAGCAGGCGCGTCGAAGATTTCCACCCGCTTGGGAACAGTGGGTCCTGGCGTGCCCTTCTCGGCTTTTCGACGACACGGACACCTAGATGTTGAGACGCGCTCTCGGTTCGTTTGACAATTCTCCCAAGTTTTGCGAGGTTCCGCGCGCGTTGCGAGGATTTAGGGGATCCTCGAACCATGAACGCGTCATCTGCAGTAGAATTCTGATCAAAAAGCGCAAAGGTGCTCATGAAGTTCTCCGAACTCGGGCTCGATCCGAAAGTTTTACAAGCGGTCGAAGAGGCCGGCTATGAGACCCCAACGCCGATCCAGGCGCAGGCCATCCCCCACGCCTTGCAAGGTCGCGATGTTCTGGGAATTGCGCAGACAGGAACCGGAAAGACAGCGTCTTTCACCCTGCCGATGATTTCGCATCTGGCCAGCGGGCGCGCCCGCGCGCGCCTGCCCAGATCTTTGATCTTAGCCCCGACGCGCGAACTGGCGGCGCAGGTTTCCGAGAATTTCGAGACCTACGGCAAGTATCACAAGCTCTCGATGGCCCTGTTGATCGGCGGCGTTTCCTTCGCGGAGCAAGATCGCATCATCGATCGGGGCGTCGACGTCCTCATCGCGACGCCGGGGCGGCTGATCGACCACTTCGAGCGCGGAAAGCTGATGCTGACCGGCATCGAGATCATGGTCGTCGACGAGGCTGACCGGATGCTCGATATGGGGTTCATCGAGGACCTCGAACGGATCTTCAAGCTGACGCCCTTCACCCGTCAGACTTTGTTCTTCTCGGCGACCATGCCGCCGGAGATCACCCGCCTGACCAACGAGTTCCTGTCGAACCCTGTGCGGGTCGAGGTTGAGAAACCCGCGACGACGGCCGAGACGATTGATCAACGGCTCTGCGAAGTGCCGGCTGCGCGCCGTGATCGGACCGATCGGGAAAAACGCGCCGCCCTTCGCGCGCTGATCAAGCAAGAAGGCGATGTTCTGACCAACGGGATCATCTTCTGCAATCGCAAGCGAGACGTGTCTATCCTCTACAAATCGCTGACCAGTCACGGCTTCAGCTGCGGCGCGCTCCACGGCGATCTTGACCAGAGCGTGCGCATGCAAGTGTTGGCAGGCTTCAAGAACGACCAGATTAAGCTGCTGGTGGCGTCGGATGTCGCCGCGCGCGGCCTCGACATTCCAAGCGTCAGCCACGTCTTCAACTATGACGTCCCGTTCCATGCTGAGGATTATGTCCACCGCATCGGCCGGACCGGCCGCGCCGGACGCTCCGGCGTCGCCTACACCATCTGCGCCCCTGCAGACACGAAACTCCTAGCGAAGGTCGAAGAACTGATTGGCAAACCTATTCCGCGCATCGAGCTTGCAGGCGTGACCGACGCAACCGAGCAAACCGCCGCCGAAACAGACAGCGACGAGCGCAAACACGCTCGCCGTGGCCGCGGACGCGGGCGCGGCACGCGCGCGGAACAGGATCGGGCGCCGGCGCGTTCGGCCGACTCGGACGAAGGCAAGAGCAAGCGGTCGCGCCGTCGAGGCGGCCGCCGCGACGGAGACGATCGTCCGGTGGTCGGAATGGGCGACCATGTGCCGGCGTTTTTGCTGCGAGAGGTCCCGTTGCCGAGCAGTTCCCGCCGAACCGCCAAAAAAGGGTCGGAGACGTCCGCCGAGGGCCCCGACGCAGAAGAACTCAACGCCGCCTAGGGCAACCTGGCGGCGGCTGATTTCGCGATCGAGATGAGTCCCCCCATAAGAAAGTCTTTTTGAGCCGATAAAGACAGTTTGCAATTACTAGAGCTTTACCTCGTTTTACGGTTTTGCACTCAAAAATATGCACTTTTTCTTCGAGGTTATTTAGAAAACACTTGAGGAATTCAGAGTTCATTAACAAGCGCAGCGGATATTTCCCTCCATTGATTTCTGGAGGTGTGATTTGTCCCGGTTTTTCAGAAGAGAGCTAGCAGCCTTCACGCAAGACCGACGCGGCGTGTTCGCAGTCATCACATCGCTGATGCTCTTCGTTCTCGTCACCGTTGGCGGCATGGCGGTCGATTTCTCTCGGGCGCAGATGGCGAAAGAGCGCCTTCAGTTCGCGGTGGACAGCGCTGCGCTGGCCGTTGGCAAAGTCACAGAGAGCTACGAAGATCCGGAAGACGCCATTCTCGACTACGTGGTGGCGAACATCGACGGATCGGTGATCAAAGACGGTTCGCTGCAACTTGCGACGAACATTTCCGAGACGCCCGCGTCGCGGCAGGTCGCGATCGAAGCCAGCGCTAAAGTCGATGGCATCTTCACAGCGTTCTTCGGTGTCGACGAGATCCAAGTGAACGCGCGTTCGGAAACCTACGAAGCGTATCAGAACCTCGAAATTGCGATCGCCCTCGATGTCTCAAACTCGATGAAAAACGCACGAATCGCAGAATTACGCAAAGCGGCGAAGGAATTTGTAGGCAAGCTTCTCAAGAGCGAGAAAGACCGCGAGTTACGACATATCTCGCTGATCCCGTATGGCGCAGCAGTGGCGCTGCCAACAGGATTGAACCGATTTCTTCGGGGCCAGTTTGAAGACGCTTATTGGAATGGGTGCTTCAATTACGGCGATGACATTTTTCGGAACGATAACCTATTTCGCAACGGCAGCCTCGACCCGTATCCGCACTTTCACTTCTGGGGAAACCACCTCTTATGCTCTCAGGACAGAGAAGCAATCTTCCTAGAGAACAATGTCGACGTGCTTGAGAAAGCGATTGACAACATGACGGCAACAGGGGGCTCGACCAGGACCGATGTGGCGACGGCATGGGCGCTCCGAGCAGTTTCACCGAAGTGGCGCGGAATCTACCCTGGCGCACCAGCCCATTAGCCAGCCGACTACGGAGACGCAATCAAAGTACTGGCTATCATGACCGATGGGGCAGTAACCGGCGAACTTGGCTTGTACGGCTATGATCCAAGAACCCATTTCACACCTGGTCCAGCAGCGAACCGCGCACCTCTTGCTCCGTCAGTTTTCCCCGAAGACTTCTACTTGACGACTTTCGACGACGGCCTGAGAAATTTCCTTAAGGCGTGCGACACGGCAAAAAACAAAAATGGAGTCGTTGTATATACTGTCGGCTTCCTCATCGAAAAGGATAAGCCCAGACAAGGCTTAAAGGATTGTGCGACGACCGAAGATCACTACTCTTTCGCCGAAAGCGGAGAACTGTCCGCTGCCTTTGACCGAATAGCGCTTGGGATCGAGTCATTGAAACTGAGGAAGTAAGTCCTCGCATGCGATCGTTGAACACCCCTCGAAGGGCTCAAACACCAAGTCTGCACGAATTTTGAATGGGAGAAGAATTGAGGACAATAGTCGGCATCGGGAGCAGCGCCAAAACGCCAAAAGCGCCCTTAGCTAACCGATGCTAACTCTGTTTTCGCGTATTTGATGTAAAATTCCCTCTTCATTAACTAATAGCGTGTGCCGCGCTTTAGTGGTTTTTCAATAAATTCGACGACGCTCACTCTAGTAGGTTCTGGAGGAGTTCGGTGTCGATGTATTCTCGATTGTCCTTGCGCGCATTTGCGCACGACCGTCAGGGCGCATTCGCTTTGATGACCGCTTTGATGCTGACGGTGCTCATTGTTATCGGCGGCATGGCCGTGGATTACTCGCGTGCGCAGATGGCGAAGGAACGCCTTCAATTCGCCGTCGACAGCGGCGCGCTCGCCGTTGGGCAGATTTTCCGCTCCTATGAAGATCCGGAGCAAGCGGTGAAAGACTATGTTGAGGCGAATGTCGACGGCTCCGTCATCATTCCGGAGTCCTTGAGCGTCGAAACCGTCATCACGGAAACGCCGACGTCCCGCGAAGTCGTGATCGAAGCCAATGCGTCGGTCGAAGGCATCTTCACGGCCTTCTACGGTCTCGACAAGATCGACGTAAACGCCAGCACGGCGACCGCCGAGGCGTATCAGAAGCTCGAAGTGGCCCTTGTCGTCGATATCTCGTCGTCAATGGACGGCGCAAAGATCATCGAGCTTCGCGATGCTGCAAAAGCCTTCGTGACGACGCTTCTGGAGGAGCAGACGGACCGTGAGTATCGCCATATTTCAATCGTGCCGTATGGCGGAACGGTAAAGCTGGGCTCTGATTTCTTTGGCTATCTCAAGCCGGGCTATTCCGAGACCAAATGGAACGGGTGCCGCGAGTTCGACTGCACGATCATGGACGACGCGCACATTCCGCTCGGCCAACATGACCCGGTGCAACATATCTGGCGCTACCGCAACCACATGAACAACGAATGGTGTCCGCCCGGCGCATCGGAGCCGATTTTCTTCTCCAACGATCTCACCGAACTGACGACTTACATCGACAGTCTGACGCGCCTCTCCGACGGCACGGGGTCGGATATTGGGTCGGCCTGGGGCCTGAAGGCGCTGTCGCCTCACTGGCGCAACCGGCTGGACGGCGCGCCGTCCGACACTCCGGCGGATTATGGCGACTCGGTCAAAGCGCTGGTCATCATGACCGATGGCGGGATCACCTATCAGGGTCGCGCAAACAGCTACGACCTGATGGCGGCGTTTGGCGACGACAATGACGACCCGACTGACGACCATCCGACTGCAGATCCGGCTTACGCCAACGGTAGTCTATACAACAAGTCGCAGGCGCAGAGGAACTTCACCAAAGTCTGCGACGAAGCGAAGTCAAAGGCCGGAATCCAGATCTACACCGTTGGTTTCCAGGTCCGGAACACGAACATGCTCAACCTGCTGAAGGGCTGCGCGACGCGAGAAGCGAACTACATGACCCCGGGCTCCGGGCAGCTTGAAGAGACGTTCAAGGCCATCGCTCTGCGTCTCGACTCGCTGAAACTGGTCAACTAGGCGTCTACCGACGCTCGAACAGCACAACAGCCCGCAGCCGCCGCTGCGGGCTGTTTCTTTTTGGCCCGCGCCGACATGCACGGGAATTGCAGCACTCCGAAGATCCATACGTACGCCTCGGCGCAAACCTAAGAGCCGAGCATCCCGGAGGCCTCGATGAGTGTTAGATCGATAAAAGCTGTCTGGTTCCGTTTCAGTGAGGATCGTCGCGGCGCATTCGCGATCATCACCGCGCTGATGTTGACCGTGCTGATCATCGTCGGCGGCATGGCGGTCGACTATTCGCGGGCGCAGATGGCGAAAGAGCGTCTTCAGTTCGCTGTCGACAGCGGCGCCCTGGCTGTCGGGCAGATCTTCCGCTCCTACGAAGACCCCGAGGCCGCGGTGAATGACTATGTCGAGGCGAACATTGATGGCTCCGTCATCATTCCGAAATCGTTGAGCGTCGACACCGTCCTCACCGAGACACCAACCACACACGAGGACGAGAAT
>ERZ1740059.543-NODE-543-length-19787-cov-5.920991_pt1 | contig 19787 bp, 21 predicted proteins | sample MGYA00581744_ERZ1740059 | MGnify/ENA primary metagenome ERZ1740059 (study PRJEB43018, sample SAMN04849738) | marine metagenome | isolation source: floating plastic debris | place: Pacific Ocean | collected 2008-08-28 | study: EMG produced TPA metagenomics assembly... | reverse complement strand
TTCACACCGGCCATGCGGACATCTGTTCCGCGATCTATGGTTGCCGCGCTGTTGAAACGCGCACCGATTTCAACCGTCTCGCCAGATACGCCGGCATCGGCGCCGCGCGCCAGACCGAACCAGAGAAAGACTCCAGCGACGATAAGAACGCCGAGCCCGACAAGCGTTTCGAAAATGGATTCACGCATTTGGATCCCAAGCCTCATAATCTGCGTCTGCTTCGCGGCGCTCGCCACCTTCCCGCAGACTGCCTTTTGGACGATATGCAAACACGGTCCCGGTCATGTTTGGTGTGTGATCAGTTTCCCAGTCCTGACGCTTCAATGGCGCGTCCGTTGGGGGTTCCTTGAACGTATAGTGCAGCCAGCCATGCCAATCCGGTGGCACTTTGGACGGCTCCGCGACGCCATTATAGATCACATAACGGCGCTTGCGGCCTTCAACCGATATCTTGCGGTCCTCGAAATAGCGATTTCCATACTCGTCGCTACCGATCAGAACGCCGCGCCGCTTGATGTCGAACCATCCGCCCGGGCTGATGCCATTCCACCATGTAAACAGTTTAAACATATTGTTCGTCCTGACAGTGATATTTGACCGCATTATGGCGCGTGCAAGTCGCCGAATCTAGTTAGGACAGGCAACACATCATGTCGCGGGCCAGGTCAAGCCCGCTCTGGCTGGAGGGCGCAGTTTATGTCCAAACCCGATCGCAACGCGAAATTGCTGGCAACAGCGATGGAAGAAGGGCTGATCAGCCCGATTCTGTCGTTCTCTGACCTGACCGCGATCCCGATGACAAATCTGCAAGATGCCCCCGATGCGATCGCTGCGGCGACCCATCAACGCCTCGATCGAACCAGCAAGCTGGCTATGGCGGAATTACTGGAAGGCCTGGGCGATACGCCAAAGAATGCCGAATTGGCGGAGGCTGTCGCGCGCGGCGTACCGCTCGCCCTGATCGAAGAGGCCCTGCAACAGGATCGCGGCTTCGAAGCGCTCGCAGACGCGTTCCGGAATGCTGCGATCGAAGCCGCCGCCCCACCCGCCTGTCGCGTTGCCGAAACCGCCAACGTGAGCGAGATCAACGATATTCGCCGCGCCGGCGTCGGCGCCCTGATCGAAAATACGCCTGCCCCAGCGGCGGATGATTCGGCCATGGCTGTGGATCTGGCGCGCTTCGTGACGCCCGATGGCCTGGAAATAGATGTGCTGGACGATCTCTGCGGCGCCGCTCTGGACGCGCATGGTCCCAAATTGATCTTTGTGCCCTGTGGGCTGTCCGCCGCCATGATGGGCCTCGGCCTGGCTTATTCGCTCGATAAAGCGGATGCAGTGATTGCCCTGCTAAAGCTGATCGAATCGATTGCCACGGGCAGCAGTTTCACGAAAAAGCACGCCGCGATACTCGACCTGGAGACCCGTCCTGCGCGCCCGAGCAAGCGCGAGATTTCCCTCGCCTTCGCGCCTCTTTCAACGCGCGCATTGTCAGAGTTTCAACCCACGACGCTGAGCCTGCGCCCAATGAGCACGCTGATCGAGGCGATTGAGGGTGATCAGCCAAATCTTCATCTGATGGCGCGCATTGGCCTTTCTCGAACAGCTCCCGCGACCCTGCCCGCCTTGCTGACGGAGATCGATGCGGCGGCCGATCTGGAATTGATGCCGCATTTTGGCGGCGATGTTTTGCGGACGCGCGGGTTCTCGACCCAGGCGATCGACAAGGTCAAAAGCGCCCTGGGCGAAGGGTTGCCGCTAAATGCCGCTTTCTCGCGTTGGGTTCTGGGTGATGATATTATCTCCAATGATCTGCGCCTGGCGCCGGAATCCTTCGATGCAGATGGACGGGCGCTGCTGAAATCCATTGGGTTCTCCAAGCGTGAAATTGCTGAAGCGGAAGAGGCCATGGATGGCCGCCCCGAAAAACTTGCAAGCGCCGCGCTCGACGCAGCTGCATTGACCCAGGTCTTGAACTCAGAGGAGACGCTGACCCTCGCAAAGACGATCCAAAAAACGTGCGGGGTCCCAGTTATTCTCTCAAGCGCGACCACGCCAGATCTGAATGTGGAAGAATTGCTGCAAACTAATGTCTCGGCCTGGTTGCCGGCGCTCGATACAGAGCTCGATCGCCTGACCGCCGACCGGATGACCCATATCGCCGCTCTGGCCGAGGATCTCATGGCCGAGGACGCCGCCCCGCAAACCATATTCGAAGCGCCGTCCGGTGTGTCTCGCACACGGCTTCCCGACCGCCGCAAAGGCTATATCCAAAAAGCCACCGTGGGCGGGCACAAAGTCTATCTGCACACGGGCGAATTCGATGATGGCTCGATCGGTGAAATCTTTATCGACATGCATAAGGAAGGGGCCGCGTTCCGGTCCTTGATGAACAATTTCGCCATCGCGGTCTCGCTCGGCCTGCAATATGGCGTGCCGCTGGAAGAATATGTCGACGCCTTTGTCTTCACCCGGTTTGAACCGGCGGGTGAAGTGACCGGCAATGACCAGATCACGCGGGCAACATCTATCCTAGACTATATTTTCCGGGAGCTTGCCGTGTCTTACCTGGCACGTGAGGATCTCGCAGAACTGGGCGATGTCACGCATGATGGCCTCGGACGCGGGCTTGAGGACGGTATTGAGAAGTCGCACGCACAACCCTTGCCGGATGAGGCCGCGCATTTGATCTCTCGCGGGTATTCGCGCGGACAGATCCCGGACAATATCGTCATCCTCAACAAGAAACGTGAGGAACGAGAGGCCGAGCGCGAAGACGACCAGACCGAAGCCTCTGAGTCTGAATTGGCAGAAAGCCCATCCTATCTCTCTGAAGCGTGCACGAGTTGTGGCAGTTTCACGCTGTACCAGGACGAGGCTGATGGCGACATTGTCTGTGATACCTGCGGGCAAGTCGGCAAGGTCGAAGCGTCGGAATAGGCTTTTCAGGCGGGCTGGCCCGCGGTTTGCGTGAAGGATTTGGAGACGAAACCCAGACGCGAAAGACCCGTCCCATGCTGAGACAGTTTGCGAGCCTTGTTGTGGTGGCCGGATTGGCGGCAAGCCCGGCAATTGCGCAGAATGCCGGCGATATCGGGAAGGTTCGCGACGGCCAATCCTGCCCCGGGTGCAATCTGTTCCAGGCGGAGCTTTCCTACAAGGATGCTAGCAAGATCGATCTGTCGGGCGCACGTCTGCGGCAATCCAATCTGGCATTGACCACATATGATGACGCCAATCTATCCGGCGCCAATCTGTCCATCGCCAACCTCTTCGGAGCCCGTTTCAATCGCACCAATTTCTCGCGCGCCAATCTCCAGAATGCGATCGCGGTCGGCACCTATTTCGGTGCCTCCAACTTGACCGGAGCAGATCTGTCTGGCGCGAATTTCTCTGGCGCAGACCTCTCCCTTGCAAAGGGGTTGTCGCAAGCCCAGCTCAATCAGGCCTGCGGCGACGCCAATACGAAATTGCCTAAAGGGAAAAGCATCCCGAACTGCGTTTGATGGCGGTGAGTGCGGCAAGTTTGCAACAACCGCCCGTGCGCGCATTTAATTACCACAAATTCAGTTCAGTCGCCGGCGGAGTTCCCCTATGACCGGTCGCATGAAGACTCAATTTGGCATGCGTTCACTGGCCATTTTGGGAAGCGCGCTTGCCGCGACCCAAATGAGCCTTGCACAAGAAGTCCCGACCCGGATTTCCTGGGCGCCCTCCTATAGTGGTTCTTGCATCGATTGCCCCCTGGCAGGACAGAACCTGTCCGGCTGGAACCTGTCCGAAGCCAATTATCCCGGCGCGGATCTAACCGCCGCCAACCTTCGCGGGGTTCAGGGTCACAATACGAATTTCAACAGTGCCATTGCGCAAGGCGCAGATCTGCGACACGCCGATTTCAGTGGCGCCTCGTTTGAGAATGCCATTCTGATCGGCGCTAATCTGCAGTTCGGACAGTTCAATAGCGCGCAAATGACCAGCACAGATTTGAGCGGCGCCAGCCTGGAGAATGGGAAGTTTATTGGTGCCATTCTGACCGGCGCAAAGCTGCGCGCCGGGCAGGTGTTTGAAGCCGATTTTTCCGCCGCAAATCTGACGGGCGCAACGCTGACGGCAGCCGACCTCACGAGTGTTATTTTCGATAATGCTGTCCTGGTCGATGCGGACTTTTTTGAAGCAACCTTGACCAATACAAGCTTTCGAAACGCGCGCCTTGCCGGCGCAAACCTGGAAGGGACGATCGGCATTGAAAGCGCGGACTTTGAAGGCGCTTGCGCGTCCCCATCGACAAGATTGCCAATCAGTCTTGAATTGATGGACTGCGCCCCGTTCTAGGCTTCGGCCTCGGCATCCGCCTCAGCGGCCTTGCGCTCCATCACCGACACGATCCAGATACTGATCTCATACAAGCCGTAGACCGGCACGGTCAGCATGATCTGTGAAATGAAATCCGGTGGTGTGGCAAAAGCGGCAACGGCGAGAATGCCGACAATCGCATATTTGCGCCCACTGCGCAGCGTTTCCGCGCCGACCAGACCAGCACGCCCGAGCAGGCCGAGGATGACCGGCAGCTGGAATGAGAGCCCGAACGCCGTCATCAGGGCCAGGGTCAGGGATAGATATTCGGATACTTTGATCTGCGCTTCAATCTGCACGGCATCAATGCCGCCCGCCTGTTGCTGGCTCAGCGCGAAAGTCATGACCAGCGGCATCATGACATAGAAGACGAACAGCACGCCGATCGTGAACAAGGCAGGTGCCGCAATCAGGAACGGCAGAAACGCGCCACGTTCATTCTTGTACAGGCCCGGCGCGACAAAGGCATAGACCTGCCACGCCATGATCGGGAAGGACACGAACAGGCCAGCAAACAAGGCGATTTTCAGCTTCACAAAGAAGAATTCGAGCGGCGCAGTATAGATCAGTCGCGGATCTTCGGTCACGCCATGGGTCCGGAAGGCTTCAATGAAGGGTTCAACCAGAATGTTGAAAATCGGACCGGCAATAAAAAAGCAGGCAATCGTACAGATGGCGAATGCCAGCAGCGCTTTCATCAGGCGCGATCGCAGCTCGTTCAAATGATCAAGCAGCGGCGCGCGCGACGCTTCAATTTCGCTTTCAATCAAATCCGGGCGCTGATCGGCAGGCAGGTCCTGGCTCATGAGGCCGCCTTGTCCTGAGAGGGTTCATTGGCAGATTCGGATACAGCCGGTGCCTCTTCCGCGGGCGGCGGTTCCGGCAGGTCCGGCAACGGCTTTTTCAATTCCTGCTTCATGGCACGTTCCTCGCGCATGACGCTTTCATTGATATCCTTTTCGACGCCTTTCAGCTCATCCACGGCCTGCGTGACAGCATTGTCGCGTTTGAGATCCTCGATCTCCTGGCGCAAGTCATCCAGTTCGGCCTGGCGGGCAATATCATCAAAGGCGGCCTTGAACTCATTCGCCATGGACCGGCCCTTGGCGACGAATTGACCAAGTTTGCGCATGGTCAGCGACAAATCCTTCGGTCCCAGGATCACCAGGGCGATGATCACCAGAAACAGGAGTTCGCTGAAACCAAATTGCGGCAGCATGTTCTGACGCCTTCCGCGTTACTAAAAGGCGACTTAGTCGGCTGACTTCGCCTTTTCCTTCTCTGGCGTGATATTGACCATATCATCGCCCTCGACTGCTTTGCTATCAGCGTCTTCTTCCTTCAGGCCTTTCCGGAAGCTGGTAATGCCTTTGGCAACATCACCCATGATGGAAGAGATCCGACCTCGCCCACCGAAAATAAGCAGGGCGACAACCGCCACCAGCAAAAGCTGCATCCAACTTGGAGCCATAATTTTTCTCCTATCGCCCTTTTGGAGATAACGCGCTGACCAACCCGTTACAATGGGCCGACAGATCTTTCATAGCGACAAATTGCTAATGAATGTCTTCTTCAGACCCCATAAAATCGGTGACAAAGTCAGTATTTTCTTCTGCTTCTGCCTCAGAACTGGTCTCTTCAGGGTCATTGTGCATGCTGGTGCCGTCGGCGAAGAAGCCATCTGGGATGACATCTGACAACAATCCTTCGGCCTCCAGTTCGGCGCGGCCGGGCAGCACATCGAGACTTTCCAGCCCGAAATGCTCAAGGAATTTGTCGGTGGTGCCGAGTGTGACCGGGCGCCCCGGTGTCCGTCGACGGCCCTTGATCTTGACCCATCCGGCTTCCATCAGCGTGTCGATCGTGCCCTTGGAGACAGCGACTCCGCGTACAGCCTCAATTTCCGCCCGCGTCACCGGCTGGCCATAGGCAATAATGGCAAGGGTTTCGAGCGCGGCCTGCGACAGCGATTTTTGCTCATGGCGTTCTTCAACGAACAGATAACCAAGGTCATCCGCCGTCTGGAACCGCCATTTTCCGGCGACTTCGACAAGATTGACCCCGCGCTCGGCATAAGTCGATTTCAGCGTCATCAGGACAGCCGGTACGTCGACGCCTTGTGGCAGGACTTCGGCAATATCGCTGGCTTCCAGAGGCTGGCCGGCGGCGAACAGAACGGCTTCGGCACGTCGGACGGCCTCTGCCATTGTATCGTCTTCGACTTCATACAGGGTCTCTGCGGAACGCTTATAGGCGAACGAGAGCTGCTGCACCGCGCGGCGGATATCCTCGGGTGCATCCTCGATCGGGATCGAGCTTTCTACTTTGGTCATGGCGCGATCCCCTCTGTTGGTTGAGTTTTTCCACGCAGATAAAGCGGTCCGAAATGCGTGTCCTGGCGCACATCAAAATCGCCATCGCGCGTCAGTTCCAGAGTCGCTGAAAACACACTTGCCGTCACGGATCGTGGTGGCACATCGGGGTCCACATGGATCATTTTGCGGCGAATGTCATCAAGGCTCGCCCATTCGGTGAGCTTTGGACTGAGATTTCTGAGATTGTCGCGGGCATTTTCCAGCGGCAGAACGAATTGTTTCTCGATCGTATGCGGCGCTTCTTGCGCCTTGCGCTGGCGGATCCCGCCAAACGACTGCATCAGATGATACAGAGTGGTGTTGTATTCCGTGGTTTTGACCACTTTTGGCTGTTCCGGCATGCCGCGCAGGAAGATATCGCGCCCGAGGACATTTGACTCCATCAGGGCCTCGCCCGCTTCTCGCATCGCGTCGAGGCGTTTGAGGCGGAAGGCCAGTTTGCGCGCATCATCCTCTGCACTGACGTCTTCGTCGCCATCCTTTTTCGGCTTGGGCAGCAATAGACGCGATTTTAGGTAGGCCAGCCAGGCGGCCATTAGCAGATAGTCAGCGGCCATATCGATGCGCTTGTCCTGCGCCGCCTGAATAAAGCCGAGATATTGCGTCGCCAGTTCCAGAATGGAGACGTGCAACAGGTCAACTTTCTGCTTGCGCGCAAGGTCGAGCAAGAGGTGAAGTGGGCCTTCATAGCCCGACACATCAATCGAGAAGATATCGCCGGCGTCGACATCCTCATCCATGGTCACAAGATCATTGGAGACAAGTTCCATCGTCTAGGCCCTCGCTTCCATATTGGACATCAACTCTTCGAATCGCGCCCAGCTCTGTTCCGTAGCGAGCGTTTGCACTGGATTGACCGCAGACTCAGCCGCCTCGGCCCGATCCAGGGCGACGCCATCCAGCGCGCCTGCGGCCGCCGCGACTTCTTGCATCTCTTTCAGAATTTCCGCCGGGTCTTTTAGGAATCCGGAACAGTGCAAAAGCACATCACAGCCGGCCGCCAGCGCTTTCGCGCCGCGGTCGGTGAGCGACCCGCCCAATGCCTCCATCCCCAGATCATCTGTCATCAGCAGACCTTCAAAGCCGATTCGCTTGCGAATGGTCTCGGAAATAACGGTTCCGGAAATGGTTGTCGGGAAGTGTGGATCAAATGCATCAAAGATCACATGGCATGTCATTCCCATGGGCACCTGATCGGATAATGCCTTGAAAACAGACATATCTTCCAGAAGCGTTGTCACGTCGGCTGTGACCGCCGGCAAGTCATAATGGGTGTCCATGGTCGCCCGGCCCTGCCCTGGCATGTGTTTGATCACGCCAACCACACCAGAATCAGCCAGGCCTTTCAAAGCGGCCTCCGTAAGCGTTGTGACCGCTTCGACGCTGTATCCAAACGAGCGGTCACCAATGGCGTCATGCGTGTCCGACTGACGCAAATCCCCGCAAGGGGTACAATTGGCGTGGATGCCGAGGGCTGACAGCTCTGCCCCCATCAATATGTGGCCGAGATAACAGGCCTCTGTTGCGGTTTCGGGCGACGTCTCATACATCGCGCCATAAACACCCGCCGCCGGGAATTTGGGCCATTCCGGCGCCTTTAGACGGGCCACACGACCGCCCTCTTGATCAATAAAGATCAGGGCGTCCCGGCCTAGCGCATCCTTGATGTCGGCGGTGAGCGTCCGCACTTGCGATTTGCTGACGCAGGACCGCCCCATCAGAATCACGCCCCAGGGCTGTGCGTCACGCAAAAAGGCCCGCTCATCCTCTGTGAGGACCGGGCCTGATACGCTGGTGATGCAGGCGGATACGTTCATCCAACAGCCTTTGCGACGACCATACAGTCTTTACCCGCGGCTTTGACATCTGCGCAAAAGCCTTTCGCAGCTTCACGATCCGGGAAAGACCCGACGCGCAAGCGATAAAACACGCCCTTTGCTCCGAGATCGGCGCGCTGGATGTCCAGATTCGCCCCCATGAACAGATCTGGCGCGGTCCGTTGGAAGCCTGCCCATGCCGACTGCGCGGCATCGCGTGAACGCAGCGCCGACAATTGCACCTGATACGCACCACTCGCTGCAAAGCGGGACGTCACAGGCAGAGCGGGCATGGACTCCTCTTCGACATCTACGATTTCGGGCGCTTCGCGTTCGGGAATCGGCCGCATATTTGCGATCTGAATGGGTTCATCCTGAGACGGTGCCGCGTCTTCGGCATAGGTAATGGGCGGCAACTCATTCGACGCCGCTTCGGAATCGGACTGCGACGGACCACCGGCAAGAACCTGATCGCGGCGGCGAATATCGATGGGATTGCGCGCTGCTGCCTTCTGCATGGCGGGATCGCCAAGGCCGTCCATGGAATCGTAATACGCCTTGTCCTGCCCTGCGACTTCAACACCGCCGCGCTCATCCGGCGAGCGCTTATAGGGTGCATCGTTCGCCGCGATGACGGGCAAGCCGCCCTCACTGGGGCGAACCCCCTGGCGATAGGTGTTCCACACTACGCCGGTAAATATCAACAATACGCCAAGCGCCAATAGGAGAATAAGCGGTCCTCTGCCGGTATCATCATCACGAATCTCAAACCCGCGATATTCATCTTCATAAGGCCCGAAATCATAATCGGGCTCGCCTTTTCCACGGCTCATAGCTATCCCTGCCATCTAATCAGTTGGGTTAACAGCTAGGCCTGTTTTGTTAACGATGCCTAAATTCAGGGGCCGAATTAAGGCTGCGATCCCAACAGATTACAGCATGCTTTCCATGCTGAAGAGGCGGCGATGCAGTTCAATGGCATAATTATCTGTCATGCCGGCCAAATAGTCACAAACCAGGCGCGCACGGCGCACCGGCGGCGCCTGTTCGGCGTCCCGGCGCCAGACATCCGGCAGGGTTTCAGGCTCAGCCATGAACAGTTCGAACAGTTCGCTGAGGATCCGCTTGCCCTGAGACCGCATGCGATTGACTTTGTAATGCTTGTACATGCGCTCATACAGGAAGGCTCGCAGCGCGCGCTGGTCGCGATCCAGCTCAGCCGAGAAGGCCACCAGTGGCTCCGGCAAAGCGCGAACATCCGAGGCGCTTTTTGGTTTGTATTTCTCAACCCGACGGCACGTCTCCCCGGTCAGATCCGTGATCCAATAGCCGATCAGACGGCGCACGGCTTCAAATACAATCTTGCGCTCATCCAGCGCCGGGTAATCCGCTTTCACGTGTCGAAAAATATCGCCGATCAATGGAAGCTCTTCCAGATCCTGAATGGAGAACAGACCAGCAGAAAGACCATCATCAATATCATGATTATTATAGGCAATATCATCTGCCAACGCTGCAACCTGGGCTTCGGGGCCGGCGAATTGATCCAGTTCGAGCGATTCCAGCCAGGCAAAGTCCCGAAAAGCAGCTGGGAGATCAGAAATGGAATTGTCCGCCGTGATCAGAGGCCCATTGTGCTTGACCAGTCCTTCCAGCATTTCCCAGGTCAGATTGAGGCCGGGAAACGTGGGATAACGGTCTTCCAGTTGCGTCACGACCCGCAAAGTCTGCGCATTGTGATCAAACCCCTCATAGTCTGACATACAGGCATCCAGCTGGTCTTCACCGGCATGTCCGAACGGCGGATGACCAATATCATGCGCGAGCGCCATGGCTTCGGCCAGATCCTCATCCAGGCCCAGGGTGCGGGCAACCGACCGGGCAATTTGAGCCACTTCCAGGGAATGGGTGAGTCGGGTGCGGTAATGATCGCCCTCATGAGCGACGAAGACCTGCGTTTTCTGCTTCAGACGACGAAAAGCTGAGGCATGAATAATTCGGTCGCGATCGCGCTGAAACGGCGTCCTGGTCGCAGATTGCGGCTCTTCAATGAACCGCCCGCGGGACTCTTCCCAGCGCGTTGCGAAAACTGCCCTCTTTTCAGGAATGTCCGGCGTCACTATCTTCTTGCTCATGAGCAATATTACCCTGTCTGAATCAGCTGCGAAGCGGATTAAAGCGATTCTGGAGAAACAACCGGATAAGTCCTATCTTCGCGTTAGCGTCGAAGGCGGCGGCTGCTCCGGGTTTTCCTACAAGTTTGATCTCGATGATTCAGCCAATGCAGACGATTTGGTGGTGACCCGTGACGGGGTCAGTGTTCTGGTCGATGAGATGAGCCTGGAATTCATGGCGGGCTCGGAAATCGACTTTTCCACCGAACTGATCGGCGCCGCGTTCAAGATCAATAATCCGAATGCGACAGCGGGCTGTGGCTGCGGAACGAGCTTTTCGATCTAGGCGCCTTATTCAACGGCGCGATCCCTCCCAAATTTCAAACATCTTTCGAGATGCCAATGATCGGCGTCCTCGATCCAAGAAAAAGACTGGGCGCAATCGATTCGTCGTCCATTCGATCATGCCTGAGCGTTGACGGGTATTGTTATCGACTGAGTCCGAAATAAATTGATCGAGCGAGGACAGGTCGACATGCTCGAAAAAACTCAATCAACGCGCGGCAAAGGTTTCTTTCTTAAGGTTTCCAGGTTTGTAACGTCCGCGTCAGAATACATCGCGGCACGGCCGGTTATGTTTGCGTTTCTGGCGCTGCACGTGGGTTTCGCGACGATTTATACGATTGTATTTCAAGTCACACGGCTGGAACCCTTCTATGCGTCCCTGCAAGGGACTTTGATCAATACCATACCGCTCGCCGCTTTATCCGCTTTGGTCGTTTGGTCTCTCCATCGATGGATTCTGGACCATGCTTTGTGGCGGCATGTCGTTGCGCACCCCATTCTGGCGATCCTGTTCACGTTCCTCTGGTATTTTGTCGTTATTGTTGGACAAGGATATAATGGAAACTGGCTCGAAGACGGTTTCACGATCAGACCATTTGGTTGGATTGCTGGCGTCTGGCAATTGTACCAGGGGATCGCCCTTTACGGCATGGCCGCTATGTTCGCTTACGCTGCATATTTTTATCGAAGAATGAAAAACGCTGAATTTATCAGTTCCGGGAGTGAGATTTCCCAATCACCCCTAACAGAACGGCCGGATAATTTGCTCATTAAATCGGGCGCTGAATATCTGTCAGTGTCACATCGCGACATGGTTTATCTCGAGGCCAATGGCGACCAGGTCCGTTTGCACTGTACGACGCGCACCTTGACGACATCCAAAAGCCTGGCATCGCTGGAGGCCGTGCTGCCAACGCCGCCCTTCATTCGCGTGCATCGGTCCTACATTGTGAGCACAGAACGTGTTTTATCCGCTGAGCCTGCCGGAAATGGGCGACTGACGATTCATTTGAGTAACGGGAGAAGCGTGGTCACCAGCCGCTCAGGCGCGCAAGCTTTTCGGACGCGTGTCGATTGAACGGTCAAAAGTGTCGATTCGACGATTTTTTTCTGTCACCGACGTCTACATTCATAAAGGAAGCCTTTGCAGATCTACGCGGAGACTAAAACATGCGAATTCTGATCCTTTTATCATTGTGGATCGCAGGCCTGGCGGGCGGGTGCGCCAGTCCTGAGCCAATCACGACGATTGAGTCACGCACCGGTCTCTCCGGCGACCCCGTGACGATACGCATCGAAAACGCACCTGAAACCGTCCGCATTATAGCGGAGCGAAACTGGGGATGGCCTGAAACCACCCTGCACCGATCATCTGCAGTGTTCCAGTCTGTAAATGGCGTCATTGACGTGAGCGAAAACGCGCCGGTTTCTGGCAGCTATTCCGGCGTATCACCGGCAGGTCTGTTTTGGGCGATGAAGACTACTAACGAGCCTGATGCGCAAGAACGAGCCTCCGCGCGGGTGACGTTCGAAGTCGATTACATGCATGATGGAACGATCGATCTTGTAACGACGGTCGATCTCAAAACCGCGAATGACGCGTTCGAGGAGGTGAATGTCACGCCGGATCTACCCGGGGCATTCCTGTATTTGCCCGATGGTGTTGATCGCCCACCCGTCATTATTGCCATGGGCGGATCAGAAGGGGGAGATCGATCAGCGCGTCGACTCGGGTCCAAATTCGCGTCGCGCGGATACGCCGTTCTCGGGCTTCCTTATTATTCGCCAGCCTACGGAAATCAGGAACAACAGTTTCCGGAATTGCCGCGGACCTTCGTAGACATACCCGTCGACAAGATCGAAATCGCACGAGACTGGCTGCGACAACGTGAAGATGTAGATGCGTCACGCCTGGCGCTCTACGGCGTTTCAAAAGGCGCCGAGTTAGCTTTGGTCGCGGCCAGCAAAATAGAAGGCATTTCGGCTGTCATTGCCATCGTACCAACGGATGTCATCTGGGAAGGTTGGGGGTCAGGCGCTGAGGCCGGCACCACATCCAGCTTTTCCTGGCGCGGACAGCCCCTTCCCTTCATGCCCTATTACAAAATGGAAGAGGAGATTGCCAAATTCAGTGATCCAAACGCCAATGCCCGGATGCGGACTCCGCATGATGCAGGGCGCGAAGCCTATCCAGAGCGTTTGAACGAAGCGCGCATCCGTGTCGAGGCGATCGATGCTCCGGTATTTCTCGTCGGCGGCGACAAAGATGATGTTTGGGCTTCTGGCCCAATGGCGCGGACCATAAAAGCGACGCGTGACGCTGCGGGCCTGTCTACCGAACTTTATGTTGATCCGGGCGCAGGACACTATTTGTCTGGCGACGGCTACGCGCCGATGTATGCGTTCCTGGACGAAGAAGATGCGGCAGTTGAGGCACGCCTCAGGGTGCAAGCCTGGCAAGCGATGATGGTATTTTTAATCGAAAACCTCTGAATACAGCAAGTGATCGGCAAACCCGACCGAAACCTGGAGATCCAGCCGGGCCAGATCAGCCGGATTTGGTCTTCAACGTCACGATCTCTTCAGCGATGGTCGGGTGCACAGCGCATGTGTCATCAAATTGCTGCTTCGTCGCGCCCATCTTCACGGCGATTCCCAGCATCTGGATCATCTCACCCGCATCCGGCGAGACGATATGCGCGCCGACGACAACTTGGTCGTCCTGACGGACAATCACCTTCATGAAGACGCGCTCGGATTTGCCATTCAGCATGTTTCTCATTGGTCGAAACTTGGTCTTGTAGACATCGACCTTGCCATAACGGCGACGGGCTTCGTGTTCGGCCAGACCCACGGTGCCGACTTCGGGCTGCGTAAAAACCGCGGTCGGGATCGTATCATGATCAAAATGGCGGGGATTGTCGCCAAACTCCGTATCGGCAAAGGCATGACCCTCACGAATGGCAACAGGGGTTAGCTCGGCACGACGGGTGACGTCGCCGACGGCCCAGATATTTTCGACATTGGTCTTCGAGTAGTTGTCGACCACAATTTCATGCCGGTCCCCTACGGAGACCCCTGCGGCGTCCAGGCCAAGCCCGTCAATGTGCGGCCGACGGCCAACCGCCATCATAATGACGTCGGCATCCAAGGTCATGCCATTATTGAGTTTCAGGTGCAGCGGCGCCTCGGCGTTATCGGTTTTCTCGATCGACTCGAATACCGTATTGGTGATGACCCGAACGCCCGCTTCTTTCAGGCCTTCATGCACTTCGGTTCGGACATCCATATCGAAGCCGTTCAGCACCGTATCGCCGCGATACACCAGGCAGGTTTCCACCCCGAGACCGGCAAAGACATGCGCAAATTCACAAGCAATATAGCCGCCGCCCGCAATCACGATGTGCTTCGGCAACGCGGTCAGTTGAAAGACACCATCCGAGGTGATCGTGTGCTCAACGCCGGGGAGCTCTTCTGACGATGGCCGCCAAGGCGACCCGCCGACGGCAATCAGGATCTTGTCGGCGGTGACGGTGCGGCCGCTTTTGACCAGCTTGATCGTGTGCGCATCTACGAACTCGGCGCGCTCCTCGAACACATCTACGCCGGCATTGACCTGGCCGCTCATATAGAGACCGGACAAGCGATCGACTTCGGCATGCAGGTTCGCCATGAAGCCTGGGAAATCAAAGTCGCCGACGGTGACGTCCCAGCCATACTTTTTGGCTTCGTCCAGCTTGCGGCCATAGTCACTGGCATAGACCATGAATTTTTTCGGCACACAGCCGCGGATCACGCAGGTGCCGCCCATGCGATACTCTTCGGCCAGAGCGACCTTGGCGCCATGTCCGGCTGAGATGCGCGCCGCGCGGACACCGCCCGATCCTCCACCGATCACGAAAAGATCATACTCATAGGAATGGTCGGCCATAGCTTTGTCCTTGCTGGGGAATTTTTATCTGGCAATTACCGGGAGCGGCGGTCGCGTCTAGTACTCATATATAGTGGCGCCGTCTTCAGCTCCAATGATCACGGTGCGGGCCAGGTTGATAAACAATCCGTGTTCGACAACGCCTGGAATACTAGCCAGCAGATACGCTGCCAAAGCCGCATCGGGAATCGTACCGCAGGAACAATCGAGAATGAAATTACCGCCATCGGTGACCAATGGCTTGTGACCCGCATCCGTCCGCACCTTGATCATTGGCTTGAGGACACCGGCTTTTTTCAAGGCGTCATAGACTTTCTTGGCTGTGATTGTGTAACCGAACGGCGTGACCTCGACCGGCAACGGAAACTTGCCCAGGGCTTCGACATGTTTCGAAGTGTCTGCGATGACCACCATCAAATCGCTGGCATTGGCGATGATCTTTTCGCGCAATAACGCAGCACCGCCGCCTTTGATCAATTGCGCATTCTGATCAACTTCATCCGCGCCGTCCACGGTTAGTTGAATGCGGTCGACTTGTTCGACATCGACCAGCGGCACGCCCAGGGATTCGGCCAGTCGGCGCGTCTGCTCACTGGTGGGAACGCCGCGCACGACGAGGCCATCGGAAATATCCTCTGCCAGGAATTCAACAAAGTATTTGGCGGTCGACCCTGTGCCGAGCCCGATCGTCATGCCGTCTTCGACAAAATCCATGGCGGCCTGGGCCGCGTTTTCCTTCTCCAGCTCATTCGCCATGTCAGGCTCTCCCTCAACCCTTTTTTCGGGCGGCTTTGATTTCCGCCATTTTATCCCGGAACGTGGTGGCCCAGCCTGGTTTCTGCATCTGTCGTCCCCGTCCGACCGCCAGCGCGTTCGGCTCGACATCCTTGGTAATGACGGAACCCGACCCGACATAGGCACCCGCCCCGATCGTCACGGGCGCAACAAGCGCAGAATCGGATCCGACAAAGGCCTCTTCGCCTATCGTTGTCTGATATTTCAGGTAACCTTTATAGTTGCAGATTTTGGTGCCCGCACCGATTTTCGCGCCGGGTCCACCATCGCCATCCCCGAGATAGGAAAGATGGTTGGCCTTCGCGCCAATGCCCATTCGGGTTTTCTTGACCTCGACAAAGTTCCCGACCTTTACGCCGCGCTCCAACACGGTGCCCGGGCGGAGTCTGACATAAGGCCCAATCTCGCAATTCTCGGCGACATGCGCGCCTTCCAGATGCGAAAATGCGCGCACGCGCGCACCCGTCCGGACATGAACGCCCGGCGCGAATACGACGCCCGGTTCCAGAATGACGTCATTTTCGATTTCCGTGTCATAGCTGAAAAATACCGTATCCGGCGCCGTCATCGTGACACCGGACTGCAGGAAAGCGTGGCGTCTCTTCGTCTGAAACGCGAGCTCAGCCTGCGCCAGTTCGACTCTGGAATTGACGCCCAACACGTCTGCTTCGGCACATGCCACGGCGCGGCATCTTTGCCCGGCCGCGCGCGCCAGACCGACAATGTCGGTGAGATAGTACTCGCCCTTGGCATTCTCATTGGTAACCTGACCGAGCAGGCCAAACATGGTTCCTGCTGACGCCGCCATCACCCCGGAATTACAGAACCGAATGCTGAGCTCTGCCGGGCTGGCCTCCTTGGCTTCGACAATCGCCTCGAGATTGTTCTTGTCATCCACGACCAGACGACCATACGCGCCCGGGTCGGCCGCATCGAACCCGAGGACGCCGACACTGGCGCCGGCATCCAGCTCGTGGAACAAGGCTTCAACCGCCTCGGTCGGGATCAAAGGCGTGTCGCCATAAAGGACAACGAGGTCGCCTTCAAAGTCGGCCAGAGCTTCCTTCGCCGCAAGCACGGCATGCCCCGTCCCAAGCGGTGGATCCTGAATGGCGATGGCATCCGAGCCAAGCGTTTCAGAGATGTGATCTTGAACCGCTTGTCCGGCAGGACTGCAGACCACAATAATCTTGTCGCAACCGACGCTGCGCGCCAGTGCGACTGACCAGTCGACCATGGCCCGACCGCCGACCTGGTGCAGGACTTTTGGCATTGACGAGCGCATGCGCGTGCCCTGCCCGGCGGCTAGAATGATGGCGGCTCGATTCCCCATGGCACAAACACCCTCGCGAAATTTCTGCGTCTGCCCTAGAGCAAGAACCGAGTCGATGCGAGCCCTATTCGCGGAAGGACCTGTAGATGAGCTTTGATTTTTCCGGTTGGACGCTGGTTTTTGACCTGGATGGCACGCTGGTTGAGACAGCGCCGGATCTTCATGCCGCGCTGAACCACACTTTGGCGCACAAGGGCCTGGCGCCCGTCACGCTGGATACGATACGCATGATGATCGGGGATGGCGCAAAAGCCATGATCCGCAAGGGACTGGACTTTCATCAGGCGCCGATCGACCAAGCTGAGATCGATAAAACCCTCTGGCCGATCTTTCTGGATTTTTATAGCGCCCATATTACGCGCTTGAGCACGCCGTTTGAGGACAGCATGTCTTGTTTGTCCGCGTTACAGCAAGATGGCGCCACCCTGGCCGTCTGTACGAACAAGGCACAAGGTCTGGCCGAGCAGGTCCTGAGTGGCCTGCAAATGGATCGCCAATTCAAAGCGATCGTTGGCGGCGATGAGTTGCCCGTCAAGAAGCCGAACGCGCATCACCTGTTAGAGACCATCGCACGCAGCGGAGGAAATCCGGCGCGCGCGATCATGGTGGGGGACTCCCAGACAGACGAAAAGGCAGCCCGCAATGCTGGGCTGCCTTTCGTGTTCGTATCATTTGGATATGGCACCCTCTCCGGCCAACCCTACGAACGTCTCAGGTCAATTGATCACTGGCGTGATATGCAGCAAGCCCTCTCACAACTTGCTGCCGGTCGACCTTAGTCTGGACGATACTCGCTACGGACCTCGTTCACATTGACGAGTTTGCGACGCGGCATGCCATTGACCATGTTGCTGCGGACGTCTGTACGTGCGCTGCGCATCGCGGGAACGAAGCCGGCATCGACCAGGTCGACTTCAACTTCGTAGCCACGATCGGACCAATAATCGGCAAATTTGTCCTTGAGACGGCGTGCGCCGTCTGAGTAGCACCAATCTTTCAATAATCTCACTCTCAACATCTAGGGTGTCGTCTTCGCAGGTAAAATTATGACGACTGCTAAAAGATGTCCTTCACTGCACTACGGGGCTTGATGCCCGTTCTAAGCCCCCCCTAGATGCCTGTAACGAAACCGACATACAAGCACTTTTTTGGATGAAAATTTCCTAAGCTTTTTTGATGAACAGCTGTTCATAATGAACAACCATTCATATGATAAATAGTTTACACTCAGCTTTCACAAAAGTGTCTAAATCTCAATAACAGCGGTATGTTTGCTCATAATTCGCCGTTCATCTAAAAAATGCCGATCCCTCTGGATTTCATTGCAATCCCAACTTAAATAGCAGTATTGCATACCTGCCATTCTATTATGCATGGTATTTTTAACCATTAAATGACAGCGTTCGACAACTGTTCTCTCGCAAAACCTCCACTGATCCGCGTTTTTTCTGTTTAGAAGGCCGGATATTCGATTACGATCAGTCGGCACCCTTTCGACTAGATGAACCCGAACCATGCGCGCAGACATTTTCGTGACTTTACCGCAATCTAAAGCTGGACCATGCGCCAAAATACATCACATAGGGACGTATGAGTTTTGATCTGCGTACATTCAGAGACACGCTTGGACTATTCGTCACCGGCGTCACAGTGATCACGACCCGTGATTCGCGTGGATTACCGGTGGGAATCACTGCCAATTCATTCAATTCCGTCTCTTTAGACCCGCCTCTGATCCTTTGGTCGGTCGGGCTAAATGCACTCAGCTTGCAGGCCTTTTCAAATGCCAGCGCCTTCGCCGTCCACATTCTGCGCGAAGATCAAGCGGATCTGTCACAGCGTTTTGCCAGATCTGGCAAGGATAAGTTTACCGGCCTCAACATCGAGTCGGGTCTGAATGATGTCCCGCTACTGCCAGATTGTGCGGCGAGACTCGAGTGTCTGCCTCATGCTCAGCACCCGGCCGGAGACCACATTCTGTTCATTGCCCGCGTCCATCGCCTGGCATCAGACTCCGACGCCATGCCCCTCGTCTATCATGGCGGACGGTATGCCGAGCTGGCAGATAAGCCGGTAAACTCCATCTAATAGTTGGTTAATCCCGTCAGCAAAACTGCGCGCGGCTTTTAGCGGAATCTAGAACTATCTCTGAGATAAGCAGGGTCACGAGGTCAAAAGGCCCGGACCGCAGCGTGGCAGCTGCACGATCATGGAGAAAAAAAATGAGCTATCGCAAACTGCTTCTGGCAGGCGCAACCCTTGCCGCGAGCACACTGGCTGCAACCGCACCCGCAAACGCATCAATCATCGACCGCCCTCACTTTAAAGTGTTGGGTGTCGTGATTGTTTGGGCCGCTGATGATTCAAACGGCAACACCCCAATCGCAACCGATTTCGTTATTAATGACACGTCCGGTTCTGGTGATACCGACCTGATCGTGCAGGACGGCCGCACGGTTCTGACCGGTACGCTGACCGCGACGGCTGACTCGGCTTCGACTGCTGGCCTCGGATCCGTCCTGACGCTCGATGAAAGTGGTACGGATTTCGAGACAATCAATACTGACAGCCCATCCAGTTTTGCAGCCTTCGACGTCGAAAACGTTTCTTTGACCGGCGATGCGCTGACTTATGAATCGAGCTTCTACGTGGCGTCAAACACGGCTTTCGCAATCGATGGTGTCGCTACTCAGACGGCGCAAAGCGGTAATTTCACCATGGCCAGCA
>ERZ1740059.542-NODE-542-length-19813-cov-6.665654_pt1 | contig 19813 bp, 15 predicted proteins | sample MGYA00581744_ERZ1740059 | MGnify/ENA primary metagenome ERZ1740059 (study PRJEB43018, sample SAMN04849738) | marine metagenome | isolation source: floating plastic debris | place: Pacific Ocean | collected 2008-08-28 | study: EMG produced TPA metagenomics assembly... | reverse complement strand
AGCTAACCGTGCTCGCCGACAACCGCCGGGCGCAGGCGCTCTATCAGAGCAGTGGCTTCGAACGGGAGGCGGTGCGGAGGCGCTTCGTGAAGCGCACCGACGGCGGCTACGTCGACGACGTCATGATGTCGCGGTGGCTGCGCTGAGCTGCCTTTTTTCGCCGCCGGAGCACGCCGGGATCGACAAGGCGCCGGGGCTTTGATCTAACCGCCCGGTGACCCCCCTCGGCGCTGGTGAGAGCGTCCTTGATCCCCCGTCCCCCGCGACGCCGGTTCCGGCCCGAAGCGCGCCGTCGACGGCCGCGCCGGTGCCGCGCCTCGAGCTCTTCGCCGAAACGGTCTACATGGACCGAGGCACCTGGGCCGAAGATCTGGAGGAGGTCCGGGCCCCGCTCCTCCGCCTGAGCTTCGTCTACCCCGACGCGCGACAGCCGGTCGCCGCGCACGACCCGCGAGCGAGCGTGCTCGTGGCCGCGCGTGGGGGCCCGCGAGGCCGACCGCGCGACCTCGAGGCCGAGGCGCGAGCGCGCACGCTCCTCGAGAGCCTCGGCGCCGTGGACGTGGAGTGCGCGCCGGACGTGGGCGTCCCGCCCGACGTGGAGGCGCACTACCTGGTGCGGCCGGGGGGCGACGTTCACGAGCACTGCCACTTCAGCGCCTGGGCGCTCCCGCAGCTCGAGCGTCTCGGCTGGCAGGTACACGTCGCGCCCGACTACCCCTTCCGCGTCGCGCCGCGCGCGCGCTTCGTGGTCGACGTGGCGGAGGCGGACGAGCGCCCGGATTGGTTCGCCGTGGAGCTGGGCGTCGCCGTGGCGGGCCGGCGCATCAGCCTGCTCCCGGCGCTCCTCGGCGTGCTCGACGAGGGGAGCGAGGGCGACTCGCTGCGGAGCCTCGCACGCGGCCGCGAGCAGTTCGTGCTGCCCTTCGACGACGGGCTCCACGTGGCGGTGCAGCGCGACCTCTTTCAGGCGCTGCTCCACGTGGTGGTGGAGCTCTACGAGGGCGCCGAGGACGCGCAGATCGACCGCCTGCTCTGCACCGCCGAGAAGGCCCCGGCGCTGGTCGCCCTCGACGAGGCCTTCACGAAGAGCGAGGTCCGCCACGAGTGGAACGACGAGGTCGGCGCCCGCGAGCTCGGCGCGCGGCTTTCCACGCGCCCCGACGGATGCGACGGGCCCGCGGAGCTCCAGGCGACGCTCCGGCCCTACCAGCGGGAAGGCCTCGCCTGGCTCCAGCATCTGCGGGCGAGCGACGTGGGCGGCGTGCTCGCCGACGACATGGGGCTCGGCAAGACGCTCCAGACCATCGCCCACCTGGCGACGGAAAAGGCGGAGGGGCGCCTCGCGGACCCGGCCATCGTGGTGGCGCCGACGAGCCTCGTCGGGAACTGGAAGCGCGAGCTCGCGAAGTTCGCGCCCTTCCTCGACGTGCTCGTCTACCACGGCCCGCAGCGCGCCAAGGTGGCCGGCGAGCTCGGCGGCGTCGACGTGGTCGTGACGAGCTACCCGATCCTCGTTCGGGATCAGGAGCTCCTCACGGACTTCCGCTGGCACCTGGCGATCCTCGACGAGGCGCAGACGATCAAGAACCACCGAAGCCGCTCGCACGTCGCGTGCAAGGCCCTCGAGGCGAAGCACCGCGTCTGCCTCTCGGGCACGCCGGTCGAGAACCACCTCGGCGAGCTCTGGGCGCTCTTCGACTTCGTGAACCCCGGGCTCCTGGGCTCGGAGGCCTTTTTTCGGCGCTGGTACCGCACGCCGGTGGAGCGCTTCGGCGACGAGGAGCGGCTGCTGGCGCTGCACGCGCAGGTGTCGCCTTTCATCCTGCGGCGCACGAAGCAGGGCGTGGCGAAGGAGCTGCCCCCGAAGACCTGCGTCCTCCGGCCCGTCGACATCGAGGGCAAGCAGCGCGAGCTCTACGAGGCCATCCGCGTCGCCGCGCACGCGAAGGTGCGGGGGACCATCGCGAAGAAGGGCCTCGCGGCGTCGACGATTCCCATCCTGGACGCGCTGCTGAAGCTCCGGCAGCTCTGCTGTGATCCCCGCCTCGTGAAGATGCAGGCCGCGCGCTTCGTGCAGGAGTCGGCGAAGACCCGGGCCTTCTTCGAGCTCCTCGAGCGACAGCTGCCGCAGGGCCGTCGGCTACTGGTCTTCAGCCAGTTCACGAGCATGCTCGGCCTGCTGGAATCGGGGTGCCGCGAGCGGGGCATCCGTACGCTCAAGCTCACGGGCCAGTCGAAGAACCGGCAGGGCCTCTGCGACCGCTTCGAGGCGGGCGAGGCGGACGTGTTCCTCCTGAGCCTTAAGGCTGCGGGCACGGGCCTGAACCTCGTGAGCGCCGACACCGTGGTGCACTTCGATCCCTGGTGGAACCCGCAGGCCCAGGCGCAGGCCACCGACCGCGCGTACCGCATCGGCCAGACCAAGCCCGTCTTCGTGTACGAGCTCTTCGTCGCCGGCAGCGTCGAGGAGCGCATCCTCGCGCTCCAGCGCCGCAAGCAACGCCTGGCCGACGCGATTCTCCGCGGCGAGCTGCCCCAGGGCGCGGGGCTGACGGAGGAGGACGTGGACCTGCTGCTCGCGCCGCTGGGGTGAGCGGGGACCGAGCCGCTGCCCTCCGCGCACGCGTTCTCGCACGGGCACCGCTTTCTCGGGACCGCTTAGATAGTGTAGTTATCCGCCCACGATGAAGATGAATGCGATTCACCTGCGACTCTGCTGTCTGGGCCTGCTCCTGCTGCCGACGTGGCCCCTCCTGGGACCGTCGACCGCGGCTGCGCAGCCGGCCGGCCTTCGCTACGACGACGGCTACGTCTACCTCGCCGCCACCAACCACCCCTCCCGCGAGGAGTGGTACCTGAGCGGGAGCGCTCGGCTCCTCGGCACGGGCATCGCGCGAGGGAGCGCCTTCAAGTTCGTGCTCAAGCAGGGCCGTCGCGTGCTCTCGACGACGGTCTGCGAAGGACGCCTCAACTGGTACGGGCGCTCCGAGGGGGCGCCGGACCGCATGTTCGTGAGCGACTGCATCGACCGCGACCAGCCCTTGACGGCCACCGGCATGCTCAGCGTCGACGTCGTCTTCCTGGACGACGACAGCGGCGAGGAGACGCTGCTCCGAACGCACCCGCTCGACGTCCGCTCGCTGACGCGCGAGCGCCTCGGGGGCCAGCCCTCGCCCTCGCACTTCTTCGTGAACCACCACGCGGAAGCGGCGGCCATGTTCATCGAGCAGGTGCCCTGGCACTTCCGCCGCGCGCACGCCGAGATCAACCAGAGCCAGGGCTCCGAGGCCGACCGGAACAACGTCTACCTGAACTTCCGCCGCTCGCCGGAGGGCAACGTGCGCCAGACGAAGATGCGCTGCAGCGTCGACGGGCAGCGCGTCGACCTCGGCGACGACGACATCGCCCGCCCAGTGCGTAGCGGCCGCAACCGCTCGTCGGTCATCCAGGTGCTCAAGGTCCAGGGGCAGGTCCGCGTCGAGCAGGACCCGCTGATGTGGGAGTGGGAGGTCATCCAGCTCCCGCTCACCTTTGGTACCGGCGACGGCGCCGATTGGACGCCCTACCTGAACATGAACGCGCATCCGGGGCGCTGGGAGTGCCTGCTTCGCCGGGACGACCGCCGCGTCATCCGCCGCTTCGCCTTCACCGTCGGCGCCGACGGCCTCGTGCAGCCGCACGCGGAGGAGGCTGCGGGCCTCGTGCTGCATCCCGGCGCGCACCTCGTCGACGGCGTCATCCCCGACGACAGTCCCATCGACCAGCGCACGGACCCGCGGGCCACGCGCGCCGGCGCCTTCTTCGGTCGCGCCTGGGCCACGCCGGAAGGCCGCGCCATCGGCGCCGGCATCCCGGCCATCGGCGAGCCCTTCCCCTCGACGGGCCGCGCGCGCCGGGGCCGCGGAAACCGGGGCCGCCGGCGCTGAGCTCGGCATCTGCCGGGGCGCTCCTACGACACCCGGGCTATCGGGCCATGCGTGGCGGCAGCTTCGATTGAAGCTGGACCGCGTTCACGATCGCGACGAGCCCGAAGATCGTGAGCGCCACCGCGAGCGTGAGATTGGTGTGAAGCGTCTCGTCAATCACATGACTCCGAAGCTCCGCCCGCTGGGCCACGTCCAGGACGTGTTCCGTCGCGGCCATGTAGCGGATTGCGGCGCGGGCAAAGATCCACAGGACGCCCACCTCGACCATGAACCACAGGCTCACGGCGCCCAGTAGGGAGTACACCTTCGCCCCGCGAGCGTAAGCCCGAAGCAAGAGCCCCATGGACACCAGCATCCCGAGCCCAACGGGAGAGAAGCAGCAGAGCGTCATGGGCGCCGCCGCCCACAACGAATCCTGAAAGCTGGATCGCCAAGGGAACGCGAACCCGTCGAGCAGTGCCAACGGATAGGCCAGCAGAGGCAGCCAATGCAGCCATTCCCGTCTCGTGACGGGAGAAGAAGTCTCGCGCTTCGCCGAGGCTGACGCGGCGTCGTTCATCATCTCACCTCAGGTGATAGTCGGTATGAACCGGCTCGGCCTAGGTAACATACGTTCCGCGCAGCGATCGCCCGGGTGCTGGAGGGCGCCGGAGCGCGACGCAGAAGGCCGCGGACATTCACCGCCAATGAACGGTGCCGATCTTCCTCGAAGAATCTATGGCACGAATGAATAGGACTGATCGGCCTCGACTATCGACCGATCTTCCGCTTTGCCCTTTCCATGGTACTCGACGTGAAGTAGGTTGTCGCCGTGAAAACGGTGGGATTGAGTTCGGTCTTCCTCGTGATGTTCGTGGCTTGCGGTGGCGACGCCACGGACGGCAGCAACGACCCGGCGCTCTGTGAGAACTTCAGTCCATGTGGAGGCGATCCCGTCGGTTCATGGAGCCTGGCCAGCTTCTGTATCGGAGACGCTGACGTTGATGGTTTCGAGGAATGTCCGGGGGCCACGTTCAATATCGACGCCTCTCAGAGCGGAAGCGTGGAGCTGAGCTCTGACAGCGGCTACCAGCGCAACGTCTTCAGCAACACCCGCGGCAATTTGTCGGTACCGGGAAGCTGCTTGGTCGGGATCACCGACTGCGGCTCTCTCGAACGAGCCGACGAGTCGCTTTCCTGTAGCGGCGATCCGGCAGCTTCGTGCACTTGTACCGGCGAGGAGAGCGACGTCGACATGGCCACGGGAACCTGGGCAGTGTCCGGTAACACCCTTGCCCTCACCGACGAAGATGGCACCGAGAGCCTCGAATTCTGCGTCGAAGGCAACACGCTCACGCTGCGCGACGACGAAGGTGCCGTGACCCGGCTCACCCGCTGAGCGCGGATTCGTCCCAGACTCGCCCAACTGGATCCGTCCCAGGTAGGGCCGCCGCCTCGCACTTGGATCCATCGCAGATGCGGGGACGACCTCGCCGCGAGCCTCCGCGAGAGCGGCCGGCGTCTCGCTGCGCACGGCATTCCCTTGATGGTGGTCGGATCCGTCGCGGCGCTGGCCCACGGCCGGTCGCGGTGCTCGGTCTCCGGCTGCCCGTCGCGAGCGTCGAGGACGTCATCATCGCCAGCTCGAGTGGTCCACGCCGGCGGGGGTTCCCGCCGGCAACGCGAGGACGTGGCCGCCCTGCCCGTCGTGGAAGCACGACCGCGCGGTCCAGCCAAGCGCGGGGCAGGCCCCCTCGTCGTCCAGGCAGAGCGGCACGTAGCCCTCGGGGTACGCGAGGCTCCATTCCGGTGGGAAGGTGAGGAACTCGACGCAGGTAGGCGAGACCACGCTCTCGCTGGCGCACGCTCCGAGGCCGAAGACGAGAAGCAACGCGCTGAGCCCGCAGCGGCTGCAGGAAGCAGGCACGCGCGCAAGAAAACAAGTGTTCGATGGCCGAGGTCAGATGGCAGTACGCAGCGGAGCGGGGACGTACCGCCGCAGGAGATCGGTCGCAGTGGACGCTCCGATCCTCGCCTCGGCGCGGGCGTCGCGCGCGCTCAGTAGTGGAGGCCTACGAAGAGCGCGAAGGTGTGGAAGGACATGCGCTCCGAGAAGCGGCCCGCCCCGCGGCGAAGGGTCGCGAAGGAATAGTCGAAGCCGAGGGCAAAGCGGCCGTAGCTCGCGCCGGGGGCGAGGCGAAGGCCGATGGCCGTCAGTCCGTCGACGGTTTCGCACTCCGCGCCGATCCCGCATCCGACCGCGCTCCGCACGTAGGCTGGCTGCCAGCCGACGTCGAAGGTGAGCCCGAGGGGATGCTGCGACTCGAAGGTCGCCCGGGGGATGCGCGCCCGGTAGGTGGCGCCGAGGAAGGGTCCGGCGAGCAGGTTGGTCACGGTCTCGCGCGCGTTGGGCCGGCCGCGGCCGAACGCGAACCCGACGCCCACGGCCGGCGCGAGCCACCCGGTCAAGAAGCCCGGCGCCCGCCGCGGGGTGAAGAAGAGGGGCACGCTGACGAGCAAGGTCATGCCCGGCCCCCAGGCATCGTCGTCCTCGACCGTCTGCCCCGGGGCGCCCACCAGCCCGAAGCCGACGAGAACCGTCGGCAGATAGCGGGGCGGCGCTTCGGGCTCTCGCCGCGGATCCCGTCCGCTCACCTCCGACGGCGTGGGCGGCGGCTCCCTCCCGCGAGGGCCGCGGGTGTCGTCGCCCTCTTCCGGTGACGCGGGCGGGGCGAAGGGCGAGACCGGAGCGTCGCCCTGCGCCGCCGCGAGCGGCGCGGTCGCCCAGCAAGCGAAGAGGACCATCGGCCCGACCATGGCGACTCGCGGCATCGTCGTCCGTCTACGTCGAGTGCCACGCGCCATCCACGGGATCGCGCACGCCGGGGCACTGGCGGACCGCTCAGCGCTCGCTCTCCGACCTGCTCGGAAGCGCGGGTACTTCATGGGCCGCGCCCGCGTCCTCCGGCCGTGGCCCTTCGGTGCGGGTGGTTGCCCGTGGCGGCCTTTGGTAGGGGCGTGAGCATGCGGCAGAGAATTGTCCTCGAGGCCCTCTTGCTCGCCGTGGCGGCGTGCGCCTGCGGGCGGGCGCCCTCACCCGAGGCGACCGTACCGGCACCCTCGACGGGCGGTGAGCACGCCACGCCCGAGGAAAGCGGGGCGCCCGGGGACGCCGCGGAGCCCGACGGCCTGGCGGCCGCGCGCGCCTTCGTCGCCCGGCTGCAAGCGCTCTCCAATGCCAACGACCCGGCCGTGGCCGATGCCTATGCCGATGACGCCCTGATCGTGGCCGAGCGCATCGGCATCCACGGGCCGGGCCAGCCCTTGGTGAGCACCGGTCGCGAGTTGAAGCAGGCCCTCCCCGAGGCTCTTGCGCGGGCCGCTCAGGCGGACGATCGGTTGGTGCTGCGCGAGCTCGCCTTCGCGCGCGAGGGCGAGACCATCGAGGTGCGAGCCGTCCGCTATTCGACCCTGCGCTGCTACGAGGACCGGTACTTCCTTCTCCGGCTCCGGCCGGGCGGAGCCATGGGCTACGAGATCATCCGGCAGGAGATGCGCACCCAGTCCTTTTCGAGCTGTCAGGACGTCGACGCGGCGGCGCTGGCGCGCGAGGTGGCCGGGGAGCTCGAGGGCTCCCTTCCTCGGATGCTCGACGAAAGGACCCGCCTCGACGAGGTACGACGGGATGCGAGCGACCTGACCTATCTCCTGACGCTCGTCTCGGTGTCGTCGTCCCGGCTGCCGCGTCTCGACCCAACGCTCCGCGTGCGGGTCCTCCGCGAGGTCTGCTTGCGTCCCGACTTGCGCCGCCTCGTCGATCACGGTGGGACGGTCACCTACCTCTACCGATCGCGAGACCAACGGGAGACGCTCCGCTTCACGATGACGCAACGCGAGTGCCCGTGAACGGGAGCCTCCCGTGAGCACGATCCCCGCACCAACCCGGGGCTCGGAGGCCGGCCGGGACGCGCTCAGGGCCCGCCGGGCTGGACGTCCGCGGCCGCCCAGCGCTGGCGCGCACGATGGAGCTGCTCCGTGAGCGCGGCGCGGGCGCGGAGCGCTTCCCGGATGCGCTCCGGGTAGTCCCAGGAGCCGAAGCGGAGCCACTCGGCGCCCGCGTCGTTCAGGAAGCGCGCCGGCTCCGGCGGAGCGGGCGCGGGGGCCGACGCGAAGGCGTGGTCTTCGAGCGCGCGCCAATAGTCGTCGAGGCGCGCCAGCGTGCGGGGCGGGTCGAGCTCGAAGGCGAGCTCCTCCCCGGCCTCGAGGGCGCTCTCGGTGAACTTCTCGAGCGCCGCGTAGTGGCTCAGGTAGGCGCTCGCGAGGGCACGGCCCAGCCCGGGCTCCTTTGGCGGGCGCAGCAGCGCGACCAGCTCGCCGCGGGCCTGATACCAGCGCTCGGTCCGCGCCTCCTCCGGCGCCGCGGCGCGCAGTAGCTCGGCGACCGCGAGGTAGTCGCCGGTGACGTCCCGGGCCACCTCCAGCGTGCCCAGGAGCGCGGGCTCCACCGCCAGCTCGAGGGTCCGCCCCAGGGCGCGCACCGTCCGCTCGAGGGCCTCCTCGTGCTCGCCCCGCGCCGCGAGCGCGAGAATGCGTAGCTGGTCGATGGGGGCGAGGTAGACGAACTCACCCACCCAGGCGAAGGGGTCGTACCAGCCGCGGCTGTGAACCCAATGGTCCGTGAAGTGCGTCGCGGCGAAGGCGAGGTCGACGCGCGTGAGCGAGCGGCATCGAAGCGAGCTCAGGCGCACGAGCGTGTCGCCGTGGGCGCTCAGGAGCCGGGCACGCTCGGCCAGCGGAGCGTCGCCGGCGCGCAGCTTCCTCAGCGTCGCGGGTTGCGGGACGGGAACCACCAGCCGCTGCGGCGGAGGGCAGCTCGCCATGTGCGCTTCCAGGGGAAGCTCGCCCCGAAGCGCGAGCGCGGCGTCGTCGCTCCGGCTTCGCAGAAAGGAGTAGCCGTTCTCGGTCACCGGGCCGGTCGGCCACTGGTCCGGATGGCGAAGCGGCGGCCCGAGGGGCACCTCGTGCCGGCCCCGGAGCACGACGAAGAACGCGAGCGCGACGAGCGCCAGCGCCGTCAGCGCCGCCACCACCAAACGCCGGTTCCTCCGCCCCACGCTGAGACACTAGGTTCAGCCGGCGGTCGCGGCAGGCGCACGAGCGCCAGCCGTGGCTCACGCCCGTGGCAGAGGTGGCATGTGTCCTGGAGCTCGCTGGAAGCACTGACGGAGGTGAGGGCGCACGCGGGGGAGCCTCCCCGTCGTGCCGGCTGGTGGACGCGCTGGCTCCGAAGACCCCGACGTCCGGCTTGGCTGCCGCGCAACCACCCCCTCGCGCCCTACTTCTCGGGCGTCGCGGCGGCACTGGCCCGCGATGGAGAGGTGCACTGGGCCTGCATGGTGAAGGCAATGCGGATCTCTACCGTCCCGTTGGCGTCGCCGCACCGGGCGTGGCCGTATGGAGCCGAGACCCGGCCTTCGACGCCAACGTGGTCGCGCTCAAACACGTGGCCGACCACGTCGAAGCCCTCCGGCGCTTCGAGACGGATGGCGACCCTGCGCTCGCGCGCTGCGCGGAGCAGGCTCGAAACGACTACGAGAGCCAGGCCACATGCCGGGTGCCCGTCCGGCTGACCGGAGGGCGGGACGTGTGGTGCGGTCCCATCTTCGTCGACGCCCGACGCTTGCCGGGGGCCCTCTTGGCAGTGCGCTGGCTGCCGGTGTTCGTGACCGAAGGCAGCAAGCACGTCGCGGTCGTGCCCGCAGCCCAGTGGGGCCGTGCCTACCGCGAAGCGTGGAGCACGGCCGTCGCAGCACGCCGTGACGGCGATTGGGCGCCGTATTCGGTCGAAGCGCAACGGAGCACGTGGACGAGAAGGCACGCGCTCGGCGCAGCCGATGGCGCGTCGGTTGCGGCGGGCCGCTCCGCGCTCGAGGAGCTCGACTTCCCACGGGCGGCTGCGCTCCTCCTCCCCGCAGCGCTCGAGGATCGGGAGGATGCGCGCGCGCTGCTCGTGAAGGTCGTTGATCGCTCGGCGACTCCCGCGGGGCTCTTCACCGAGGATGAAACCGGTGAGTTGGGCTGGGCCTTGGAGGCGGCGCGCGCAGGGGAGCCGCGCACGGCGCAGACGATTCTCGAGGCCTCGCCTCTGCGTGACCGTCCGTGGTTCCCAAGCTGGCAGCGCTTCGTGGAGGAGGCCCCGCGCCACCAGCCGGAAACGTCCTAGGACCTCTCCACATCGGTTGGCAGTGCCGCGCGACGGAGCGTCCGTTCCTCGCTTGGGGGTATCGCCTTCGATAGCGGCCATGTGGCCTGTAAACGGGGTTGGCGGTCGGGGTTGGGGAGCGCGCCAGGCGCTCACGACCAGCTACGGTGCGCGCACTTCGTTTGAGCCAGCAGTCCGCGTCGCCCCGAACGACCTCGCGCCGCGCATCCACACCCCACCCTTCGCCTTCTCTGTGGCGGGGTACCCGTTCTAAGGCGCCGCGGCCCGGTAGAAATAGTAGTTGTCGAACCAAATGTCCGTTCGGCCCAGGCCGGGCAGCCGGGCTGCGAAGGCGTGCTGCGCGATCACCTCCCGGGAGAGCAAGGGCCCTTCGTCGAAGCCGCCTCCGGCTTCGAAGTCCGTGAGGGGGATGTCGAAGCTCTGCCATGCCCCCGTCGTCAGCACGGGCGTGGTCGTGCCGTCGTAGCGGAGACGTCCGGTCGAATCGTCGACGCCCGGGCTGAAGACACCGTCCGCGCCGAAGTCCGTCAGCCCGACGCGGAAGAAGTCGACGGGGCCGTCGACCCAGATGTCGACGTGAAGGTGCGTCATGAGCCGCAGATCGAGGGGCGACCCGATGGTGTCGACGATGAAGAAACCCGCGAGCGGATAGCGGCGCACGTCGTCCCCGGGCGCGAGCTCCACCACCGAAGGGGCCGGTGGGCCGACCTCGCTGTCGGCGCCCAGGAAGCTATCGACGCTCACGTTCACGTAGGCGTCGCTGAACACGGAGATGACGTCCCCCGCCGCGCGCGGCGGCGGCGTCGGCGCAGGCACGTCCGGACCGAGCCGGCTCGAGACGACGAGCGTCTGCTCCCCTTCCACCGGCACCCCACCGAGCGTCGCGGTGATCCGCGCCGTCCCGACCCCGGCGCCTCGCAGCTGGCCGTCCCCCGTCGGGCTCACGACGGCCACGTCGGAGGACGCGAAGGCGAAGTGTCCGGACCCGAGCGGGATCGTCAGCAGCTCGCCGTCCAGGCGGACGTCCCACGCGAAGCTCCCCTGGGGGCTCACGACATCCCCCACCGCCGCCACGGAGGTGAGCGAGTCCATGCGCGCGGCCTGGTCCGTGAGCCTCGCGCGGTCCAGAGCCACGTAGCGGACCTCGTCCACGTAGAGCGTGTAGGTCCCCTCCGACGCCCCTTCGGCCAGGTGAAAGAGACCGACCTGGGCGTCGTTCCGGGCGGGGCTCGGAAGGGGAACGACCGCCTGCTGCCACTCCGTCGTCAGCGGGATGCCCCTCCGCTCGAGGATCCGGTCGCTCACCATCCGCTCCTCGCCCACGCCCGCGACGTCGAGGCGAGGGCCGGCCCGGTCCGCCTTCACCCACAGCGTGAGCGCGTCGTAGGCCGACACGTCGGCCGGGAGGTCGACGAGCCAGGTCCCGCCGGTGAAGCCCTCCGCAGGCACCACGACACGGAGCGCGGAGGTTCCCGTGAAGGCCTCGGCGCCGGTCACCGTGATGTCGTTCACGGCAAGGGGGAAGCCCGAGAAGCGGGCCCCGGCCACGAGCGCATCGTCGAACACGGCGAAGCCGCCCGCATCGACCGTGAGCGAGAGCGTCGCGCTCAGGCCCTCGAGACGCGCCGTGATCACGACGTCGCCCACGGCGAGGGCGCTCACCCTTCCCGCGGCGTCGACGGAAGCGAGCGCCGGGTCCGAGCTTTCGAAGGTCGCCATGACCGGCCCCGTCGAGCCATCGCTTCGTTCCCCCTGGGCGACCAGCGTCTGCGTCTCGCCCTCGGAGCGCCGCAGGCGCTCGAGGCCGAGGGCCAGGTTCACGAGCGGCGCCGGCGCGCCCGGGCCCATGTCGCCGGGCGCGAGGTCGCAGTCCTCGTCCACGTCGTCGTCGCAGTCGTCGTCGCGCCCGTTGCACCGCTCCGCGGCACCCGGCCGAACGTCCGGATCGCGGTCGTCACAGTCGCCCGCGTCGCCCGCGCAACGCGCGTCCGGGATCCCGTCCCCGTCGTCGTCTTCGAAGTCGTTCACCCCGATGGCGAAGTCCGCGAGGCCGTTGCAGTCGTCGTCCCGGCCGTTGCATCGCTCGGGCGCCGCCGGGCTGATGGCGCCGGTGGTGTCGTCGCAGTCGTTCGCGAGAAGGCTGAAGCCTTCGAGGACGCGGCTCGCGCGCGTCGACGCGCCCTCCGGGTCGCCGTAGCGGTCGCCGTCGAGGTCCGCGTACCAGGTCACCGCCTCCGGGTCTTCGTCGACGCGCCCGTCGCAGTCGTTGTCGACGCCGTCGAAGAACTCGGGCTGCGGGAGGTTCACGAAGGGGTCGTCGTCGTCGCAGTCGAGGCTGGAGGCGCTGACGCCGGGGATGCCCGGGCAGGCCGAGAGCGGCGCGTCGGGGTCGCCATGCAGGTCCCGGTCACGATCGGCGAAGACGTCGACGAGCAGGCCCTCGTCGACGCTGCCATCGCAGTCGTTGTCGAGGCCGTCGCAGGTTTCGCCCGCGATGGGCGAGGTGCTGGCGCGGGCGTCGTCGCAATCGGTGCCGCAGCGGTCCCCGTTGCAGCACGCGGTGGCCACGAAACCATCGCCGTCGAGGTCCCGGTCGCCGAGCGTCTCGGGGTCGCAATCCTCGTCGACGCGTCCCGCGTCGCAGAGCTCCACGTTGCCAGCGAACACCCCGCTCCGCGTGTCGTCGCAGTCGAGTCCCCCGCAGGCGACATCCTCCTGGCCGTCGCCGTCGAGGTCCGGGCAGTCGACGCCGTCGCAGGTCGCCCGGGCCTCATCGCAAAGCTCGGCCGGGCACGGGGGCGCGCCGGGCACGCAGCCACGCGCGTCGGCCGCGCTGCTCGCGGGAGCGCACAGCTCGAGGCCATTGCAGAAGCGCCCGTCGTCGCAGTCCACGCGCTCGGCGCAGGGCCCCGCGCCGAGGTCGCCGGGTGTGGGCCCGTCGGTGGTGCCCGAGGTGCCGCAGGCCGAGCACCACGCGCACATGAGCGCCAGCGCGCCCGCCTTCCCCTGCATTCGGCGACCCTATCACGGCGTTAGGGCATGCTTGGCGCGGCGGCGTGGTCGTGAGGACGAGCGCGGAGCACTCGGAGGAGTGGTGAAGTCGCAGCGTACGGACGCCTACTCCGGACCCTTCGAGGTCTTCGAGGTGGGCGTCGGATCGCTCCTCTCATGTCGAGAAGAATCGAGCGTGACGACCGTCGCCGAAGCACTGCGATGGGTCGAAGCGGTCGAGCTCCTTCCCTTCGCCCGGGACTATGGAAACTCCGGCTCTTTCTTCAGCTCCCGTCGAGTCGCCCGGCCGGCCGACGGTTCAGCCCCCTACCAGCGGCGCGAGCAAAAAGAGCTCGTCCCCATCCGCCAGCGCCCGGTCACCATGCTCGGCCACCGGACAGCGCTCGCCATTAAGCATGATCGTGTCGGCCAAATGCGGGCTCTCCGCGAGCGCGCCGCTGAGATCGAAGCCGTCGCGGTCGGCGCGGGCGATGAAGCCCCGCAGCGTCGTGCCCTCGGGCAGCGACCAGGTCTCGTCGACGTTGCGCCAGCCCTCGCCGATGCGCCCCTGCATCTTGAGGCGCACCCGGATGCGCGGGCCCCGGGAGAAGAGACGGCCGAGCACGCTCAGGCCTCGGCGGCGACGTGCTCGCCGAGCAGGCCGTCGAGGCCGAGCGCCGCGGCGCGGCTGGCGGCCAGCTTCCCCGTCTCCGGATCCCAGCCCATGGCCGCGTGGAAGTCGCCGCGGAGCTTCTCCACGGGCACGTCGATGTTCTTGAGCGGCCCCGTCGCGAGGAGCCCGTCGCCGCGCCCGAACATGCGCCCGGGCACGTTGAAGTCGGCGGGCCGCAGCCCCTCGCGCACGTTGAAGGCGTGGCGCAGGTTCTGGATGCGCTCGCCGCAGGCCAGCAGCTCCTCGGGCGTCAGGTCCCAGCCCGTGAGCGCGTTCGTCATCTCGAGCCAGGGGAGCCCGCCCGTGAGGTTCGTGAAGAGGCAGAGGCCGAGCCCGTTCAGCACCTGGTGCGCGTTGGCGTAGTGCGCCTGCGCGACGCCCTTGCCCTCGTCCTTCTTCCAGCCGATGGCCACGGCGCTCTCCGGCACCGCCCCGGGAATCGGGAAGCCCACGTTGAAGGTCTCCTTCCAGGACGCGCCGCCCGCCGTGTGCCGCCCCGGCGTCGGGTCGCTCACGAAGGTCACGCCCATGAGCGAAGAGAAGCGCGGGTCGTGGTACGCGGGCTCCTGGCCGCGCACGGCCACGACGAAGTCCTCCGTGCCGTTTCCCACGTGCTCCGCGGCACGCTTCGACCCGTGCCGGAGCCATTCGCCGGGCCCGTCGCCCTCGCCCATCGCCACCGTGAGCGCGAGCGCGGCCTCGCCCTGGCCCCAGCGCATGTCGTGGCCGCCGAGCTCCTCGGCGCCGAGCTTCCCCTCCTCGACGCACTCGGCCACCCACGCGAGCGTCGCCGACGCGCTCAGCGCGTCCATGCCGTAGCGATTGCAGGCGTCATGGCAGGCCGTGACGACGTCGAGGTCCTCGTTGAGCAGGTTCGCGCCGAAGCCCACCAGGGTCTCGTAGTCCGGCCGGCGCACGTCGCGGAGCTTGCGCTTCTTCGACGCCACGATGCCCTTGCAGGGCGCCGGGCAGTCGCCGCAGCTCAGCTTCTTCTGCACCATCTTCTTCACCTCGCCGCCGTCGATGGCGAGGCTCTTGCCGAGGGGAAAGTCGCGCGTGCCGACGCCCTTCCAGTTCATGATGGGCGCGTCGCCGTTCTCGACGCTCAGCGCCACGGCGCTGGTCGTGCCCTGGTCGGCCCAGAGCTGACGCACCGCCGGCGTCGGCGCCTCGAGCTTGAGGCCGAAGCGCCGGACGATGCGATAGAACCAGCCCATCACCTTGCGGGGCTTCGCGACCCACACGACGAAGCGCATGAGCCAGCCCACGTCCTTCTTGTACTGGCGGTTCACGCCCTGGCAGAGCGCCTTGTAGGCCTTCGGGTCGGCGACGGGGACCTTGCCGGAGCCGCCCACCACGATGGCCTTCAGGTTCTTGCTCCCGTAGAGCGCGCCGAAGCCCTGGCGCCCGAAGGCGTGGTAGCGGTCGTTCATGACCGAGGCGATGAGGCTCTTCTTTTCACCGGCGGGGCCGATGGCCGACACGCCGACCTCGCTCTTGCGCCCGTAGCGCTCGCGCAGCGCGTCGAAGGCCTCGGGGATCTGCGTGCCCCAGAGGTCGCCGGCGGGCTCGAGGCGTACCTCGTCGTCGCGCACCACGAGCACCGAGGGCTCGGCCGCACGACCGCGCACCACGAGCGCGTCGTAGCCCGCCTTCCGCAGCTGCGTCGCCACGCTGCCTCCGGAGTTCGAGTCCGCCCAGGTGCCCGTGAGCGGCGACTTGCCGCAGATTTGAATGCGCCCGGAGAAGGGAGCGTGCGTGCCCGTCAAGAGCCCGCTCACCACCACGAAGCACGCCTCCGGCGCCGTGGCTTCCGTGCCCGGCGGAAAGTGCTTCCAGAGCAGGTAGGCGCCGAGGCCGTAGCCCATGAGGAACTGCCGGTAGACCTCCTCGCCCACCGCCTCGACGTGATGCTCGCCCGTCGTCAGGTCGACGTGGAGCACCCGTCCCAGTTGGCCCCCGCGGGGCTCTTCGCTGGTCATGCGGCCGAGCATAGGGGAGGTCGCGGCGCCGCGCGCGTCTCCCGGTGCCCGCGCCCCGGTGCTATCTCGGCGTCATGGGCGTCTCCGCGCGACACGTGCTCCAGCAGCTCCCCACCTTGGGCGCCATGGCGCGCGCCGGTGCCCGGGACGCGCTCCGCACCGTCCGGCGCACGACGGGAGGCGCGCTCCCCGCCACGCCCGGGCCCTGGGTGACGGTCACGCTCCCCGCGCGGCAGCCACTCATGACCGAGGTCTACGCGCGCCACGTCGGCGCCGACGCGCTCCGCTACGAGGGGCGCGTGCCGCCGCATCTCTTCCCGCAGTGGACCTTCCCGCTTCAGCTCGAGGCCATGCGCGACCTGCCCTTTCCGCTCGCGCGCATGCTCAATGCGGGTGCCCGCTTGGAGGTGGACGCGCCCTTGCCCGCGGGGGAGCCACTCCAGGTCGCGACGCGCCTCGAGCGCGTGGACGAGAGCCCCACGCGCGTCCTCGTCGAATGCCTGAGCGAAACGGGAACGGCGCTTCGGCCCGCGGCGCATCGCGCCCTCTTTCGCGCCATCCTGCCGCGCCGAGGTGGTAGCGGGGCCAAGGCCCCGGTGCCCGACGACGCACGAGAGCTCGCGCGCTGGACCCTGCCCGTGGACGCCGGCTTCGACTTCGCGAAGCTCACCGGGGACTTCAACCCCATCCACTGGGTGCCGAGCTACGCCAAGGCCTTTGGCCTGCCGAACGTGATCCTCCACGGCTTTTCGACCATGGCCCGGACCTGGGAGGGGCTCGCGCATCGCCTCGAGATGGAGCCCGGGGTGCTCGACGTGCGCTTCGAGCGCCCCCTCGTGCTCCCGGCGCAGGTGGGGCTCTACGTGCGGGGCGACGCCGGCGCGGGCGAGGTCTGGGTGGCCGAGGGGCCGGGGAAGGTCCCGAGCATGCGGGGCACCTACACGGCGCGCGGGTGACGAATGCGGCGCGCGTAGGCGCATCAGCTGCCGATTCCGACGCATTCTGGCCCGAGGACGACGACGCCGTAGCCGGCGGAGACCATCGGCCTACGTTTAGGGCATGGAGAAGCGCCCCACTTCCGTCCCCGGCCTCGTCCGCACCATCGTTCGTCAGCGCTGGGTCAAGCTCGGCCGCGTCGGCCAGCTCGGCGTCATCGCCGCCTTCTTCGCGCTCCTCGGAGGCGCCTTCGCCCTCGCCGCCACGTCCATGTGTGGCGCCGGCGGCTGCAACATGCGCCGCGCCGAGACGCCCTGTCACCTCTCCGCGGGTGCCCAGGACGACGCGCCCTGCCCGTACTCCACCGGCGCCGCGGATTCCGCCCCCGAGGCCGAGGCGCCGGCCGCCTTCGCGCAGCCCTCCGAGAGCCCCTGCGGCGGCTGACGCCGGCCTCTCCGAGCAGCGGCCGCTGCGCGTGACGCAGCCCTTGCCCATGGCATGATGGGTCCATGGCGCTCCGCTGGGCTCTCTGCGCGTTGGTCTGCGGCGCGGTCGCGTGTGGCGACGCCACGCGCGAGCCCAGCCCGCCGTCGGACATCGTCGTCCTCCTGCAGAGCGACCTGACGCCAGGCTTCGAGCTGGCCCGCATCGAAGCCTACACGCGGGTGGACGAGGGCACGCGCGACAACGTCACGAGCATCGGCGTGACCAGCGGGAGCGATTGGGTGAGCGCGCCCGTGGAGATCCTCCGGCTCCCGCGCGACGTCCTCGCTGACGACCTCGAGGCAACGCGCACGCTGCTCATCGTCCGCGGCACCGATCGCAACGGGGGTCGCTCCATGGAGTGGCGGACGCGGCTCGACGCGAGCTCCGGGCGCATCGAGGTGCGCCTCTTCCGGAGCTGTCGCGGCGTCTTCTGCGAGACGGGCCGCTGCCTCGGCGGCCGATGCGTCCCGGACGACTGCTTCCGGGGCGACGAGGAGAGCTGCCCGACCCCTCTCTGCGAAAGCGACGGCCGATGCGCGCAGGCCGACCCCCTGTGCCGCTTCGAGGGCCGCTGCGACGCGGGCGTCTGCTTCCAGCCCATCGACGACGCGCCCTGCGGCGCCAACCACTTCTGCGAGCCCGGGCTCGGATGCCTCGTGGAGCCGGGCCGGGGCCAGGCGAACGGCACGGCCTGCACCCTCGACCGCGCCTGCGCCAGCGGGTTCTGCGTGGGCGGCGTGTGCTGCAATCGCGAGTGCAGAACGTGCGAGCAGTGCGGCGAGGGCAGCTGCGCGCCCCGGGCCAGCGCGCCGACGTCGCCGAGCGAGGAGGTCTGCGACGGCCTCGACAACGACTGCGACGGGACCGTCGACGACCTCGAGCCCATGTCCGAGGCCAACTGCGGCGCCTGCGGCTTCCCCTGCGCGGCCGGCGAGACCTGCGTGGGGCCGCGCTGCACCGTGGACATGCCCTGCGAGCGCTATCTGGGCCTGCCCTGCGACGAGGTGGAGGTCGGGCGGCTCACGGCGCCCCGGCCTCACCCGAGCATGCGCTTCGGATCGCCGCTCGCGCTCGACGGGGACCTGCTCGCCGTCTCGGCCGTGACCGACGGAACGCGGGCCACGGGCATCGACATGGCCCCGCCCGACGACGCCACCTACGACCCCGACGCCTTCTATGGCGCCGTCTACCTTTACCGGCGCGTCGAGGGCTCCTGGCGCTTCGAGGCCGCGCTGCGTCCCCCGGGCCCGCCGGACGAAGTCGGTGACGGCACGCGCTACGGCACGTACCTCGCCGTCCACGAGGACCGCGTCGCTGTGGCGGCGGGCTCCACGGGACAGGTCCACGTCTACGACTTCGATGGGACCGCCTGGCGCGGGCCCGAGGTCCGCGAAGCCGCCGCGGAGGTGCGGGCCCTCGCCTTCCTGGACGACGGGCGCCTCGCCGTGTGGCGGGAGAGCCTGCTCGACGTGGAGGAGGGCGCCGGACGGGCGCGGGTGCGCGTCGGCGGCTTGCGACCGGGCACGATGGTCGCCGAGGGCGATCGCCTCGCCCTCCTGGAGTCCTCGGGACGCCTGCTGGTCGGCACCCCCCAGGGCGGCCTCGACACGCTGCCGGACCCTGGGGTCCGGACGTTCGCTTCGGCGAGCTCACCGATGCTGCTCCGCGGATCACGGCTCTTCGTCGGTCGTCCCTTTGGCGGGGCTCCCACCATCATCGTCCTGTCCGAGACCGAGACGGGCTGGGAGCCCTCGCAGATGCTCGCTGCCGACCGGAACGGGGTCGCGTCCTTCGCCGTCGTGGGCTCCTGGCTTGCCGTAGGGAGCCCTGCGGACGCGCTCACGGACACGCCAGACGTGGTGGGGCCCGACACGCGCATCCGTCCGGGTCGTGGGGAGAGGTCGGGGACCGTCTTCCTCTATCCGCTGGGCGCGGGAGGCGAGGGCCTGCCCATCGAGGGGCCGCTCTACCTACGCCCCTCGACGCTCCCGGAGTTCGCGGACTTCGGGAGGACCCTCGTGACGGACGGCGAGACGCTCTTCATCGGCGCTCCCGGCGACGAAGCCCGGCGCTTCGACGGGAGCGCCGCCCTCGTGCAGACCGCCGGCGCGGTCTACCTGCGGCGACTGGTTCCGGCGGCGCCGTGATGGCCGCTCGGCGATCGGGCGCGTGGAGGGGTCCCTCCCTGCTTCGCCTCGCGCTCTCGCTCTCCCTCGCGCTGCTCGCGGCCTGCGGCGAGCCCGCGCCGGAGCCCGCGAGCCCGGAGATCGTGGTGCTCCTGCAGACGGACCTCGTCCCGGGCCTCGAGCTGGAGCGCCTCGAGCTCTTCACGCGGCCCGAGCGCGGGGCGCGCGCGAACCTCGTCGGCCTCACCTTCGACGCGGGCGACGACCTCGAAAGCGCGCCGCGCGAGATTCACCGCCTGGAGCGCGCCACGCTCGACCTCGCCCGGGCGCCGACGGACCTGGTGGTGCGTGCGCTGGGCCGCGCCGGAGACGCGCTCCCCGAGTGGCGCGCGACGCTCGCCCCGCACGTCCAGCGCGTCGAGGTGCGGCTCTTCAGGAGCTGTGGCGCCGCGAGCAGCGGCGCCGGCGAGCGCTGACTCGGCCGGGGATGC
>ERZ1740059.540-NODE-540-length-19868-cov-4.799071_pt1 | contig 19868 bp, 14 predicted proteins | sample MGYA00581744_ERZ1740059 | MGnify/ENA primary metagenome ERZ1740059 (study PRJEB43018, sample SAMN04849738) | marine metagenome | isolation source: floating plastic debris | place: Pacific Ocean | collected 2008-08-28 | study: EMG produced TPA metagenomics assembly... | reverse complement strand
GACATTGGTCTCAATGAAATCACCGGGCGCATCGATGGAACGATCAACATGGCTTTCGGCCGCCAGATGCATCACCGCATCGGGCGCATGTTCTGCAAAGACGCGATCAAGTGCGGCGCGGTCCTGGATATCGACATGCTCAAACGCGTAACTTGAGTCCTGCGCTACAGACGCCACATTTTCGAGGCACGCCGCATAGGTGAGCGCATCGACATTCACGACACTGTGGCCTTTGCTCACCGCTGCGCGCACCACGGCAGACCCGATAAATCCTGCGCCTCCGGTGACCAGTACCTTCATATTTTTTCTCTCGTCATTGGCATGCTCTCTGCCCTGTGCGGGTTTAAACAATTCCCCATGCGCCTTTCAAGGGCGGCTTGCCTCGCTACACCAACAAAGGTAAGTGCCTCAGAACGGCCTTGGGCGCGCCATTCCAGAAGCCAAACCCACATACTGCATGGCCGTCTGGAAGACACATGCAAACGGCTTGGATCTTTGGTTTTCATGACCCGTCTCGCAACATTTTTCGGACCAGTCAGCGCCGAGACAGAGGGGGTAGCCCGTCATGACCGCTGATGATCTGTGGAGGAGTATTCTGGCGGGCACTGAGATCCTGACAAACCGCCCGAATTTTCGCTATGACCCGGTCTTTTGCGCACGCTACTACCCGGATTTTTTCGCCAATCGAGCATGGCTTGTGCAGGTTTTGGAAAAAACCGTGATGCTCGGCAAACGCGGCGGCAATGCCTATCAGATGCTGCAGACGAGAGTGCCCAATATCGACCGTTCGGTGGCCGAGCTGGTGCGCGATCCGCGGCTGCGCAAGGCGCTGGATCAGGGCATGACAGACGGCCACGAGCTTGCCTTTGAGCTGATGGCGCTTGGCGGGCCGATTGATCAGCAGATCGGGGATTTTTCCCAAGATCATTACTTCGGCGCCTACCCCGATATCGCGCAGACCGGCGTCTCTGGGTTGCGGCACTTCATTCAGGCCGGCATGGCGGAAGGGCGGCATTCGCTGCGCGATGTGAGGGCCAACCAGCACAAAGGCGCATTGGCGCTGGATCCGGAGAAACCGACCTGCCTTGTCTGCACGCATGATCTGACCAAAACCGGCGCGCCGATCGTGGGATTGACCCTCGCGCGGGAAGCGGCACAGACCCACAATGTGGTGGTCCTGGCGCGACGTCCGGGCGAATTGCTCAAACCCTTTCTGGAAACGACAGTGGGCGTCTTTGTCAGCCCCAATCTCGATGGCGATCTGGAATACACCACGCTTATCGACCTTGAGACGGTGGATTTTGCGGTGCTGAACTCAGTTGAGACCTATCCGATTGCCAAAGCGATGGTGCGCCGTGGGATCCCCTTTGCGACCTATGTCCATGAATTCGGTGACTACACCAAGCCGTCCAAATTGATCTTTCTGACGCTCTTTTCCGATCTCTTGGTCTTTTCCTCAAAGATCGTCCGCGACAGTTGGGATGATGTTTTCAAAAGCGTGTCCTTTGACAAAGACGCTGACTGCATGATCCTGCCGCAAGCGGAGTTGCAGATTGGGTCCGTGTCTCCTGACGCCTACGCCGAGGCGCGCGATCGCCTGTCCGGGCTTTTGGGTGTGGATTGCAGCACGCGGCGCATTGTCTATGGCGCGGGCGTCGCGCATTGGCGCAAAGGGCACCGATCTATTCGTGCTCACAGCGCAGGAGGCAAGGGAAAAGGACCCTGACACGCTGTTTCTCTGGGTAGGCGACGGACAGGATCACGAAGACGTTCATTTTGGTGTCTGGCTTGACAAACATTTGCGCGAGGCGGAGGCGAATTCGCCCCAAGGTAATCTGTTTTTCCTGCCCGCCGGCGCGTATTACCACGACATCTGCAAGGCCGCCGATGCGTTCTATCTTTGCTCACGCCTCGACCCCCTGCCCAATGTGATTTTTGATGCGGCGAGATATGGCGCGCATATCGTGCTCTATGAAAACGCAAGCGGGTTTCACGACGGCAGTTATACGCAGGTGGAAAGCTTTCATACGGTTCCGTACGGATCGATCAGCGGATCTTGCGACGCGCTTCTGGCGGCACCGCGTAAGGTCCCCTCGCCGTCTGATGCATCCGACGCAGAGGATCCGGTGAACATCTTCGAGACGATCACCGCGACCCTGCAAACGTCTCTGAAAACCCGCCCGCAACCCGTTAGCACCCCGGGTCAGTATGACGTGGCCATAATGTTTTCTCCAGATCAGGCCGACCGTGAGGCGCGGATCAAAGAGCGTCAAAAGATCTGGTCCTACGGGCGCAGCTATGTATGGAAGTCGCTGGACGAGGCACAAGAGACGCTCGGGGCGTCAGAAAACTGGGTGCACAAAAACCTGCAAATTGACCGGTTTGCCTATGTCGATGCGCCTCCACGCTTCGATTATGCCATTCACATGCATGCCCATTACATCGACAACCTCACCCATGATTTCGGGCAGTACAAAGCGCTGAAAGATGCGCGCGACGTTGTGGTCACAACCGACAATCATGAAAAAGCCGCGCGCATTCAGGACATGGCACAAGAGGCCGACATCAAGGCGCGCACCTTGGTGGTGCCCAACAGAGGCCGCGATATTCTGCCGTTTATGGAGTTGTTCTCAAACGGTCAGGCCGATGACCGGGATATCTGGGGCCACATTCACCAGAAAAAATCCATCGGCACATCGCTCTCTGGCGATGTGTGGCACGGGTTCTTGATGGCGATCCTGATGGGCGACAAGACGCAGCTTTCTTCGGCTTTGAACCACATCCAAGGCGACGATGTGGGCCTTGTGGCGCCATTTGATCACTACCGGGTGGATTGGAGTGGCTCGCGCCGCCTCTTGCCGCAGGTTGCGCACAAATTGCCTGGCCCCCTGCCCGAGCATCTGCTGCGCTTCCCGGTTGGCAACATGTTTTGGACCAAGGGCTCTGTCGTGGCGCAGATGCACGCGCTTTTTGACGCCGATTACCCCTGGCCCAATGAGCCGCTGCCAAGTGACGGCACAGTGTTTCACCTCATTGAGCGTCTCTGGCCAACCGCCTGCGCGATGGCGGGATTGACATCTGTTTTCCTCGAAAAAAGCGATCAGCAAAGGACGTAGGCGCATGCGGATCATCTTTCACATCGGGATGGGGAAGACGGGTACGACCTCTATTCAGAACGCCCTGGCGCAGAATGCGGCGGCTCTGGCCCGGCAAAAGGCGCGTTATCTTGGCATGTGGTTTGATGGGGTGGATCAGAAGTTTCGCGGGCTAAAAGGGTTTGGCACGTTTGTCGCCCAAAGCGCGGAAAACCAAAAGCGTCACGCGCAGAGCTTTTTGGATCATGTGAATGCCATCGCGAAAGACACTAAGGCCACCACATTTGTGTTTTCCAATGAAAGCCTCTTTCAGAATGGTCCTCGGCTCACGCCCTTTTTTGGCGAACTGCAAAACCTCAGCGCTGAGCTGGAAGTCATCGCCTATGTGCGGGATCCGCGCGCGTGGCTGCCTTCGGCCCACACGCAATGGGCGCTGCGGCACAAAACCAATGAAGGCCCTCTCGAAGATCTCGCAACGAGTGCCAGGCGGCTCATTAAATTCTATGACGCCTTGCCTTTCTGGATCGAGCAGTTTGGCGACGCCGCACAGATCCGCCATACTGCGCTGGAACACGATGTCGTAGCGGATTTCGCTGAGACCACTGGGCTGATCCTCACGCCCCCTGCGACCCGTGCGTTGGAACGCTCAGAACCTGCAGACATCCTGCTTCGGGCGATGTTCAACAACCGCGTGGAGGGCACCGCACTGCCCGAGCGCTTCAATCGCGTCATTCGTGACACAGAGGCCAACCCTGTGCCGTCCTTGGAGGACATCAAACGCGTCTGCTTCGATCAAAGCGCCGCAGAGACCGTGATTGCCGAAAACGCTGACATGTTTGAGTTTTTGCGCGACCGAACGGGCATCGACTTTGTCAATACCTCTGATGATCCCCCCGCCGAGCCAGACGACGCGGAGCTACAGCGCCGGGTGATTGACTATCTGATTGAGATTACGTTTGACCAAGCGCAGCGACTTAAACGCCTTGAACGCCTGGTGAGTGAGCTGCAAAAAGACTGACAGTTGTCTCGCCTTGGACGGTCTTAACAATACGGATTGTCGGGGTACACGATATGACCATGGCAAACGCTTTTTGCCCTAAGCCAACCGCGCGATGCTCTCATCCTGCAACAGATGCGGGCAGTGCTTTGATATCCGAGCCATGACACTGGCAAGCTTCTTTTCTCTACCGAATTTCGCATAGCAAAGCGCGCTTTGCCGAAGGATGCGGGGATGATTGGGAAAGCGGCGCAAAGCGAGGGCGCAGAGTTGCAGCGCGCGATTTTGCTTGTTCATTTCAAGATAACAGGCCACGGCGTCTGCCAAGCCATGAACATTGTCTGGATGATAGGCCTTGCCGGCTTCCTCGCTGAGAGTGGCCGCCACTGAGAGATCCCCGGCATCGCGCGCGGTCTTGGCACGGCCCAAGAGATGCTGGCGCCGATGATACCGCTCCTGGGCAAACACTTGGGCGGCGTGATCCCGCGCCTCTTTCTCGCTCACACCCAGGGCGTGGGCCAGATGACTGGGATGCCAAAACCAGTCCTCAAACCAGACACGGTGCCTAATGTAGCCTTTGGGCTCCAGAACCTTCCACACGTCCTTGCGGCTTTGCTCAATGCCGCCGTGCTCGACTGTCAGCAAAGCAAAGCGGCACGTGTCAAAATCGATGCCCGAGAGGATCTCAGCCTCGCTGCCTTCAGTGTCGACGGACATATAATCCACGACCTCTGGCGCGCCCGCTGAGGCCAGCATTTCGCCCACTGTGCGCCCATAGACCTCGATGACATTGCCATTCTGGATCGCGGCGTTTCTTTTGCCCGCGTGAATATCGTCGTCATGGATGAAATCCACCAGACCACCGATCGCGCCCGCATCGACAAAGCGCAGTTTGCCGCCGCTCTCGGAGAACGCCGCATTGTTATAGGCGATAGCGCTGCGGTTTTGGCAGATCACTTTGTGCCAGCGGGGATTGGCCTCAACGATCATGCCGTGCCAGCCCAGCATCCGCTCAAGCAAAAGCGTATTGGAGTTCTCAACCCCATTATGCCCGCCAATCTCCGCAAAAAAGCCGTTCCTTTTGAAACGCAGCATCTGCATCACCCAGTTGTCTTGATAGATCTGGGAGTATCGCGGCAAGGACAGGAACCAGACCTCTTCGCTCTTTAGATTTCTGGGCGGTACATCAACCAGCTCCGGCGCGGCTTTGACCTCAAGATCAAGGCGTTTCAGGGAGAGGAAGACAGGTGTGTTGCCTTTGCGCTCGACGGTGATGCCAAGCTTGAGAGGTGCGTCATAAGCAATTGGTTTGATTTGAAAACTGCGGTGCAAGAGCATGTCGCCAAACTGCAGATGCACAAAGAGCGTTGTGTCGGACCACATCAGATCAACGCGGGTAAGATCCTCAGCTCTTGCCACCGGCCAATCTGTGTGATCGGGCGCTGCCTCTCTCAGAGTGTCGGCTTGTCGCATGGCAACGCTCACCATGTCCCGCAAGGCAACGGTGACCGAAAGATCAGATGCACCATCCCCCTGCAGCGTGATGTTCAGATCAAAAGGAGACGCGCCAAACGGCAGAGCAAGGTCAACGCGCGCGGACGCAACCTGATCCTTGGTCACGGTCAAGGCAGTCTTGCTGTCGATCTGAATTTTGTCGCCAGACTCGCGGCCCGGCACGACCAGACACTCACCCGCCCCGGATGCGTTTTGCGACACCAAGGTGTAGCCAAATATCGTGTCAGCGGACACCGACCAAAGATCGGGCGCAAATCCGGACCCGGCCTTGTGCTGACCGATTTGAAATGTCTCAAGCACCCGTGTCTTGGGCAAGTCAGCGTGGCGTTGATGGGCCAGCTTTCGCACCACGTGATAGACGTCTCGAGGCATCATGCGGAAATCCAGCAAACCGAACGTCTTTTCTTGCTGAAGGTCCCACGGCAGATCAATGAGCTTATACCAGTAAGCTCTTGCAATCCTTTGTGTTTGCGCCATCCATTCTAGCGAGGCGCGGGCGAACTCTGATTGCTGGAATTCATCGTTGTAGTGAGGGCCCGACACTTCCAGAGAGCGCGCGCCATACTCGGTTACCCAGATCTCAAGCCCGTTCAGGCCGGCCACATCATATCTCTCAAAGAAGTCTTCGCAGTGCTTTTGCGTGGCAGACAGCAGGGTCTTATCCGGACGGTGATGAATGCGGAAATAGGGATAAGGATGGAACGCGCAGGCATCGAAAAGCGGCAGGATTTCATTGCTGCGGGCGGCCAGGATTTTCGACAGATCTCCCCAAAACTCTGGGATGAAGTAAAAATGCCTGTGGGGCCCATCAGCGCGATACCTATTGTACTCGTCATGCCCGACAACGCCATCTTCGGCCATGGCGCCGATACACAGAGTGGCGTCGGGCTGTACCTCTTTGATGGCGCGCGCGCCAGGCAGGAGAATGTGATCGACAAACTCCTCTGGTGTCCAGGGGCGAGCACCCGTTTCGGTTTTTACTGAGAGATAGAACTCACTAGCATTGGGTTCGTTCCAAATCTCCCAATCCGAGATGGTCGGAAAGCGCTTTGCCACAAGCCTACAGTACCGCGCGAAACGCTCGGACATCGCGGAGGGATCGTGAAAATAGTCTTCGGCGACCGTGCTTGAGGGATGCACGAGATAGCCAAGCGGTTTGGCCGAGTCTGGCAGCGCCGCGAGAGCCCGATCAACGCGCGCGCAGGCCTGCGCGTTCAGCTTGCCATTGCCTTTGGGTTCGATCGCGGCCCAGGTGAGCGAGATCCGCACAGACCGCATGTCAAGCTCACACAGCCGATCCCCCAGAAGATCCAGAGAGCCGCTCATCCTAACATGGGTCAGGGCCGGCGCGTTGATGCCAATGATCATGAGAGCTTTCGCGTTGTGGTTTTTGGCCTTGTAGCAAAAAGCACCCTCATGGCAACGCGTTTCCAGATGGGTGCTGGGCTGCTCTTAGTGGGGACAAAGCGGGGGCTGCGCCGATCCGGTGTTAGCCGGTTTCCGCAACAAGCCCGTGGCTCTCGATCGCCGCGACGGCTGCGGCCTCATCATTGTCAGAGCTGTCGCCCGTGATCCCTAACGCGCCGATCACAACACCGTCGCGTTTGATCAACACGCCGCCCGGCACCGGGACCAGATGCCCGTCATTCAACGCATTCATCGCGCTGATGAAATAGGCCTGTTCCTGGGCGCGGTTGAAGAGCGCGCGGGATCCCAGCCCCATGGCCACGGCACCTTTGGCCTTTCCTTGGGCAATCTCGGCGCGCAGGTTGCTGGTACCATCTTCGCGCTGCAAGGCCACCAGATGCCCACCGGCGTCAATCACGGCGATTGTCAAAGGCTTCATATTCTGTGCCCGCCGATAGGTGAGCGCCGCCGCGATCAAGCCGTTGGCCAGGTCCAGGTTCATAAAACGCCTCTCATAACTTTGATCCGCCGCATGGGGCATGCGGTGCGCCGGGTCTACTCGCCGTAAAAATACTCCACCAGGAAGAGCGGAATAGATGGAATGTAGGTGCACATCAACAGCACCGTCAGCAGCACCGCGATGAAGTAGATATTGACCTTGGTCACATCCCAGATATTGGCCCGCGCCACCGCGCAGGCGGTGATCAGAACGCTGGCCACAGGGGGTGTCTGCTGCCCAATGGCCAGGTTGAGCGTGACCACCAGACCGAAGTGGATCGGGTTGATGCCTACGGCGTTGATCAACGGAATGACAATCGGCACGACGAGGATGATGGCCGCCGCTGAATGCAGGAAAAACCCGATGATCAGGAAAAAGAAGTTCAGGATCAGCAGCACCAGCCACTTGTTGTCTGTGATCGCGAGGATGCCCGCAGCCAGTTCCTGAGGGTATTGCGCCCGGGTCAGAAAGCCACCCATGACCACGGAGGCCGCCACAAGCAGCATCACCACCGCCGTCTGCATGCCGCCGTCGAGCATGGCGCGTCTGAGGTGTTTGAGATCCACCTGCCGGTACCACAAGCTGATCAGGATCGCGGCGAGCACTGCCAGCCCGGCTGCCTCGGTCGCGGTCACGTAGCCGCCGAAGATGCCGCCCAGAATGATCACCGGGAGGGCGAAGGTCGGCAAAGCGTCAATCGTCGTGGCCCAGAGCCTGCGGCCGGAAAATGCCTCTTCCCGAGGCAGGTCATAGCGCCGTGCGAAGTAGTAGGCGACACCCATCAGCCCTGCCGCGCCCATGAGACCCGGAACAACGCCCGCCACGAATAGCTGTTCGACAGAGACATTGGCGGATGTCGCGTAAAGGATCATCGGGATCGATGGCGGGATGATGATGGCCAAAGACGCCGAAGAAGATGTCACCGCAGCAGACAGTGCCGCCGAATACCCGCGCTTTTTCATTTGCGGGATCATGACGGAGCCCATGGCGGCCACATCGGCCACGGCGGAGCCCGAAATCTCGGCAAAGAACAGCGACACGCCGATGTTGACATGGGCCAGACCACCGCGCACGAAGCCGATGATCGCGGCCACGAAATTGATCAGACGATCGGTGATCCCGCCTGCATTCATGATGGCCCCTGCCAGCACGAACATCGGGATGGCGATCAGCGAAAACTTGGTCGCGCCGCCATACATGTCGAGCGCTACGTTCACCAGCGATCCAGTGCCTTCGAGCACGAGGAGCCCGCCAATTGCTGAGACCGCCAACGCCACCGCGATCGGCACGTTCAGGCAGATCATGAGGACCATGGCCACGAAGATACCCAGCATCAACATCAGGCATTCCCCGCTTTCTTCATCTCTGTCTCGACCTCTTCTTCGATCTCGGCGTGTTCGAGCGAGACGCCGCGCGCTGTCTTGCGCCAATAATCCGGCAAGCTGAGAAGCTGACAGAGAACGAAAAGGCACGCGCCTATTGGGATGACCGATTGGGTGAAGCTGATGGGCACCCATGTGAGTGAAACAAGAGACATGCCGCCCAAGATTGCCATCACCGTGAAACCGGCCCAGGCCAGGAGGATGAAGAACCCAGCGGTGATCAGCTCTGCGACCGCCACTGCGACCATGCGCAATTGCTTGGGAAAGGACAGCAGCACGCTGTCAAAGCCAATGTGGCGTCGTCGCAGCACGGCCAGAGCTGATCCGTAGTACGTGATCCACGCGAGCAAAATCGCCGCGACTTCATCGTACCAGGCAAGGCTTGACCCCATGAGCCGATACAAGACCGCCACGATCACGACGACCGTCAGAATGATCATGAGGAACACAACGAAATATTCGAGAACAACCTCGAAGAACTTCTGCAATGAAACGAGCATCAGCGACCTTGTCTCGGTGGCAGGACCCAATTCAGCAAGTGGGTCGCGGTATTTGTCTTAAAGACGGATGTGCGGGAGGCCACGTAGCCACCCGCTGATCTTCGGATTACGATCCAGATGCCAGGCTCTGGATCCGCTCGATCAGTTCTGAGCCACCATCAACCGTGTTGGCGAACTCTTCGTAGACCGGGGCCGAGGCTGCGATGAAGGCGTCTTTGTCGGCCTCATTCACTTCGACACCTGCGTCCTTGATCACCTGAAGCAGATCCGTTTCAAGCTTGGCTGCGTGCTCATAGACAAAGGTCTGAGTTTCAGCACCACAGGCTTCGAGACCAGCGCGGACATCTTCTGGCCATTTCTGCCACTGGCTTTCAGCCACCAGCACATAGCCAGGCGTGTAGACGTGACCCGTGATCGACAGGTATTTCTGCACTTCCTGGAATTTGGCTGATGCGATCTGGGCATAGGGGTTTTCCTGACCGTCGATCACCTTGGTCTGCAGGGCCGTGAACACTTCGGAAAACGCCATGGGCGTCGGGTTTGCTCCGTATAGCTGGAACATCTTCACGCGCCATTCGCCATTGGGCGTGCGCAGCTTGATGCCCTGCAGGTCTTCGGGCGTGTCGATCGCGCGGGTGTTGTTGGTGATGTGGCGGAAGCCGTTTTCAAAGTATCCAATGATCCGGTAGCCTTGGCCCAATGCGGCCTCTTGGAAGACGTCACCCAGCTCTGCCTGAATGCGCTTCATATGCTCGCGGTCTTTTACAATGTAGGGCATCTCAAAGACGCCGAATTCGGGCGCCACGGATGACATTACAGAAGACGGCAGCGAGAAATCGACCTGACCCAGCTTCAGCTTCTGCAAAAGCTCGCGGTCTTTGCCCAGCTGGCTTGCGCCAAAGGTCTGAACCTCGGCTTTGTCGCCCAGCTTGCTGTTTGCGCAGGCCGCAAAAGCGTCGACCGAGGCCTCAAAAAGAGAGCCCGGGTTGCCGACGTGGCCGAAGCGCAGCGTGATATCGGCCGCACTTGCCGCCAGCGGCATCGCAATCGCGGCGACTGTGGCCAGAATAGTTGCTTTGAGTTTCATTTTTTTCCTCCCTTAATGCCCCCTCCCGGGGCGATCTTCTGGTTAGTTGGTCTGTAAATTCATTCTGCGGCGTACCGCTCAACCGTCGTTTCCTTGAGGAGCTCCATGGCCGCCTGAGCGCCGCCCGCCTGATGCGGCACGCCTGCTTTGGAGAGGCCCATCTCAACGCCCGAGAGTGTGGCCATCAGCATCAGATCGTTGAAATCGCCTAGATGACCGATGCGGAAGACCTTGTCGGCCACCTTAGAGAGGCCATTGCCCAGCGAGATATCGTAGTGTTTCAGCGTGGTCGCGCGGAAGCCATCCGCGGAATGACCAGCTGGCATCAACACAGCTGTCAGGACACCCGATTCTTGTCCTTGCCGGGCGCACAAAACCTCAAGACCCCAAGCGCGCACGGCTGCGCGCGTTGCGGCACCATGGCGGGCGTGGCGGGCAAAAACGTTGTCGCGCCCCTCTTCGTGCAGCATGTCGATGGCCTCGTTGAGGCCGTAAAGCAGGTTGGTACCGGGGGTGTATGGGAAATAGCCGGTTTGGTTTGGCCCGACCATGTCATGCCAATCCCAGTAGCTGCGCGCCATGGTTGTGGATTTGGCGTGCTCCAGGGCCTTTTCGCTAACTGCGTTGAAGCTAAGGCCCGGGGGCAGCATCAGACCCTTTTGCGAACCAGAAACACAGACATCCACGCCCCACTCGTCGAACCTGAAATCAATCGAGGCCAGACCCGAGATCGTGTCCACCATCAAAAGCGCCGGGTGCCCGGCCGCGTCGATGGCCTTGCGCACCTCTGCAATCGGTGAGACGGAGCCCGTGGAGGTTTCATTGTGCACAACGCAGACAGCCTTGATCTCGTGATCTTTGTCCTCGCGCAGCCGCGCCTCAATGCGATCAGGTTCAGCGCCGCCTCGCCAATCCCCTTCTAGAAACTCCGGCTTCAGGCCGATTTTGCGGGCCATTTTACTCCAGAGCGTTGCAAAGTGCCCGGTCTCGAACATGAGCACTTTATCCCCGGGCGATGTCGCATTGACCAGGGCCGCTTCCCACGCGCCGGTGCCCGATGACGGAAAGATAAAGACGTGCTGTTCCGTCTTGAAAATCGACTTCATGCCCTGCAATGCCTTGAGGCCCACCGCAGCGAAATCAGGGCCGCGGTGATCGATCGTCTGGCGCCCGATTGCGCTCAGGATACGGTCGGGCACCGCACTTGGACCCGGGATTTGCAAGAAATGACGGCCTGCTTGACGCATGAATTCTGGTTCCCCCCGCATGCGCCACCGGAGCGGCGCTCTTCGCACTTGCTATTGTGTAATTATGAATTCATAATTCAGTCAACCCAAAATTTATACCGTGGGAAGCTGACCTGAGAAAGGGAAACTTGCTCGCTCATGCGTGAAGACTCTGACCTAACCAAGCGCCTGAAAACGTCTATTTCAGGCGACGTCATGGCGGATGTGGCCTCTCGCGCTCGCTACGCCACCGATGCATCGATCTATCAAATGCTGCCCAAAGCTGTGGTGGTGCCGCGTTCTGAGGAGGACGTGGAAACTGCCATGACCATCGCGCGGGAAGAAGAAACGACCGTCCTGCCCCGCGGCGGCGGGACGTCGCAATGCGGCCAGACCGTGAACCGCGGCGTGGTCTTGGACAATACGCGACATCTCAACCAGATCCTCGACGTCGACACCGAGAAGCTGACCGCCCGTGTCCAGCCCGGGCTCGTGCTCGATGAGCTGAACCGTGCCCTCAAACCGCACGGTCTTTGGTTTCCGGTCGACCCCTCCACGGCGTCGCGGTGCACCTTGGGCGGGATGGCCGCCAACAACTCCTCAGGCGGCAAATCCCTGCGCTACGGCGTGATGCGTGACAATGTGCGGGCCATATCCGCGATCATGCCCGATGGCACCAAAGCGCGTTTCAATGGAGCTGCCCCAAAACCCGGCAGTCATGCCGATCTCGTGGCCGATATGCGCGCCCTTGGGCGACGCGAGGCCGAAGAGATTGACGCGCGGTTTCCCAAAGTTCAGCGACGGGTCGGCGGCTACAATATCGATGCCTTGACCGGCAATGACGTGAACATGGCGCATCTTTTGGTCGGCTCCGAGGGGACGCTCGCCTATTTCACCGAGTTGGAGCTGAGCCTTGCGCCCCTGCCCGGCAAGAAAGTCATCGGGATGTGCCACTTCCCGACCTTCTATGCCGCGATGGATGCCGCGCAGCATCTGGTCACGCTTGAGCCGCAGGCCGTCGAGCTCATCGATGACACGATGATCGCACTGGGGCGCGACATCCCTCTTTTTCGCCAGACGATTGAAGCCTTTGTAACGGGCGATCCAGCGGCGTTGCTGATGGTGGAGTTTGCCGAGAAGACCCCCGAGGGCAACGCCGCAAAGCTTGCCCAATTGGCGGAGATGATGGGCGATCTGGGGATGGATTTCACAGGCACGGGCGAGCGCTGTGTCGGTGTGGTTCCGTTCACAGATGCCAAGCTACATGGGGCCATTTCAGAGTTCCGTAATTCTGGCCTCAATGTCATGATGTCGATGAAACAGGACGGCAAGCCGATCTCATTTGTCGAAGATTGCGCCGTAGCACTGCCGGATCTGGCTGAATACACCAAGGGGCTGACGGACATATTTTCCCGTCATGGCACCAAAGGGACATGGTACGCCCATGCCTCTGTCGGATGTCTTCACGTGCGCCCGGTTTTGAACATGCGCCAGGACAAAGACGTCAAAACGATGCGCTCCATCGCCGAAGAGTGCTTTGATCTGGTCAAGCACTACAAAGGCTCCCATTCGGGCGAGCATGGTGACGGCATCGTGCGGTCTGAGTTTCATGAAAAGATGTTTGGCCCGCGCATCGTGTCCGCCTTTGAAGAGGTCAAAGCGCGGTTTGATCCCACCGGCCTCATGAACCCAGGCAAAATCGTGCACGCGCCCGCGATGGATGATCGTCGCAACTTTCGCTACGCGCCGGGCTATGAGGTGCCGGACTTTAAACCGGCCTTGGATTGGTCGGCCTGGCCCGGGGCGGCGGGTGGCTTTCAGGGCGCGGTTGAGATGTGCAACAACAACGGTGCCTGTCGCAAACTCAAAGGCGGCGTGATGTGCCCCTCGTTCCGCGCCACGCGCAACGAACGCGAAGCGACGCGGGGGCGTGCAAATACGTTGCGGTTTGCGATTAGCGGGCAGATGCCCGGCGGGCTGGCCTCAGATGCCATGGCCGACACGATGAAGTTCTGCGTCTCTTGCAAGGGCTGCCGCCGCGAATGCCCCACAGGCGTCGACATGGCGCGCATGAAGATCGAGGTCTTGGCCGCGCGGCGCAAGGAAAAAGGCCTCTCTCTGGCGGACCGGCTGGTTGCGTATCTGCCGCGCTATGCGCCGCGTGCTTCCAAGATCGCGTGGCTGATGAACCTGCGCAACAAAAGCGGGGTCATGCGCAAACTAGCAGAGCCGTTGACCAATGTATCGCATCGCCGGGACATACCCGTGTGGTCATCCAACCCCTTCCGCGATGATGAGGCGCAGGATGCGGACCCTCAGGTCTTGCTCTTTGCCGATGTGTTCAACCGGTATTTTGAGCCTGAAAACCTGCGGTCTGCGTTGCGGGTAATGCGTGCATCAGGTGTGCGCGTTGCCGTGGCGCAGGATGGATCTGGCAAAGCGCTGGATTGCGCGCGCACGTTGTTGGCTGTCGGATGCATTGACGAGGCCCGCAAAGAGGCGCAACGCGTGATTGACGCCACGCGCGAGGCCGTGGCACGGGGTGTGCCTGTGGTCGGGCTGGAACCCTCGTCCATCCTCACATTCCGCGATGAGTTTTTGGGCCTTTGCCCGGGCGCTGAGGCGCAGGCTCTCTCGGAGTCCACGCATACATTTGAGGAATATCTGGCAAAGCGTCCTGATCTGCCTCTGAAAACGCTCGACTGTCCGATTTATGTGCACGGACATTGCCACCAAAAGGCACAGGATGCGGTGACCCCGATGCTGGAACTGCTTAACAAAATTCCCGGTGCGGACGTCAATTTCATTGAAACCAGCTGCTGTGGGATGGCTGGCGCGTTTGGCTATGGCCCGGAAACCATTGACGTGTCTTTGAAGATGGCCTCGCTCGATCTCTTCCCGGCGCTTGAGGCGGCGCCTGAAAATGCCATTGTTGTTGCCGATGGCACGTCGTGCCGCCACCAGATCGCCGACGGCACGCCCCGGCGCGCCATCCACGTCGCACGCTTGCTTGATACCGCTCTTGATGGATAGGGTACGGCTATGAACCTGACAGAAAGCATCAAACGCCCGTCATTGCACGAAGAGCTGGTTGAACGGTTGCGCAACCTGATTGTCGAAGACGTTCTGAAGCCGGGCATAAAGGTGCCTGAAAAAGAGCTCTGTGATGCGTTTGGGGTATCCCGAACCCCCTTGCGTGAGGCCCTCAAGGTGCTGGCCTCTGAGGGGCTCGTTGAGCTTTTGGCCAATCGTGGGGCGCGGGTCACGCGGGTGACACTTGAAGAGTTGGAAAACACCTTTCCGGTGATTGCGATGCTGGAACAACTGGCCGGAGAGCGATCGTGCCAAAACCTCAGTGATGCCGAGATCGCGGGCATCCAAGAGCGCCACGATGCGATGGTCAAAGCCTATAAGGCGCGCGACCGCAAATCCTATTTTCAGGCCAACCAGGACATCCACAATGCGCTGATCGCAGGCGCCAGAAATCAGATCCTGGAGACGCATCATCGCATGCTGGCCGCCCGCGTCAGGCGCGCAAGGTTCATGGTGAATGTATCTGAGGATCGCTGGGCCGAGGCCATTCAGGAGCATGAACAGATGATGGAAAAGCTGCATGCCCGCGATGCGACAGCCCTAGGCGAGCTGATGAAGTCGCACCTGATGAACAAATGCGCGGCTCATGTGAAGTCTATGGTCGAAGCCGCAGACGACGCAGCTCAGAGTTGATCGCCACTGGGCTGCATTGGCCCTAGCGACCGCTGCAATCGTCGCAAGCTCTTTCGTCAGCGCACATCGTCAAAGGAAAACACTCAATGACCAGTGACATCACATCCGATATGCGAGGGCAGACGCTTTGGGTGACGTTCAATCGCCCCGAGGCGCGCAACGCGCTGACCTTTGACATGTATGAGGGTCTCGCGGAGATCTGCAGCACGGTGCCCGAGGATGGATCCGTGAAGGCGGTTGTGATTGTCGGTGCGGGCGGCAAGGCGTTTGCGGCTGGCACCGACATGACCCAGTTTCGCGCTTTTGAGACCGAAGAGGACGCCTGGGCGTATGAGGACGAAATCACCCGTGTCCTCACAGCGGTCGACATGTGCCCGGTGCCCACGATTGCGGCGATACATGGTGCTTGCACAGGGGGTGGCGCTTCCATCGCGGCCAGTTGCGACATGCGGATCTGCAGCGCGCAGCTGAAGTTTGGCTTCCCGATCGCACGGACATTGGGCAATTGCCTCAATGCAGGAAACCTCGCCCGTTTGACTGAACTTATGGGTGCGGGGCGCGTGCGCGATATGATCTTTACCGCCCGCCTTGTCGGGGCCGAGGAGGCCATGTCCATCGGCCTTGTGTCGCAAGTTCTGGCGGATGAAAACACGCTGCTCATGCGAGCGGACGAGCTTGCGGAACGGCTTGGGGGTATGGCGCCACTGACCCTGCGCGCCACGAAAGAGGCGATGCGGCGCAATCGCGATGCGGCGGTAGTGGATGACAAAGACCTGATCGCGCTGTGCTACATGAGCCAGGATTTCAAACATGGGCTTGAGGCGTTCCTGGCCAAGAAAAAACCTGAATGGACGGGCGCATGACGCAAACTGGACCGCTCTCCGGCATGCGGGTGATTGAACTGGCCCACATTATGGCCGGGCCCGCCTGCGGCATGATGCTGGCCGATTTGGGGGCCGATGTGATCAAGGTTGAAAAGCCCGACGGCGACGACAGCCGACGCTTTCTGCCCCCTGATATCAATGGCGAGAGCGCTGCCTTCATGATGATGAACCGCAACAAGCGTGGGATCGCTTTGAACCTTAAGGACGCGGATGCGATTGAGGCGTTGCAGCGGCTGCTGGATACCGCGGATGTGGTGATTGAAAACTACCGCCACGATACGATGGATCGGTTGGGACTGGGCTATGAGGCCCTGCGCGAACGCAATCCCAAGCTGGTCTATTGCGCTGTATCGGGGTTTGGGCGCTCAGGCCCTTACGCGGAACGTGGCGGTTTTGATCTGATTGCGCAGGGCATGTCGGGCCTCATGTCGATCACCGGAGAGGGCCCGGGACGACCGCCCGTAAAGCCGGGGGCGCCGATCGCAGACATCACTGCGGGGTTTCTGGCCGCCTTGGGCTGCACGGCGGCCTATCATCACGCGCAAGCCACCGGGCAAGGGCAGATGGTGGACACGTCGCTTTTTGAGGCTGGGATTTCCCTGACCTACTGGCAGTCGGCCATTGCCTTCGCCACAGGTCAGGCGCCCCAGGCGGTGGGCTCCGCGCATCCGCTGAACGCGCCCTACCAGTCGTTCAGAACGCGCGACGGCTGGATCAATGTGGGCGCTGCCAACCAACGCAACTGGCTTCGTCTGCTCGAGGTGATTGGCGCGCCAGAACTGAACGACGATCCCCGATTCATGTCCAATGAAGTGCGGATCACCAACCTGCCCGATCTTGTTCTGATCCTGGAACGCCATCTTCAAACCCGCGACACGCAAGACTGGCTTTCGCGGATGGAAGCGGCGGGGCTTCCGGCAGGGCCTGTCATGAATGTGTGCGAGATGCATGCCGACCCGCAGGCCATTGCGCGCGACATGATCGTGACCACCCATCATCCGGTTGCAGGGCCGGTCAACGCCATTGGCTGCCCGATTAAGTTCAGTGACACCCCAGCCGCCGTGAACCGCCCTGCCCCAACCCTTGGTCAACATGGGTCTGAGGTCTTGGCCGGAGCGGGCTACAGCGAGGCGGAAATCAAAGGTCTTTTGAAAAAGGGGGCTTTGATTGCGACCTGATCAGCTGATTTTCCTTGTTGCAGAATGAGGGATGACACGGGGTCTTTTCGCATCGATGGTTTCAATCACAGCGCGCTAAAACGGCAAGGGCCGAGCGCAGAATGAAAGGAAAATATGCGTAGTTTGGCCGCGTCACGCGGATACGCACAGACCAAAGTCCAGAGTTAGGAATGGGTGGCGGAGAGACAGGGATTCGAACCCTGGAGACGGTTTCCCGCCTACACACTTTCCAGGCGTGCGCCTTCGACCACTCGGCCACCTCTCCGTGTTGCGCCTTTTAGCGGCGCGATATGGCGCAGTTCAAGAAGTTTCTTTGCGTTTCAAGAGAGTTCGCGAGCGATTTGGAAGATAGCGACCAAGACAAAGGACTGAGGCCGATGCAGCACAAGGACCAACCCTGCCATGCAGCCATGGCGTGCACAGGCATTTTACCTCTTCCTCATCACGCTATGCACCGCCGTTCATACGAGGCTTGGCCCGTGCTGCCCCATCAGGCGCTCAGGTGAAGATAGACCCTGCGATTGCGCCGGCCTTTTTTCTCTATCTTGCCCAACCGGACCGTTCCAATTTCGGACGTGCGTGCCACATGCGTGCCGCCGCAGGGTTGCAGGTCAACCTGCGCGGTGCCCTCTCCAATGCGAATGAGACGGATGCGCCCTGCCCCGCGTGGCGGCTGCACCGACATCGTCTTCACCAGGCCTGGATTTGCGTCCAGCTCTGCCTCTGTAATCCAACCCTCGGTCACAGGCAGGTCGCGTGCAATGAGATCGTTGAGGGCGGCCGCAAGCCCGGGCTTATCCTCGGGCGCGTCTGGCATATCGAAGTCCAGACGCCCGCGCGCCTCTGAAATGGATACACCCGACACACCAAGCGGGAACACAACGCAAAAAAGGTGCAGCGCCGTGTGAACGCGCATGTGGGCGTGTCGCCGTTCCCAATCGATCGTCTGATGGATCACCATGCCGGGTTTTGGCAGGGCAACCGGCTCCGTGGGCACGAGTGCAACCTGTCCGCCCTCTGCCTTAACCGCGGTGGCAATGCCGACAGAGCCTCCATCCCAGCTCACCCGCCCGCTGTCGCCGGGTTGTCCGCCGCCCGTGGGATAAAATACCGACGCGTCCACCAAGATGGCCCCTTCAGGCGTCTGGCCCGTTACGTGCGCGTCGACCTCACGCGCGTAGGAATTTTCCTGAAACAGAAGCTCGGTCATCGGCTATCGCCACCACCGGCAGCATCTGCATCGCCGTGTTGCTCATCGAGATCATCTTCGATGAGATGGTCGCGGTCGCTTTTTACGTCCGCAGGAGCAATGGGCGGAGTGTTTTCAGTGTCAGAAGGCACGATGGCCTCAGGATTGCGGATCCAGATATCACGCTGCGCAATCGGGATCTCTATGCCCTCTTCAGCGAAGCGGCGTGCGATCTCATGGTTCATGTCTGACCGGGTGACCAGCACGTAGTTGACGTCCCTCAAGATGGCGCGAATTTCAAAATCCAGGCTGTCAGCGCCAAACCCCTGAAAGATCACAGCGGGAGGAGAGGATAAGAGCACCATGGGATGGTCACGTGCCACCTCTGACAAGATCTTCTCCACCTTGCGAGGATCCGTGCCATAGGCCACGCCCACGGGCACAATCACACGACCCACCGTATTGCCGCGAGTGTAGTTGGTCACGCGACCGCTGACAAAATCAGAGTTTGGCACGATAACGTCGGAGCGATCAAACGTCTCAACCACCGTTGAACGGACCGAAATTTTGCGCACCGTGCCGTGGATGCCGCCCACTTCAATCCAGTCGCCAATGGCAATCGGGCGCTCGATCAACAAGATGATGCCACTGACAAAGTTGGAGACGATGTTTTGCAGACCAAACCCGATGCCAACAGAAAGAGCGCCAGCAACGATCGCAATGGAGCTGAGATCGATGCCCGCACTGGTGATGGCAACGATTGCGGCGAGAAAGATACCAACGTAGCCAAGGCCAGACACAATCGCGACTTGCCCGCCGGGGTTGATGCGGGTCTTTGGAAGAACGGTGTTGCGCAACACGCCCTGCAAAAGACGCGTGGCCGTGTAACCGATGACAAAGACAATCGCCAACGTGAAAAACACCGATGGCGACAGGCGCATCCCGCCGATGTCAAAGCCGTTGGCGATCTGCGCCCAGACCTCTGTCAGGTCGGTGACGCGAGCCCCCCAGATCAGGGCCAGAATGGGCAACGAGAAAATGACCATCGTGAAACCGATCAGGATCGGGATCAGGCTATCTTCGGCGCCATCACGATTGCCGGTAATTAGGACCTACACCTCGCCCACGACGCGCTGCAAAATCACCAGAGCGGCCAGCAATTGCAAGGACATCAGCGCAGGGA
>ERZ1740059.539-NODE-539-length-19894-cov-8.938303_pt1 | contig 19894 bp, 12 predicted proteins | sample MGYA00581744_ERZ1740059 | MGnify/ENA primary metagenome ERZ1740059 (study PRJEB43018, sample SAMN04849738) | marine metagenome | isolation source: floating plastic debris | place: Pacific Ocean | collected 2008-08-28 | study: EMG produced TPA metagenomics assembly... | reverse complement strand
TGGGGAGATGGGGAGGTGGGGAGATGGGGAGGTGGGGAGATGGGGAAGAAGAATAAATTATTTCTAACTCCTAACTGTTCACTGTTCACTGCTCACTGCTCACTGTCAACCGCATTCCCGCTTCTGCAAATCTGTTAAATGCTGCATCTGCTTGTTCTGTGTAATCGACGACTCCGGGTATTACGACGGGTGACGTGCAATCTTCGAGGAGATAAACTTTTTTAGCAAGATTAATATCTATTTTCTTAATATCAGTTAATAAATCGTCAATTGTCCAAGCTACACAGTGACTTTTTGCTTGTCCAGCAATGATAATTTTATCAAAGTCTAGAAGTTGTTTAATTAAGCGCGTATTCTTTTGTGCGATTGCGCGGTTATCAAAACTTTGTACAACTTCGGGACTTAATACGGAATAATTCTCAGTTAAAGGATTATCTCCTTTGATTTCAAACTGTGCTTGAGAGTTGCGAGCGATTGAGTGAAAAAATATTGCTTCTTCCACGGCAGAAACTAAAGCATGGCCAATTCCGCCTACCATGGAATGATAAGGCCAAAGCGTAAGTGGATATTTACCGTTATCAGTGAGTTGTTTGACGTAATGGTAAGCGTATTTTTCTAAAAATTCTTTATCGTGTCCTAAACTATAAGCAATTGCTGGATTAACTTTCCATATACCGTTATCAATATGTGCTGGAGTAATACTAGTTGCCGAAGGGATCGGATGTTCTCCTGCGGAATTTACCCAAAATACCGGATGAAAAATTTGCATCGCGGTGTGGGTATCCATGGTGGGTATTACGGTAGTAATTTCACTTAAATTTCGGTAAATAAATTCGCACAGACGCAGGTTATCCTCGATCGCACCTTTTCCTGATTTTCCACCCACGAATAATTCAAATTCGGGTATACAAAAGGTATTTTGGACATCGATTAATAGTAAACAAACGCGGCTTTTATCTTGTGATGCTGGTTTGATATCGTGTTTTTTTGCCCATTGTTCAGCATCGATGGCACGTTGTTGGTAAGGTACACGCCAAACTTCACCGACTTTTGTGGGGTTGAAATGTGGGGGGATGGGGAGTTTGGCATTCATTTTTATTGTCTATTATCGTTGACATAATGTTGATAATATGCATATTAACTTAGTTTTGATGAGGTAAGGTTTTTATGTATTTAAAACGCAGAGGAGCGCTGAGGGAAGCGCGGAGGAGCGCGGAGTTTTTTGTTTTTGAGGAAGAGGAGGGTGTTTCTCCGTGGTTATGAGAAATAATTGGGATATTTGATTGTTTGCCATCGCGTTAATATTAATAATTTTTTATCGGGTTAAATAAAAATTAATGCTGAGGAATTAGTTGAGTGTTATCAAGCTGGGGAAAGGGATTTTTCTAGTGTTAATTTGAGTGGGATTGATTTTGATGAAGTTAATCCAAGTGAAGCTAATATGATTTACTTAGCTGATGCTAACTTCACGGTAGCTAATTTTAGTAATGCTAATCTTTCTCATGTGTACTTGAATGATGTTAATTTTAGTTTGTAGGTTGGGTAGAATGAAGTGAAACCCAACAATCAATTTATAAATAAAGCAATCCCTTTAATTCGCAAGTTACATCATCAAATTTCCAAATATCTCCAGTATCTACAATTTTATTTTTGCCGAGCATGTAATTTTTATTACTCTATTTTTCATATTTAGTTTTTCAATTGAATCGTAATCAAGAATAACTCAATACAAACTAAAATTTATTGTTGGGTTGCGCGCAGCGACACCCAACCTACTATTAGTAATCTTTTTTATTAATTGTGAATCGGTTCGTTTTCGTTGTAATCGTTGGGAGACGTAGCACTGCTACGTCTCTACAACCGATCGGAATTAATGCGGTATACTAATCGACCCAGGTAAACTTTGCTTGTGTAGCGGCGATTTCTAGTCGCAAGGTAAACCAAAGCACTAAAATTATTTTTCCTAAGACAATTATTGTATAGCTTGTATCTAGATAATTACCTAATGAAATGCAATCATAAATCTGTTTTATCTAAATTATTTAGCTTTTTCCCAAGAAATTTAACATCTAAACAGCTTGAATTATGGCAATCTGAAGAACAGAATGTTTGAAAATTTGATATCTTCGCTACAGAATTTTACTGAAACAGGTTATGCAAACCCTGCCAACACCAACAACAACTAATACCGTATCTACTCCACCCGCTTTTGAAACTACCATTAAGCGGCGCAAAACTCGCCCTGTAAAGGTGGGAAATGTCACTATTGGGGGAGGACACCCCGTAGTGGTACAGTCGATGATTAATGAGGATACTCTCGATATTGAGGGTTCTGTAGCGGCTATTCGTCGCTTGCATGAAATCGGCTGCGAAATTGTCCGAGTTACCGTACCAAGTATGGCTCATGCTAGAGCTCTATCTGAAATTAAACAAAAGTTAAAGCAAACTTACCAAGATGTCCCAATTGTTGCCGACGTACATCACAATGGCATGAAAATTGCTTTGGAAGTAGCTAAGCATATTGAAAAGGTACGGATAAATCCGGGATTATACGTATTTGAAAAACCAGACCTCAATAGAACTGAATATACTAAAGTTGAATTTGATGAAATTGGCGAAAAAATAGCCGAAACTCTAAAACCCTTAGTAATTTCCTTGCGCGATCAAGGGAAAGCCATGCGAATCGGGGTAAATCATGGTTCTCTGGCCGAAAGAATGCTATTTACCTATGGCGATACTCCTGAAGGGATGGTGGAGTCAGCGCTGGAATTTATTCGCATTTGTGAATCTTTAGATTTTCATAATATCGTAATTTCACTTAAAGCTTCCCGAGTACCAGTAATGTTAGCTGCATATCGGTTGATGGCGCAGCGTATGGATGCTGAAGGTATGGATTATCCCTTGCACTTAGGCGTTACGGAAGCCGGAGATGGGGAATACGGACGAATTAAGTCTACTGCTGGCATTGGTACCTTGCTTGCCGATGGTATTGGCGATACAATTCGCGTCTCCCTAACCGAAGCACCGGAAAAAGAAATTCCAGTTTGCTATAGTATTCTACAAGCTTTGGGATTGCGGAAAACTATGGTAGAATACGTGGCTTGTCCTTCCTGCGGTCGCACTTTGTTTAATTTAGAAGAAGTGCTGCACAAAGTCCGCCAAGCAACTAGTCATCTCACCGGATTGGATATTGCAGTTATGGGCTGCATTGTCAACGGACCTGGAGAAATGGCAGATGCAGATTACGGTTATGTTGGCAAGAATCCCGGCTTCATATCACTTTACAGAGGAAGAGAGGAAATAAAAAAGGTTCCTGAAGATAAAGGTGTAGAAGAGTTGATAAACTTGATCAAAGCTGATGAACGTTGGGTAGAACCGTCTTAAACAAGGAAAAAGCTCGTTTCAAAAAATCTTGCTAGTTTTGTGATATACCGCAAAGCTAGCCGGATGAGTGGGATATTTTACCGAAATAACAAATTATGCTCATTCTGTACAGTGGTAGGCTGTGTTAGATTGAGCATACCGACCTATGTAAATTCAGTCTGGCACAGCTGTAATATGGTGATAAGAAGAAGTGGACTTGTTTTAGGTGCTACGGCCGTGACGCTTTCAACAATTGCCGTCGCAGGGCTTGTAAACCTTCCACAAGGACAAGCCTTATTTAAAGAAAGTCCAAAGGAAATAGTAGACGAAGTTTGGCAAATTATTTACCGCCAATACGTAGATGGTACATTCAATCAGGTAAATTGGCAGGCTGTTCGTCGTGAGTACTTAAATAAGTCCTACACTAACAAGCAGGAAGCCTACAAATCCATCCGGGAAATGCTCAAAAAGCTGGACGATCCCTATACCCGGTTTATGGATCCCAAGGAATTCAAGAACATGCAGGTGGATACCTCTGGGGAACTAACTGGTGTTGGTATTACTATTGGTCTTGATGAGGATACTAAAAAGTTGACTGTCATTGCACCATTGGAAGATACCCCAGCATTTAAAGCTGGTATCTTGGCAAAAGATATTATCACCAAGATAGATGGTAAAAGTACCAAGGGGATGGATACTAGCCAAGCGGTAACTTTGATCCGAGGGGAACCCGGAAGCAAAGTTAAATTGACTATTTCTCGGAATGGGAAACAAAAAGACTATTTAATTACGCGGGCAAAAATCGAAATTCATCCAGTCGATTATTCTTTAAAACGAACTCCTGCTGGTAATACTGGCTATATTCGTCTCAAGCAGTTTAGCGCTAATGCTTCTAAGGAAATGGGCGAAGCTATTAGAGATCTAGAGAAGAAAAACGTTGACGGGTATGTTCTCGATTTACGTAATAATCCAGGCGGTTTATTATTTGAAAGCATCATAATTGGTCGGATGTGGCTCAAGGATGGTACGATTGTTTCCACAATTGATCGTCAGGGAGTGGTGGAGAAAGAGATCGCAAACGGACGCTCCCTTACGGATAAACCATTAGTAGTTTTGGTTGATAAAGGCAGTGCTAGTGCCAGTGAAATTCTTTCTGGAGCTTTGCAGGATAATAACCGTGCTGTCTTAGTAGGCAGTAAGACTTTTGGTAAAGGCTTAGTGCAGTCAGTACGTCCCCTCTATGACGGTTCCGGAGTGGCGGTAACCATTGCTAAATATCATACCCCTAGCGGTGCAGATATTAATAAAGCCGGGATTAAACCAGATGTTAAGGTAGAGTTAAGCGACGAACAGCGACAGAAATTGTGGCTCAAAGAACGCGATAAATTAGCTACCTTACAAGATCCTCAGTTTGCTAAAGCTGTAGAAGAATTAAGAAAAGAAATTGCTGCGAAAGCTAATGTTAGAGCACAGAAAAAGTAGTTATTAGTTGTAGAGACGTAGCAGTGCTACGTCTCTACGGGATTTATGACGAGGAAGATTGTAGAGATAGGAATAAGGGTTTATCTTCAGGTGTTCTCATTATTCATGTGCCAGAATTATATCTTTATTTTTAAATGAGTCAAGAACTTCAAATTACTCGTCACTATTGCTCGCTCCTAACTGTTAGTATCTGAACTAATTGACTTATAACTCCTGATTTTAAACTCTTAACTCCTAACTTTTTACACGGGTTGGCATTTCCCCGTCCTAATTAACCCTATACGACGGGTGATGGCTTCTTCTTTTGAATCAAAAGGTCCCCACTTCTCTATAATCTCTGTGTCGTCTCCAGAGGCTGATTCTTTGGAGACGATTTTGCAGTTTCCATTTGGCACCTTGCCAATATACCAAGATTGTGACAATACCATAGCTTAGATAAATAAATTCACTTCAAAATTTTAACGGAGGAAGGGGTTGAAATTTTGCCTTGCCAAGAAATATTTTCGACATGAATTTAATTTTGCTCGAGCCTAATAAAAATGGGCATGGATGCCCATACCGCAAGATTTTAATAATTATTTTCCAAGCTTGTGCAATTGCTTTAAGGCTTTGTGCTTGTCGATTCCTGTAATAAAATAGGGACTCCACCTTTACCGGAACCAATCATGATAATTTTAGAGTTGGGAGATTGAGCCAGTTTTTCTGTTGCTTCAATTGTTCGTAATTGTAATACTTTATTGGTTAGTCCATCAGATATAATTTTCTGAGAATCAGCAATACCTTGAGCTTCAATCCGTTTGCGTTCCGCTTCTTGACGTTGTTTTTCTAAGACAAACTTCATCCGCTGATTTTCTTGTTCGGCTTTAAGCTTTTCTTGAATTGCTGTTTGGATTGTATCGGGCATTTTTACATTTCTTAATAAAGCTTGCTCTACTACGAAACCCAAGGGTTTTAATTCCTGGGTAAGTTGTTCGTTTATTTGGCGAGCAATGTCTTGACGTTTGGTAGAGTAAATTGCATTTGCAGGATATTGGGCAATGATGGAACGAATAGTAGAGCGAAATCGAGAAATTACCAATTGTCTTTCGCTGATGCCAATTGTTTTATAGACATTTGCAGCTTTTTGTGGATCGAGTTTGTATTGCAAGCTGACATCAAGATTGAGATTCAAACCTTCTTGGGAGCTTGCGTCTACATTTTCCTTAATATCCTTTAAGCGAGTAGAAAAATTAAGAACTTTAGCAAAAGGATTAACTATATTAACGCCGGGATTAAGACTATTATCCGAGACTTTACCAAATAAATTTGTAACTCCGATATTACCAGGAGGAACAATTACTAAAGCTCTAGTTAGAGAAGCAATTAAGGCAACAATACCAATTAATGCTGCAACCGTGCGTACCGCTAAACGATTTTTTTCGTCAGCTACTTTACCGGAGTTTAAGTAAACAAGAGTTGAAATTAATATAGTTAGGAGGGAGACTATGAAACCCATGATATTTTTTGAAGTAATTAATTGAGGAACTACTACATAGATATCCGCTCATATTTATGTTTTTATGAATTTAAGTTTAGGATTTAATTAGTCTTTAAGAAAGAATTATAAATTAGTAAATTATCTTCAAAAAAAAACAGGACTAAGGCTGCGCGTCACAAGATCCTGGTTGGTGCCGTACACTGATTGCCTTATTATTACCTTCAATATTAGTGAGTGTACGAGCACCCTACGAGAAAAATGTGCCAGTTGCGGGCCGTCCTAAAAAAATCACATTAGGTTATTTTCTAAGAGATTTAAGTAGAAGTAGTGAATAGGGAGTAGCGATGGGGGATAAGCTTTTGAGGCTACTCCTATCCCACTCTCAGATTATCGAAAAATGGCATTGGTTTACTTCCTCAACCCAACCTACCTTATAGATAACCTTCTATCGGAAAGGGAGCAATTTATACTCTGTTACAGAGTTTGCTTTATTTATGCCTACCAACTTATACTTATTATTCGAGATATTCGATTTTTTCTCAAAAAGTATATATAGGAAATTAAATATAAGATAACTTGACTATAATACCCGCAATAAAAAAATAAAAACGTTGCGTTTCCCCAGGAAATTAATAACTTATTTACATGAGAAAAAAGAAATCATACTATTAGCCCGGAATTTTTAATTCCGGGCAGATATCGACTCTCAAAAAATCCACAATCAAAAATCAAAAATTACTTACCTTTGCCATTATGATGACGATCGCTATAAGTAGCAAGAATCCGGTTAGCGAGTTTATCGGGTACCTCTTGTAAATGGTCATATTCCCAATGGAAAGAGCCTACTCCCAGAGTTTGCGATCGCAATTCTACGATAAAGTTCTGCATCTCCGATTGTGGTAGGTATCCGGTGACACGATCCCAACCTTGCCAATTATTTATGGCTTCATAACCCAAAATTTGTCCGCGTCTACCGCTTAACAATTGCAGTACTTTGGAAGTGAATTCCCTAGGGGTTCTAATCTGGAGACGGACAATTGGTTCTAACAGCGTGGGCTTACATTCCGACATTCCCATGTGCATTGCTTGTCTGGCAGCTAATTTAAAAGCTTGTTCGGAACTATCGACGTTGTGGTAAGAACCGTTTGTCAGGGTAACTGATACATCTACTACGGGAAAACCCAGAGGACCATGTTCTAAAGATTCTCGCACGCCCATTTCTACACCGGGGATGTATTGTTTGGGAACTACACCACCAACGATGCTTTCGCCAAATTGAAAACCTTCTCCTCGCGGTAGGGGTTGAATATTGAGGTAGACATCGCCAAATTGTCCGTGCCCGCCACTTTGATGCTTGTAACGCCCATGAACAGATGAAACTGTTTTGCGAATAGTTTCTTTATAAGGTACTTGGGGTAAATGGGTAGACATGGGTAAATTATACTTACACCGCAGTCTATCGAGAGAAACTTGCAGGTGAATTTCTCCTTGTCCCCAAAGAATCACTTCATGAGTGTCACCGTGTTGTTCCCAAGCTAAGGAAGGATCTTCCTCTGATAATTTACTTAGGGCACCGCTTAGTTTGACTTCATCATCCCGTTTTTCCGGAGCGATAGCTTTTGCATAAACTGGTTCAAGCTGTTCGACTCGGGGTAATTCGGGCACCAGGGAATCTGTAGTTAAAGTATCGCCAGTTTTAATACCTTCCAAACGAGTTAAAGCGACAATTTCACCCCCAGAAGCAGTATTGACGTGTTGCTGATGTTGTCCCATCAGGCGATACATGCTACCGGCACGAATACCGTTAAGAGTCATACCTTCAGTTAAATTTCCTTGCCATATGCGCACCAAGGAAAGTTTACCGCCTTGGGGAGTATAGTAGGTTTTTAATACTTGAGCGATTAGAGTATCATAACTGTTACTTAAACGACGTTGTGCAGTCGCTTGAGGCTCGGGGGCTTCTTTTAATAATGCTTCCAACAGCGGGCGAACTCCATAATCAAGTTCGGCAACCCCAAAGAAAACAGGTACAACTAAATCGGCACCTAAATCTAACTTTAAATCTTTGAGAATCTCCTCCCTTGTGGGTTCAATATCTTCTAAAAGTTCTTCGAGCAAACGATCGTCAAAATCTGCAAGAGTTTCGAGCATTTCTTCCCTAGCAGCGTGTTCTTCCTCTTTAAGTTCTTCTGGGAAAGAGATTGCATCACCAGGTGCGCCTCTATGATAATGATAGGCTCTTTCGCTGACTAAATCGATAAAACCAATTAACTGCTCTTCTTGTATAATTGGATACTGTTGCGCTACTAAAGGACGACTAGAAACAGCTTTAAGTGCATTTAGAATATCTAAAACATGGATATTAGCTTTATCCATTTTGTTCACAAACACCAAATGGGGTATTTCCCAATCATCAAGAAATTTAAATAATGGTGCTAAAGTTAAGACTTTTTCAGCAACAGGTTCACAGACAACAATTGCTGCATCGACACCTATTAAAGCATTGTATGTTTCTTGGGCAAATTCGATAGAACCGGGACAATCAATGAAGGTGAAGCGAACATCCTCGAATTCTGTACTAGCAACACTTACTTCCACACTCATGTGACGCTCTCGCGCTTGTGCAGAACTGTCACCGATCGTGTTACCATCCTTAACGCTACCTTTGCGAGAAATAGCTCCGGTAACAAACAATAAACTTTCTATTAACGTAGTTTTTCCGCTCAAATAAGGGCCGACGATTGCAATATTGTGCAAACCCGTTCTAACTTTTTGAGTCATAAAAACCTCCTTTGCGGTGTAGCTATGTTAGCGCCGCACTATAGTGACTTCTTTAAATGATTATCCCGTACTTAATTCAATAGGTTTGGACTTATGAAGCGCAACTACAAGAATCGTATTGTCCTGTAAAATTTATCTAAGCTTAGGTAAAAAAATACAACATTTCTATATAAAATTAAACTTTTATAAACAAATATAGTTGCAGCAAAATTAGGATCGAGGGTTCTCATAAGAATTTTGTTCTTCTAAAAAAAATCTTATGGGTGCCCGTCAGGTAAAATCGTTATTAAGGAGAAAATCCATGAAGAAATTACTTTATAAATATCGATTGAGTGCGTTTTTGAGTGCAATATTGTTAAGTGCGAGTATTCAAACGGCTAAAGCCAATGAAACCGACTTATACTCCTTCGATCCCGTTCCGCAAAAACTGGCACAATACGCTCGTAACTCCGCGACGACTTATTTAAGTCAAGGTTTGCAGTTAGTTCAAACGGGAAGAGTCGATTCGGCGATTGTAGCCTTTAACCAAGCAATTCAGCTAGATCCATCTTTAGCACCAGCACATTACAATTTAGGATTAGCATTGCGACAGACAGGACAATTACAACCTGCGGCGGATGCTTTTTATCAAGCAACCCAAATCGATCCCGATTTTGCTTTAGCTTATGCAAATTTAGGTGGTGCTTTGTTGGAAGGGAATAATCTTATGCAAGCTGAAAATTATTTACAGCGAGCTTTACAAATCGATGCAAAATTAGGATTTGCTCACTACAATCTTGGTTTATTATACCAGCAAAAAGAAGATTGTAATCAAGCAGTTAAATCGTTTCAAAAAGCGATTAAATATAGTAATAAGGCACCAGAACCTGCTTATCAAATAGGATTATGTTATTTCCAACAAAGCAGATTCAAGAAAGCTAAAAGTGCATTTACTCAAGCACTGAGAATTAATCCTAAATATCCCGAAGCACACTATAATATCGGTTCAATTTTATATCGTCAAGGTAGACATCAACAAGCTTTAGAAGCATTTAGAAAATCTGCTGATGCAAATCCCAATTATCCTAGCGCTTATTATGGTGCTGGGTTGACATTTATACAACTCAAACAATATCCAGATGCCATACGTGTATTACAACATGCCAAGGATTTATTCTTAGCACAAAATAATACTCAGTGGGCTAGTAACGCCGAACAACTCATGCAACAAGCAGAGAATTTTACCTATCAAATTCCTCAATAAAAAGTTGTCAATACTGCTGCTAACTTGCTGCAACTCACGTCACAATAAAAGAAGTAGTTGAATAATAGCTGGTGTGGTTTGTAGTTAAGTTGGAAATTCATGTTTATGTTCGTGAAAAAACGTCCCAAAAGCCAGTTTCTATTATGGAATCGTTGGGTAGACAGGCATAGAATAGTCAGCAACATGGAGACTTTTTGTGACTTAATTGTCATTTCTCTATGTTTTTGTTTGTTCGCCGTGATGGCAGTCAAGTTATGGGGAATATTTCACGATATCTTGCATTCTGTTGACTATAAACAGGTAACTGCAAAAATGCTATTTATTTTAATTTTGGTCGAGTTATTTCGACTTTTAATGGTGTATCTACAAGAGCATAGCATTGCAGTTGGAGTAGCAGTAGAGGTAACAATTGTATCTTTGCTTCGAGAAGTAATCGTTCATGGTGCCCTGGAAATCTCATGGATTAAGGTAGGCTCAATATGTAGTTTATTAATAATTTTGGGTGTACTACTGCTAGTATGCGCCAAGACTCCGCATATGGATTGCATAAGCGCAAATACAAAATATTGTCCTTTTATGTACGGTGAAGACAACCAAAAGTCTTCAGGAAGTTGTACACAAGCGGGAAGTTCATCGAATAACGATCGATGCAATAGCCAAGTTAAGACTTAGCCACCCTAAGTATTTTAATTTCTTAAAAAACCCGTCAAGGGCTACCATGAGAATTTTTTTAGAAAAAAATTCTCATGGTAGCCGTCACAAGCGGGTTTCTTTTATTTCTCATATATTTATATATTTTGGTAGTTGACAAACCAGTATGAATAAAAAGAGTTTTTATCAAATCATTGCAGGTTTCGTAATTGTTTATATATTTTTTTATATTGCGATTCGACTTAGAACAAATACGATTGTTCATGTCTCGGGAGTATCGGATTGTAATTATGCTACTCATGATGTAGTAGCGGGGGATTCTGTTTTAACTGGTTATATTATTAATTCTGGACTGGCACTTTTCTTTACTCCCTTACGTTTGCTCGAAATCGGATATTGGAATGTAGTTCAACAAGTAGATTCACCAATTTCACAACAGGATAGACAACTCGAAAAATTTGCATCTTGTAGTAATACTTGATATTAAAAGATATTTAGGTGCATTACCTTAACGCACCCCAACTCTTACCTTTTACCTCTTGCCAATCATTCCAACTCAGTAGGATTTATCGATTCATTTGCCAATATTCTGACCAAAATTTTGTCCACGCGATTACCATCCATACTCATTACTTCAAAACGCATGTCTTTCCATTCAAAGTTATCTGTAGCAATAGGAATACGACCTAAACGAGCCATGACTAAACCACCTAATGTTTGGTAACTACCGCGAGACTCAGATAACATTTCTTCTTCCATACCAAACATTTCAAAAAACTCATCCATAGTTAACATCCCATCTAATAACCAAGAACCATCTTCTCTTTGTACCGCTTGTGGTTCGTCATCTTCTTCATCATCAGGAACATCGCCAACGATTTCAATTAATACATCATTGAGAGTTACTAATCCTTGAATGACTCCATACTCATCTACCACTAACGCCACATGATTAATAGTTTGCTTGAATAACTCTAAAACTTTTAACCCGCGGGTGCTTTCTGGTACAAATATAGGCTCTCGCAATCCTACTGTTAAATCCATTTGTTCGCCGCAAAAACTGCGAGCTAATAAATGCGTTACTGGAATAATTCCCAATACATTATCTAATCCTTCCTGACATACTGGATAGCGCGAATAACCATTTTCAATAATTTTCTCCCGATTCTGAGCAGCGCTGTCTTCTAAGTCTAAACAAACAATTTCCGGGCGCGGTGTCATGAAGGAATTAACCGGGCGATCGCCTAAACGAAAAACCCGTTCAACCATATCCTGCTCTACTTCTTCAAAGGTTCCTTCTTCCGTTCCTTGTTCGATTAATACTTTAATTTCTTCTTCTGTAATTTGTGGCTCGGTGGAAGGTTTTATACCTAAAAATTGCACTATAGTATCTGTAAAATAACTTAATAAAAAGACAATAGGATAAGTTATTTTCACTAAGTTCTTCATCGGATATGCGACAATAGAAGCTATAGTGTCTGGATGATTTGATGCCAAACGTTTAGGTACAAGTTCACCCAGAACAATTGCCAAAAAAGTAATGATTAATACTGCTATTCCTCGAGCTACCTGTACTTGATATAAAGGAATAAAATTTAAAATAGGATATATTCTTTGGGCGATGATTTCTTCTCCGTAAGCGCCAGAAATGATAGTAATTAAAGTTGTCCCCATTTGGACCGTACCTAGAAATTCGGTGGGAGAAGAAGCTAACTCAAAGGCGACTTGGGCTCTGATATTTCCCTGGTTAGCAAGCTGTTGCAAGCGGACTTTACGAGCGGAGACTATTGCTAACTCTGACATGACAAACATGGCGTTAGCGACTAGGAGTAGAAAAATAAATAGTAATTCGAGATTGGGGGACATTCTTAAGATTGCCGATAGTATCGGCTAACTATGCTGAGTTTTAATTTTTAAGTATTTAGCATCCAAGGCGTACCAATAAAAGACTCTAAATGCAGAAATTTCCTACAGAAAAAGAAAATCTGTTGGTCCGAACACTGAACACACTTACGTATAGTCGCCGGGAGCGTCAGTCGTAATTTTACTAGGGAAAAACGATTTTAAAGCAAAATTTTCGGTTGACACGCATAAAATAGTTGAAGTAGGCATTCATTAAAATGACTTCTTGGCTGTATTTTAGAAAAGGGCAAATTTTCCTGAATACCTTGATGTATCCAGATAAAAGGTCTTTAATGTCCATTTTTAACAAGCTACTCCACTTGTAAACGTTATGGCTTTTTCTTCCATAGTGCGTGCTTTGGGGCGTTCCCCCCTGACTACCGAACTAGTTTCTAAGTTAAAGACGCAAACACAATTACGATTAAACGGGATTCCTCGCTTACCGAAGGGCTTGGTAGCTTCAGCATTGGCTAATAGTTCGGAACGCCATCTACTTGTGGTATGCGCCACTTTGGAAGAAGCTGGACGTTGGACTACCCAATTAGAAGCGATGGGATGGAAAACAGTACATTTTTATCCCACTTCTGAAGCTTCCCCCTACGAACCATTCGATCCGGAAACCGAAATGACTTGGGGACAAATGCAAGTTCTCGCCGATTTAATTAAATTTTCTCCCCAATCGGATAACCCTTCTTCGTCAGTGGCTGTAATCGCAACTCATGCAGCCTTACAACCCCATTTACCACCACCCGAAGACTTCAAACCAAATTGTTTGAATATGAATACGGGAATGGAATTTAATCTTGGTTCCTTTGCCGAAAAAATGGCGACTCTAGGATACGAAAGAGTTCCTTTGGTGGAAATGGAAGGTACTTGGAGTCGGCGCGGCGACATTGTGGATGTCTATCCCGTATCGTCGGAATTACCAGTACGTCTGGAATGGTTTGGCGACGAAATCGAGCAAATTCGCGAATTCGATCCATCTACTCAACGTTCTGCCCTCGATAAAATTGACCGTATTGTTCTTACTCCCACTAGTTTTGCTCCTATATTAATGTCACAGACGCAATTTGCAACGTCTGTAGAGAATTATCTTTCACCAGAGGAAAAAGAACAGTTAGAAACGGGACAGTTATTAGAAGGAACCCGACGTTTTTTGGGTGTAGCTTACTCTCAACCTGCTTCTTTATTAGATTATTTACCAGAAAATACTTTAATTGCCATTGATGAATCCGAGCAGTGCTATGCTCATAGTCTGCTTTGGGTAGAGAATGCCGAAGAGCAATGGTTGGGGGAAGAGGAGGTAGAGGGGGTAGAAAATAATCCTCCCATGCCTCATGTCCAATTACCAAAAATTCACCGTTTGTGGGAAGAATGTTTGGCAGATTTGGCGCAGAAAGAAACTGTATATTTATCGGAAATATCTGAGGAAAACGATGGCGTTAACTTGGCGGCTCGTTCGATTCCGGTAACTCCCCATGCTTTCGCGAAATTAGCAGAAATACTTAGAGGAGAACGCGATCGCAATTTTTCGGTTTGGTTAGTTTCGGCACAACCAACGCGATCGGTTTCGCTGTTGCAGGAGCATGATTGCCCAGTGCAGTTTATTCCTAACCCCCGGGATTTTCAAGCTATCGATCGATCGCAAGTAAACCACACTCCTGTAGCGTTGAAATATTCGGGGCTTGCCGAACTTGAAGGTTTTATTTTACCTACTTTTCGCTTAGTTGTAGTCACCGATAAGGAATTCTACGGACAGCATACCCTGGCGACTCCTGGTTATGTACGCAAGCGGCGTAAAGCCACCTCCAAAAAAGTTGACCCCAATAAATTACGTCCAGGGGATTATGTGATTCACAGGAATCATGGTTTGGGACAATTTCTCAAGTTAGAAAGTCTTACTTTTAATCACGAAACCCGGGATTATTTAGTTGTCAAGTATGCAGATGGATTGTTAAGAGTAGCAGCCGATCAAGTTGGTGCCCTATCTCGCTTCCGCACTACTACCAACAAGTCACCCCAACTGAATAAAATGACGGGTAAGACTTGGGAAAATACCAAGAATAAAGTCCGCAAAACCGTTAAAAGATTGGCGGTGGATTTGCTCAAGCTCTATTCGGCGCGTTCCCAACAAACAGGTTTTACCTATCCGGGAGATTCCTCTTGGCAAGAGGAGATGGAAGATTCCTTCCCTTATCAACCCACAATTGACCAGTTAAAGGCAACCCAAGATGTCAAGCGGGATATGGAAAGCGATCGCCCTATGGATCGTTTGGTGTGCGGCGATGTGGGTTTTGGTAAAACTGAAGTGGCAATTAGAGCGATTTTTAAAGCTGTTACTGCCGGCAAACAAGTCGCATTACTTGCACCTACTACCATTCTTACCCAGCAGCATTACCACACCTTAAAAGAACGCTTTGCACCATATCCCATCAATGTCGGATTGCTCAATCGTTTCCGTACTGCCGAAGAAAAGCGCAATATTCAAAAACGATTAACTACGGGAGAATTAGATATAGTCGTCGGTACTCACCAACTCTTAGGGAAAAGTGTTACAATAAAGGATTTGGGATTATTAGTAGTAGATGAAGAACAGCGGTTTGGGGTAAATCAAAAAGAAAAAATTAAAACCTTAAAAACTCAAGTAGACGTGCTTACTCTGAGCGCCACACCAATTCCCCGCACCTTGTATATGTCCCTATCAGGAATTCGGGAAATGAGTTTGATAACTACACCACCTCCATCAAGGAGACCTATCAAAACTCACCTTTCACCCATGAATCCTGAAGCTATTCGTACAGCTATTCGTCAGGAATTAGACCGGGGAGGGCAGGTATTTTACGTAGTTCCACGAGTAGAAGGAATTGAGGAGAAATCCGCCTTTATTCGAGAGATGATACCGAATGCGAGAATTGCGATCGCTCACGGTCAGATGGATCCGAGCCAGTTAGAATCTATCATGCTTTCCTTCAGTAGTGGAGAAGCAGAAATTTTAATTTGTACGACAATTATTGAATCGGGATTGGATATTCCGCGAGTCAACACCATTTTAATAGAAGACGCACATAAATTCGGTTTAGCACAACTTTATCAACTGCGAGGACGTGTTGGACGTGCGGGAATTCAAGCTCATGCATGGTTATTTTACCCCAAACAGCGGTCATTATCGGAGGCTGCACGCAAAAGATTGAGAGCCATTCAAGAATTTACTCAATTGGGTTCGGGATATCAATTAGCCATGCGAGATATGGAAATTCGCGGAGTCGGAAATTTATTAGGAGCAGAGCAATCCGGACAAATGAACGTCATCGGCTTCGATTTATATATGGAAATGCTCGAAGAAGCCATCCGCGAAATTCGGGGACAAGAAATTCCCACCGTCAGCGATACTCAAATTGACCTCAATTTGACGGCGTTTATTCCAGCAGATTACATTACCGATTTAGATCAAAAGATGAGCGCTTATCGTGCGGTGGCTGTAGCTACATCCAAGGAAGAATTGGCGTTAATCGCAGGCGAATGGAACGATCGCTATGGTAGCGTACCGACATCGGCGCATCAATTGTTAAGGGTAATGGAATTAAAACAACTCGCCAAGAATTTAGGATTTAGTCGAATTAAACCCGAAGGAAAACAGCATATAGTATTAGAAACCCCAATGGAAGAACCCGCTTGGAAGCTACTAGCCGAAAAACTACCACAGAATTTGATGAATCGGTTTGTATATTCTCTCGGTAAAGTTACCGTGCGGGGTTTAGGAGTGATGAAAGCCGACAAACAATTACAAACACTCATAGATGCTTTTGTGAAAATGCAAGGTGCTGTACCGGAAGCTTTTGGTAAGTGACGCTACTGATTTTAACGAATCTGCTACTTCTGTTAATTGCTGGACAATTTGTTCCTGCACAAATGTGACTAGAGGAAAATACTCACAAGAGAATGTTTTGACTTTAGATTAGAATTGAGCTTATCGCTTCATTTTATAACATTACGAGTGTAGTCATTGCTTTAACCTAAAATGATAAGGTGCAAGAATTTCATCTTTTTTCCCAGGGGAAAGTGAGAGAAAGGGGATAAGCATCAATAGACATGAAGTTAAGTGATGAAGTTAACGGTTATTAATCTCGATCATTTTTTTCTTAAGTTACTTGTGGCACTTTACAATCCATCTTGTTTCCACTAACTTTAATTTGTTTGAACTAAAATTGGGTAAAAATTTGACTCATATATAGGAATCGTCGCAACGCCGCATAATTTCAAGCAGGGGAGATCTTTACACGGTGCAGATTAACTTCGGGTATCCCAAAGCCGTTGCTGTACACAATGATTTTTAACATAGTAATAAGACAATGAGTGTACGGTACCAATCAGAGTTTTGTGACAATTGCGGTCATTCCTGATACAGTTGAATCCCTCTATAAATCTATCCCTATTTATGGTGTGTAGCCGTCCCTACAGGGATTTTGGTAAGCATTGGAAGATAAGGGAAAGTTAGGTAATCCTGTGTATTGGTATTACAAGATGAAGCTAGCCCTAAATAAAAATTTAAGACAAAAGCAAATTCAGCGCTATTGGGAGTTACTTCAAATATTAGTAAGTCGTAATTTAAAAATACGTTATCGTGGCTCTTTTTTGGGGGTTTATTGGTCTTTATTAAACCCTTTAATTATGACAGGATTATACACAGCAATTTTTGGGGCAACCTTTGCAGAATATTACAATAACTCAATTTGGAATTATATTCTAGCTGCATTTACCGGAATGATAGTTTTTAACTTCTTTTCAGGTTCAACTTCCCAAGCTTTGGTAAGTGTTTTGGATAATGGGGTACTGTTGAATAAAATTCGTCTACCAGTAAGCATATTTCCGGTATCGATGATTGCAGCCAACGTTTTTCAGTTATCGGTAGGGGCATTACCTTTACTGGCAGTTATGACGTTAATAAATTCCAAAAATATTATAAATTTGATTGCGCTATTATTTCCATTTATCGCACTAATTTTATTTTGTACCGGAGTAGGATTGTTGGTTAGTGCATTATATATATTTTTTCGAGATTTACCTTATTTTTATGAGTTAGTTTCATTTGTATTGTGGATTAGCAGCCCTGTATTTTACCCAGCTGCAATTGTTCCGGAAAAGGTCAAACCTTTTTTGGAATTAAACCCCATTTCTCCCATAATTGAAAGTTTACGCCAGATTGTCTTGTCTGGAGCATCTCCTGATTTGAGTTTAATAGGGAATGCATTTTTGGGCGGAATAATTTTTTTGTCCTTCGGATGGATTTGTTTTCAGTTGTGGCGTTCTCAGTTTATGGATTTATTGTAAAAAATGGAAGTAATTCGTTTAGATCAAGTTTCGTTGTGGAGACGAACGCAAGAAGAGTTTTCCTATGACTTGAAAAAGACATTATTATCATTTATGCAAGGAAAATATCGTCACCCTGCAAGAAATTTAGTATTAGATAAAATTGACCTTGTAGTTAAAAAAGGAGAAAAAATCGGAATTATTGGCGGAAATGGTGCGGGAAAATCAACAATATTAAAAGTTATTTCTGGCATTTTAGAACCAACAAGTGGAAAAGTACGAGTACAAGGTAATATTGCTCCCCTGATTGAATTGGGTGCAGGATTTGATGGCAAAATTTCAGTCACAGATAATATTCTTTTGTATGGAGTTTTGCTTGGCTTTTCTCGCAAAGAAATGAAAAAAAGAGTTAAAGATATTTTAAAATTTGCTGAGTTAGAAGATTATGCTCTTGTTCCGATAAATGGTTTATCTTCTGGTATGGTAGCACGTTTAGGATTTGCCATTGCTACTGATGTACAACCTGATATTTTGATATTAGATGAAGTTCTATCAGTGGGTGATGAGAGTTTCAAGAAAAAATGTAAACGGAGAATTGATAATTTTTGGCATGGAGATGCCACAATTTTAGTTGTTTCCCACGATTTAGATTTTATAAAGCAATCTTGCGAACGTGCAATTTGGCTAGATAGAGGAAAATTAAAATTTACAAGTAATGCTGATGAAACTGTCGATTATTATCTCAACTCTGTGAAGTAATAATTAAGTATTGTATAACCATAAATCTATCCTAAAAATTATACAGTTATTTAATTGTATGTAAAGCTACACGAAAATAAAAATTTATGATTTATTAATTAGGAAAAAAATAATGCATTTAGAAGGAATTAATATTTTAGTTGATGGATATAATCTAGAACTTCAAAAAGGTACGGGTATCAAGAGTTATGGCATTAATTTAATTAAGGCTTTAATATCTTTGGATATAAATGTAGATGTATTATGTAGCCGTAATCTTAGTAATATTAATAATTCTATTTTAGATGCAGCTTTATTTTTTGATAGCCAAACCAATAATATTGGTAAGAAATCGCAAATAAAAGCTGTTATGTCTGCTGCCATTCAGTTATTTTCTAAAGCTCATAAAATCCCATACAGTGATTTTGTCATTAAACAAGAATTTGATTCTATATTTGATTTATTAAATACACAAAACGAAGCTGGAGAGATTTTTAATCAAGTTAATTGCTACAAAATGGCAAATATTTTATACAGAAAAGTTAATCTTACGACTAAAGTTAACATAGATAAAAAAATCGATATATTTCACGCTACTTATCCTCTTCCTATTAAAATAAATAGAGCTAAAAAAATTACAACTATTCACGATATAATACCATTAAAACTTCCTTACACGACTTTAGATGATAAAAGTTTTTTCTTCAAAACAATCAAGAATACGATTAAAGATTCCGATCTAATTTTAACAGTTTCTGAAAACTCAAAAAAAGATATATTAGATTGTTTCGATGTCGATACAGATAAAATTTTTGTCACCCACCAAGCAATCGTAAACAACTCCTTTCCTATCCTAGAACATGACATATTTAAAACTTTAAATAAATTCAAGTTAAAGTACAAAAAATATATATTATTTGTAGGTGCTATAGAACCAAAGAAAAATATAG
>ERZ1740059.538-NODE-538-length-19899-cov-7.121195_pt1 | contig 19899 bp, 16 predicted proteins | sample MGYA00581744_ERZ1740059 | MGnify/ENA primary metagenome ERZ1740059 (study PRJEB43018, sample SAMN04849738) | marine metagenome | isolation source: floating plastic debris | place: Pacific Ocean | collected 2008-08-28 | study: EMG produced TPA metagenomics assembly... | reverse complement strand
CGGCGAGGTGCTTTTGCGGACCTGGCAGACCGCGCACAAGATGAAGGTGCAGCTCGGCCGCCTGCCAGAGGAGTCGGGCGACAACGACAATCTCCGCGTCCGCCGCTACATCGCGAAGTACACGATCAACCCGGCGATCGCGCATGGCGTCGGCCACGAGATCGGCTCGCTTGAAGAGGGCAAGCGCGCCGACCTGTGCCTCTGGAGCCCGGCCTTTTTTGGCGTGAAGCCGGAGATGGTGCTGATCGGCGGCTCGATCGTGTGCGCGCAGATGGGCGACCCGAACGCGTCGATCCCCACGCCGCAGCCGGTCTACACGCGGCCGATGTTCGGCGCCTTCGGGCGGGCGGTTGAAAAAAGCGCGGTCACCTTTGTTTCTGCGGCGGCGCAGGCGGAGGGCGTCGGAGCCAGCCTTGGTCTTGCGAAAGAGACGATCGCCGTTCAGGGCACGCGCAACATCTCGAAGGCGGATATGAAGCTCAACGATGCGACGCCGCACGTCGAGGTGCATCCGGAGACCTACGAGGTGAAAGCGGACGGCGTGCCGCTTGTTTGCCAGCCTGCCGACGTCCTCCCCATGGCGCAGAGGTATTTTCTGTTTTGACGTTGGCGCGGGCGACAACTCTCGAAAATGCGCCGGCGGCGGATCTCGACGCGGTCACGCTGTCCTATGAGGCGCGGTATCGTCGGCGCGGTGTTCTGCGCACGGACGGAGGCGAGGAGGTCTTGCTTGATCTGGCGGAGGCGACGGAGCTGCGGGAGGGCCATGCGCTGGTGTTGGAGGATGGCCGCCGCATCACGATCCGGGCGGCGACCGAGCCTCTGACGGAGGTGCGTGGGGACGGCATCGCGCGGCTCGCCTGGCACATCGGCAACCGCCACACGCCCTGTCAGGTCGAAGCGGGGCGGTTGCTGATCCAGCGCGACCATGTGCTTGAAGAGATGCTGCGCGGACTTGGCGCGCGACTCGCCCATGTCGAGGCGCCCTTCTCGCCGGAGGGCGGCGCCTACGGGCATGGCCGCACACACGGGCATTCGCATTCCCACGACCCGCATGAGGATCCCAACGCCCATATTCCAAGTCGGCACGCGCACGCTCATGAGTGACCATCTTCTCAAACTCGCAAGTTGGCTGTCGCCGAGCTTTCCCGTCGGCGCCTTCACCTATTCGCACGGATTGGAGACGGCGATCGCCGACGGCGCCGTCCACGACCCCGCCAGCTTGCAGCACTGGATCACCGACGTGCTCGAACATGGCGCCGGGCGAACGGACGCGATTTTTCTGGCGCACGCCTATCGCGCCCCCGAAGACGCGGAGATCGCCGAGTTGGCGTTCGCATTGGCGCCGTCGGCGGAAAGGTTGCTGGAGACGGAAGCGCAAGGCGCCGCCTTTGCGGAGACCACGGCCGCCGCCTGGGGCGGCGCCGCCGCGCCTGTGGCGTATCCGATCGCTGTGGGGCGCGCCGCGGCCACACACGAGATTCCGTTGCTTCAGACGGTGGAGTTCTTCCTGCACGCCTTCGCCTCGAACCTCATCAGCGCCGCGGTCCGACTGGTTCCGCTCGGCCAGACCGACGGCCAACGGGTGCTCGCGGCTTTGACCCCGATTTTCGAGGTGATCGCCACGGACGCCATGGCCGCGGATCTCGACGACATCGGCGGGTGCGCGATCGCCTCGGACATCGCCTCGATGCGCCATGAAACACTTAGTGTGAGGCTGTTTCGCTCATGACGTCTCCCCACGGTCCTTTGCGCGTCGGCATCGGCGGACCTGTCGGCGCCGGCAAAACGACCCTGACGGAAAAGCTCTGCAAGGCGATGCGGGACGATTACTCCGTCGCGGTGATCACCAACGATATCTACACCCGCGAGGACGCCGAGTTCCTGATGCGCGCACAGGCGTTGCCGCTCGATCGCATCCGCGGGGTCGAGACCGGCGGGTGCCCGCACACGGCGATCCGCGAAGACGCGTCGATCAATCTTCGGGCGGTGGTGGAGCTTCGGGAGGCGCACCCTGATCTTGATGTGATCCTGATCGAGTCGGGCGGCGACAACCTGGCGGCGACCTTCAGTCCGGAACTGGCCGACGTCACGATCTACGTGATCGACGTCGCGGCTGGGGAAGAGATCCCACGCAAGGGCGGGCCGGGGATCACGCGCTCCGATCTCCTGGTGATCAACAAGACAGATCTCGCGCCTCATGTCGGCGCATCGCTCGAGGTGATGGAGCGCGACGCGACTCGAATGCGAGGCGAGCGGCCTTTCTTGATGGCGAGCCTGCGTCATGGCGACGGGGTCGCGCAGATCGTTCGGCGCATCCGCGATCTCGGCGGGCTGGATCCCGCGTGACGCCTCCATAAGGCGCGACGCCGCTGGCTGGTTCTCAGCTTTGCGGAGGTTACGTCGCTCCGTTTGCGGACGCCGTTGCGGTCTCCGAGGCCGGGATGGTCGCGTCGCGAACCGAAAAAAGTGAGAAATTTTCTGGCCTTGGCGGACTTGCGGAACAGTTTCTGACTGGGAACGCGCGTCGCGCGCCCCGATCGAAACAAGTTCTGTATGAAACTAAAATTCCATTGCGGGCCGAACTGCGATCACTCTTAACTGGTGAATACAGGTGTCGTAGCCGCGAGGTGAATGACGATCACGAGCGCGGAAGACCAAGAGACGCTCGAGTAGAAAAATAAAAAAATCAGTCCACTAGGGAGAAAATGATGACTGAAGACACCACCAAGAAAATCACAAGCCGCCGTTCGTTCCTGCGCGCTGGCGGCGCAGCCGTCGTTGGCGGCGGCGCTGCGCTTGCGGCGCCGAACGTCGCGCGCGCGCAAACAAAAACGCTCAAGGTGCAGGCCGCCTGGGGCGGCGGCATCTTCCTTGAAAATGCGAAAGCGTATGTCGATCGCGTTCATGCGATGGCGGGAGATTCTCTGAAAATCGATCTGCTGCCCGTCAACGCGGTCGTGAAGACTTCGCAGATGCAGGACGCGGTGCACCGCGGCGTTCTCGACGGCGCGCATTACGTGCCGGCGTACTGGTATTCGAAGTCGAAGGCCGCTTCGCTGTTCGGCACTGGGCCGTGTTTCGGGTGGTCGAGCCAGGAAGTGCTTGGCTGGGTCCATTACGGCGGCGGTCAGGAGCTCTTTGACGAGCTGATGGCGAGCCTCGGACTGAACGTGGTCAGCTTCTTCAACAGCCCGATGCCGGCGCAGCCGATGGGTTGGTTCAAGGAAGAGATCAAAGACGCGAGCCAAATGAGCGGTCTTAAGTACCGCACCGTCGGCCTGGCTGCAGACGTCCTTCTTGAGATGGGCATGTCGGTCGTGCAGCTTCCGGGCGGCGAGATCCAGCCGGCGATGAAGTCCGGCCTGATCGATGCGGCGGAGTTCAACAACCCGACCTCTGACCGCGACTTCGGCATGCAGGACGTCTCAAAGCACTATCACCTGGCCAGCTTCCACCAGAGCCAGGAGTTCTTCGAGATCACCTTCAACAAACGCATGTTCGAAGGCCTCGCATCTGAGCATCAGGCGATCCTGCGGCACGCGTCCGAAGCGGAAAACTCGAACTTCTACTGGCACAACACCAAGCGCTATGCGGAAGATCTGGCCAAGCTGCGCGATCAGGGCGTCAACGTCTATCGCACGCCGGACTCGGTGATGTCCGAACAGCTCAAAGCTTGGGACATCGTCGTCGATCGCATCTCGGCTGAAGACGAGTTCTTCGCGAAAGTCGTCGACTCGCAGAAGGCGTACGCGAAAGAGGTGATGAACTATCTGAACCTCAACCAGCCTGACTACAAGCTGGCTTACGCGCACTACTTCGGCTGATCGCCCACGTATCGCCAACTGCGGAGCCGGAGACCCATCATGGGTCTCCGGTTTCTCGGCGATTGATCTCGATAGGAGAGCGACGTGGTTCAGATCATCCACGCAATTGAGAGCTTCAGCATCTGGGTCGGCCGCGCCTTCGGATGGTGCATCCTGATTTTGACCCTCTCGGTGTCATACGAAGTTTTTGTTCGTTACGTCCTCAACGCGCCGACTGTCTGGGCCTTCGACATGATGGTGCAGATGTATGGGGCTCTGTTTTTGATGGCTGGCGCCTATGCGCTTGCTCAAGACGCTCACGTGCGCGGCGACGTCGTCTACCGTCTGCTCCCCATCAGGTGGCAGGCACGCATCGATTTTGTCCTTTACTTGATCTTCTTTTTCCCCGGCATGCTGGCGCTCTTTTGGTTCGGTTGGGAAATCGCGGCGGACTCCTGGCGTTACGAAGAAGTCAGCTGGAACAGCCCGGCGCGCATCCAGATCTACTTCTTCAAGACGCTCATCCCGATCGCCGGTGTTTTGCTGATGATTCAGGGCTTCGCGGAGTTGCTTCGGTGCTGGAAGGCCATGCGCGAAGGCGTCTGGCTCGAGCGGCTCGAAGACGTGCGGGAAACCGAGGACATGCTCATGCACATGGATGAAATGCAGGTCCCGAAAGTTAAGCCTGGTCAAGACTGATCAGCTCAGCCTCTCAAGAAAGATAACCAGATGACGAACCCTGAAGTCGCCATTCTGATGCTGTGCCTGTTCATTGTGCTGGTGCTGCTCGGATTCCCGATTGCCTTCACGCTGATCGCCATGGGCGTCGCGTTTGGCTACTACGCCTACTATAGCGGTCCGCCTGAGACGCTGTCGGACATCTTCAACAACAACATCTTCTACCTGCTGAACCAGAACACCTACTCGGTGATGGAGAACGACACGCTCGTCGCGATCCCGTTGTTCTTGTTCATGGGCTACGTGGTCGAGCGCGCGAACATTGTCGATCGATTGTTCTTCTCGCTCTACATGGCGGCGCGGAACCTGCCGGGGTCGCTTGCGATCGCGGCGCTCATCACTTGCGCGGTCTTTTCGACCGCGTCGGGGATCGTCGGCGCGGTGGTTACTCTGATGGGATTGCTCGCCTATCCAGCGATGGCGAACGCCAAGTATGAAAAGAGCTTCGCGTCCGGCGTGATCTGCGCTGGCGGCACATTGGGCATTCTCATCCCACCTTCGATCATGCTCATCGTCTACGCCGCGATTGCGGAACTGTCGCCGCTGCGATTGTACGCGGCGGCGGTGTTCCCGGGTCTGATGCTGGCGGGACTGTACATTGTGTACGTCATGATCCGCGTCTCGCTGAACCCGTCCCTCGCGCCAAAACCGAACATGGAGGACGTCCCGCCGCCAAGGCAGATCTATCTCGATCTGCTGGTTTCCTTCGTGCCCTTGACCGTTTTGATCATGCTCGTGCTGGGGTCGATCCTCGGCGGCCTCGCGACGCCGGCGGAAGCGGCGGCGATGGGGGCGTTGGGCGGTCTGGTGCTCGCGATCCTCTATCGATCGTTGACGTGGACGAAGGTGAAGGAATCTGTGTTCCTGACCGCCAAGGCGACCGCGATGGTGTGCTGGCTGTTCGTCGGGTCATGGACCTTCGCCTCGGTGTTCTCGTATCTGGGCGGCCATGACGTCATCGAGGCTTGGGTGCTGTCCATGAACCTCGAACCCTGGCAGTTCCTCGTGCTGGCGCAGCTGATCATCTTCATTCTCGGCTGGCCTCTGGAGTGGTCGGAGATCCTGATCATCTTCGTGCCGATCTTCCTGCCGATGCTCGATACGTTCGGCATCAACCCTTACTTCTTCGCGATGCTTGTCGCGCTCAACCTGCAGACGTCCTTCCTGACGCCGCCCATGGCGATGTCGGCCTACTACTTGAAGGGGGTCCTGAAAAAGCAGATCGAGCTCATGGAGATCTTCAAAGGTCTCATGCCGTACCTGGCGATCGTCATCCTGTGCATGGTGATGATGTACCAGTTCCCTGGCATCGCGTTGTGGTTCCCGGACTATCTGTTCGGCGAATTCGTGCAGTAGGCGCCTTCGATGCTCTGGAGCCTCAGCGCAGCGGACGCGGTCGAGAAGATCACGCGGGGAGAGGTTTCCTCGCGTGATCTGACGACCGCTTGCTTGGACCGGATTTCTGAAACGGATCCGGCGATCGGCGCGTGGGCTGATCTCAATCGCGACCGCGCCTTGGCGCAGGCGGAGGAGATGGACGAGCTTCGCCGCCGTGGAAAGCCGCTCGGCGCGCTGCATGGCGTTCCCGTTGCAGTCAAAGACCTCTTTGACACGAAGGCGGCGCCGACGGGCTGGGGCGTGCCGTCGCTGAAGAACCGCCAGCCCGAGGCCGACGCCGCCGTGATCTCTAAGCTCCGCGAAGCCGGGGCCGTCATACTCGGGAAAACCGTGACGACGGAAATCGCGGTCGGGGCGACTGTCGCCACGCGCAACCCGCACGATCCGAACCGCACCTCGGGCGGATCGTCAGCGGGCTCCAGCGCCGCCGTCGCCGCCGGACAGGCGCCGCTCGGCGTCGGGACGCAGACCTATGGTTCGATCGTGCGCCCGGCCTCATTCTGCGGCGTGTACGGGTTCAAGCCGAGCCGCGGTTTGATCTCACGCCGAGGCTGTATCTTGTGTTCAGAGACGCTGGACCAAGCCGGCGTGCTTGCTCGGACGCTGCAGGATACAGCGCTGCTGGCCGACGCCTTGATGGGGTTCGACCCTGCCGATGCGGCGACGAACGACCTGCCAAAACCCGGCACGGCGCAGGGGTGGGCGCAGACGCCGCCGGTTGAGCCCGTCTTCGCCGTTTTCGATCTGCCCTATGACGACCGGATCGCGCCGGCGATGATGGAAGGGATTGCGGAGGTCGCGGAAAAGCTCGGCGCGCAAGTGGAGCGACTGCCCGCGCCGAAGTCCTTTGCCGCGATCCTCGATCATCAGGACGCAGTGCATGGTTATGAGTTGGTTCGGAGCATCGAGGACAATCCGTTCCTCGACCGGTCCGTGCTGTCCGACGAGCTGGCGGTCAAGATTGATCGCGGCGAGACGGTTTCCGATGCGCGCTATGCGGAAGCGATCGACTTTCTCGACGCCTCGCGGACATTCTTTGGCGAGTTCTTCATGGACTTCGATGCGATCCTCACCCCGTCGGCGGTGGGCGAGGCGCTGCCGATGGGGCATGGCACAGGCGATCCGATCTGCTCGGTCATCTGGACCTTCGCCGGCATGCCCAGTTTGTCGGCGCCATGGTTGGTTGGCGAGAACGGAATGCCGATGGGATTGCAGATTGTCGGCGGTTTCGGCGAAGACGATCGTCTATTCCGCACGGCGCGATGGCTCGAAGACCAGCTCAGCGCCCCGCAACAGTAACGCAGACACAAAAAGGTCAGACCATGGGAAGCGATAAGTACAAACCCGTCACCGGCTTGCTCGGAACCCTTTTGTTGGTTGTGTTCATCACCGGCCTGGCGCACAGCATTTCGACCGGGTTTGCGGGGTTCTGGGGCGGTCTGCCGTTCTGGATCATCGCGATCATCGTGCTCGGGATGGCGGTTTACGACTATTGGGACGAGTGCTTGCGGAAGAAGCGCTGAAGCTCGAACAGGAAAGCGCGGCAAATGCCCTCAAAACCGACGCTCTGGATCACCCGAAAGCTTTCGGACAACACCATGGCGCGTGCGCGCCGAGACTACGAAGTCATCGACAACCCCGACGACCGGACCTTCTCAACCGGCGAGATCGTCGAGATGTCCGCCAAAGTCGACGCCGTGCTGCCGTGCCACTCGGAACTCTTCAACGCCGATGTCGCGGCCCGTTTGTCCGACCGCGTGAAAATCATCGCAAATCACTCGGTGGGCGTCGACCATTGCGACCTGCCGGCGTTGGGCGCGCGTGGGATCGTCGTGACCAACACGCCCGACGTGCTTTCGGACGCGACGGCCGAGATCGTCAGTCTGCTGAGGCTTGGCGCGGCGCGTGGGGGAGCCGAGGGCGACAGTCGCGTGCGGTCCGGCGGATGGAGGGACTGGAGCCCCAGCTTCATGGTCGGCCAGCAGGTGACGGGCAAGCGCTTCGGCGTGATCGGAATGGGGCGAGTGGGACGCGTCGCCGCCATGCGCGCGCAGGGTTTTGGCATGGAGATCCACTACCACAACCGCCGTCCCGTCGAGGACTTTCCAAACGCGGTCTACCACGCCTCCGTCGAGGATCTGATCGCGCATTCGGATGTTCTTTCGCTGCATTGTCCCGCAACCCCGGAGAACCGTGGGATGATCAACGCCGAGCGTCTGGCGCTGATGCCGGACGGCGCCATACTCGTGAACACGGCGCGGGGCGCGCTTGTCGACGACGCCGCGCTGAGCGCGGCGCTGAAACTGGGGCGTCCCGGGGCGGCGGGCCTCGATGTGTCCAATAACGCGCCCGCCGTCGACCCCGGGTATGGCGGGCTTCCGAACGTGTTCCTACTGCCGCATATCGGTAGCGCGACCTTTGAAACGCGGGATGCGATGGGGTTCAGAGCGCTCGACAATCTCGATGCGTTCTTCTCGGGTTCGGAACCACGCGATCGACTTGTCTGAAGCCCTTTTTGACACCTTCGTCGCCGGGCGTCCCTCAAGCGCCTTTAGGACGGGGCTGCGTTCGGTCGCGGCCGACGTTCCGGGTGGGTGTTCCGGAGAGTGTTCCGAGACAATGCTCTAGCTCGACGACTTGGCGGAGCAGTTCCGAACCAGGTTCGCCACGGTTGATCTACATCATTGTCTGCGCCGGAAGGTGAAAACAGGCTCCCAACCACACGTCAGTCTCAAGAGCGGAGCAAGTCCGATGCTCTGGCCTAGAGGATTTGGGAGAATCGACATGCCTTTGAGCCAGTATTTCCGAAGGTTTCGCGCGCCGCGGATCGACCGGATGCTCCGTCGCCTCCGAACGGATCTTGACACGTACGAACTCAAGAGCGGCGAACAAGAGCGTCGAGCGGCAGAGCAGGCTTGTGAGAATTGCACCGAAAAAGAGGCGTGTGAGCGGTGGCTCCGAAGCACGCATGTGTCGACCGAAGCGCCATCCTTCTGCCCGAACAAGAACCGGTTCGACGTTGAGGACGCAAGGCGGTCATAGCGTCGGAAGACGATCTGTTCGCTGAAAACCGCGTGTTCGGGGCGCGCGCTCGTAAATGCGCGTGACGGCTCTGTCCAGGCAATGCGTCTCTTCTCTCTCGAGGCCGACGACCAGACCTTGCTCGGGCAGGGCGAGAATTGGCGTGAGGCGGCGTGTGACATGGCGCCCTTTTCGGAGCGCAGCCGGTCTTTTGTTCGTCGAACCTTTCATTGCGGTCGACTGCGGCGACGGCGAGTTCGGAGCCGCGCGCGACTTTCGCTTGACGATTTTCGTTTCTCCACCTTTTAATGACTGACTGGTCATTAAATGATATGCGTAAAGCTGCACGGCGCCCTTACGTCAGTGAGCGTTCGCCCAGACCGTGAGGACGATGCATGAAGGACGCGTTTCGCCGGTTCGTCAGTTTTGGCGCTCCGGTCGCCGTTGGCGCGGCGATTCTTTTCGCCGTGGTGCAAAGCCGCGCCCCGGCCGAACGAGCGGAGATCACAGAGCGCGCTCGCGCGGTGCGCGTGCTCACGGTCGAACCCACAGCGTTCGTTCCAAGCGTTACCGGATACGGCACGGTTTCGCCGCCGCGAGAATGGGACGCGGTCGCGCAAGTCGCCGGTCGGGTTGAGTACGTGCACCCGGAGTTGCGCCCGGGCGAGCTGCTGCCTTCGGGCGTGGAGGTCATCCGCATCAGCCCGGTGGACTACGAACTCGCGGTGCGCGAAGCGGTCGCCAATCTCGCATCCGCCAAGACGCAGCTCTCTGAGCTGGAGGTGCAGACCGATAACAGCGAGAAGTCGCTCGAAATCGAGCGCCGATCGCTCGAGCTCATCCGCGACGATGTGGAGCGAAAGCGCAATCTCGTGGCGCGCTCCGCCGTCAGCCAGGCGACGCTAGACGAGGCGGAACGCAGTTTTCTTTCGCAGGAAGCCAAGGTGCTTGAACTCGAAAACTCGCTCCGGCTCAACACGGTTCAGATCGCCGCCCAAAAGACGCAAATCGATGTGAACGAAGCGCGGTTAGCAACTGCGCGTCTTGACCTGGAACGCACGCGGATTGCGCTGCCTTTCGAGGCGCGAGTGTCCGAATTGGACGTGGAAGAGACGCAGTTCGTCGCCGTCGGCGCAACGCTGGCGGCCGCCTACGATATCCGGACGGCCGAAGTCGCTGCGCAGATCCCGCTGCGCCAGTTCGCGACTTTCGTTCGACTGGCGACGCCCGAAGGGTTGAAGGTCGAGACGGCGCTCACGCCGACGAACGGTTCGATCATTCGACAGTTCGGATGGCGCTCGATCGTGCGAAGCACCAGCGGGGAGCCGCGAGCGACCTGGGAGGCGGAGATCGTTCGAATGTCCGAGACGATCGACGCCACCACGCGGACCCTTGGCGCCGTCGTCTCTGTTCCCGACCCCTATCGCGATCTGCGCCCAGGCGTCCGGCCGCCGCTGGTGAAAGGCATGTTCGTCGAGGTCAAGCTCGAAGGGCCGACGCTTTCAGGGCAGATCGTCGTGCCGCGATCCACCGTGAACGAGGGGCGCGTTCTGGTCGCCGATGATGAGAACCGACTGCGCCGGCGGGACGTGGAGGTGCGCGCGATCCAGGGCGACGAGGCGCTGATCACGGGTGGCTTGTCGGCGGGTGAGCGCGTCGTGCTCAGCGATCTGTCCCCGGCGATCGAAGGTATGCTGCTCGAACCTGTCGAGATGAGCGGCGACGGCGCCGCTATCGATCAGAGCGCCGAACAATGATCGACTACTTTGCGCGTCACCCGACCATCGCCAACTTGCTGATGATCGCTTTTCTGGCGATCGGTCTGGTGACGGCGCCGGGTCTGCAACGCGAGACCTTTCCCCGGATCGAGCCGTCGCGGGTGCAGGTGTCGATCGTCTATCCTGGCGCCCGCCCAGAGACTGTCGAGGAAGTCGTCTGTCAACGCATCGAAGACGCGGTCGACGGCGTCGACGACGTCGAAGACATCCAGTGCGAAGCGCGCGAAGGCGTCGCGACGGCGACTATCACCATTCTCGAAGGGCGCGATCTCGACCGTTTCTTCGCTGACGTCAAGACAGAAGTCGATGCGATCGACGACTTCCCGGAACTCGTCGAGACGCCGATCGTCAAGCAGCTCGGACGCACGGACTTTGTGGCTTCCGTTGCGATCACCGGCCCGTCCGAGCGTCCCGATCTGCAGGCCTATGCTGAGGAGATAAAAGACCGCATGCAGGCCGCAGGCGTCGCGCCGAAGCTCGAGATCACGGGCTTTTCGGACCGCCAGCTTCGCATCGAGATCGCCGATGCGACCCTGCGACAGTACGGGCTAAGCCTGCAGGACATCTCCAACACGATCCGCAGCCAGAACGTGGATCTTCCAGCAGGCGGCATCGAAGCCGCGGATGGCGAGATCCTGCTGCGCTTCGCCGATGAACGGCGCACGGTCGACGGGTTGCGCGATCTGGTCGTTGTCAGCGGCGAAGAGGGAGGACAGGTGCGCCTGGGCGACATCGCCACCATAGAAGACCGCTTTGAGGACGACGAGGTCGAGATCCTCTTCGACGGCCGCACCGCCGCGTTGATCGACATCTCTAAATCCGCAAGCGACGATTTGATCGAGATCGTCGATCAGGTGAAGGAGTTCCTTGAAGTCGAGAGTCTGCGCGCCCCGCCAGGGGTCGAGTTCACACTTGTTCGAGACGGGTCCGACATCGTGCAGCAACGCCTGGACCTGTTGCTTGAGAATGGGGCGATGGGGCTTTTGCTGGTCTGTCTGGTGACATGGGCCTTCTTCGGCTTTCGCTACGCGTTCTGGATCGCCGCAGGCCTGCCAGTGGCCTTCATGGGCGGGATCGCTGCGATGGCCGTTCTCGGCTACTCGATCAACATGCTGACCATGGTCGGTCTGCTGATCGTCGTCGGCATCTTGATGGATGATGCGATCGTCATCTCTGAGAACATCGCCAGCAAGCGAGAGGCCGGCGCCACTCCGATGGACGCCGCGGTGACTGGCGCGAGCGAGGTGATGCCAGGCGTCTTGTCGTCCTTCTTTACGACATTCTGCATCTTTGGCTCGATCGCCTTTCTGAAAGGCGACATTGGTCAGGTTCTCAGCGTTGTGCCGGTCGTTATGATCGCGGTTCTCGCGCTCTCGCTCGTTGAAGCGTTCCTGATCTTACCGAGCCATCTCGGGCACGCTCTGCACGCCTCTGGCGACAACCGTGGCGTCGTTCAGAACAAGGTTGACGAGGCGGTGTCCTGGGTTCGCGAGAACCTGGTCGGACGTCTGGCCCAAAACGCCGTCAAAGCGCGTTATGCGACCGCGGGCGCGACCGTCGCCGCATTGTTGCTGGCGGCGACGGCGATGGCTGGCGGTTTCGTGAAGTTCAGCGCTTTCCCTGAACTCGACGGCGACACGCTTGAGGCCCGGATCCTCTTGCCTCAGGGAACGCCGCTCACGCGCACGCAAGAGGTTGTCGCGACGTTGATTGAAGCGGTCGATCGGATCGAAGCCCAGTTGGGGCCTGAGCAGCCCGACGGGCAAAGCCTGATCCAGCATCGCACGGTGAAGTTCAACGAGAACCAGGACGCGTATGAAAGCGGCCCACATGTCGCGACCATCAGTCTCGACGTTCTTGGCTCGGAGATCCGCACGATCGACAACGAGCAGTTCTTCGCGCTCTGGCGCAAGGAGGTCGGGCCGGTTCCGGATGTGATCTCGCTGAAATTCGCCGAGCCGAGCCTCGGCCCCGCCGGGCGTGCTATCGACATCCGGTTGATCGGCGACGACCTCGCGCAACTCAAGGCCGCGAGCGACGAGCTACAGGCCTGGTTCAACGGCTATGTCGGCGTCGTGGACGTCATCGACGACCTGCGGCTCGGCAAGCCGGAGATCAAGATCCAGATCACCGAGGAGGGGACATTGCTCGGTCTCACTTCGGACGGCATCGCCGATCAGCTCCGCGCGGCCTTCTTCGGATCGACCGTCGACGAGATCAATGTCGGCTCGCAGTCCTTCGAGATCGACGCCCGGCTCGCCGGGATCGACCGCAACGACCTCGCGACGCTCGATAGTTTCGTTGTCGTGACGCCGGGCGGAGGGCTCGCGCCGTTGTCGGCGGTGGCGACGCTCGAGAGCGACCGCGGCTTTGCGCGGATCAATCGCTTCGACGGTCAGCGCGCCGTGACGATCCAGGGCGATGTCGATACGCGCCTCGCCAACGCCAACGAGATCGTCTCGGAGACTTTGCGGGACTTCGTGCCCGGCTTGCTGGAGAAGTATCCGGGCGTGCGTCTCGATCTGGAGGGGCAGAACGCGGCCGCGGCGGAGACGCAAACCTCGATGATCTCCGGGTTCATGCTGGGATTGATCGGCGTCTATCTCGTGCTGAGCTTTCAACTGCGCAGCTATGTCGAGCCGGTCGTCGTAATGATCCTTATCCCCTTCGCTTTCATCGGCTCCATCACGGGGCATCTGCTGCTCGGTCTCGATTTCACGATGCCGAGCATGCTCGGCTTCGCCGCGCTGTCGGGCGTCGTGGTGAACGACTCGATTCTGCTGGTGAACCAGATCAAGGAGCATCACCGTCCCGGCGCCACGATCGTAGAGGTCGCGCCGCAGGCCGCCAAAGCGCGGTTTCGGGCGATCCTTTTGACATCGCTGACGACCGTCGCGGGGTTGCTGCCGCTGCTGTCCGAGACGAGCCTTCAGGCGCAGGTTCTGATCCCGCTTGTGACGAGCCTTGCGTTCGGGCTGATGGCGTCAACGGTTCTCGTGCTCTTCATCGTCCCTGCCTTTTACGCGATTTTGGACGATTTTGGCGTTACGACGTTAGCGGCGGAGCGGCGCGCGCTTGCGCGACGCGCCGGGAGCCCAGCCGAGGCGACAGTCGGTTGATATGGGACGGAACGGTGGTGTGAGAGCGTGAACGACGACGACGCAGCGCCCAAGCGCGGCCGACCGCGCAAGGAGACGCGCAGAGAAGAAATCATTGATGCAGCGCTCGCGGAGTTCACCGAGAATGGGTTTGATCGCACGCGGATTGAGGATGTTGCAAAACGCGCGGGCGTCGCGAAGGGAACCGTCTATCTGTATCACACAGATAAAGCTGCGCTTTTCGAAGCTGTCATCCGTGCGCGCATCTTGCCGACCGCCGACGCGATCGACGGGATGATCGACTCGTTTCCTGGCTCGACGGAGGAATTGATCCGAGCCGCTTTCAAACTCTTTTACGCTCGGATCAGCTCCGGCGAGGTTCCGGCGCTGCTACGGATCTTTGTCACCGAAGGCGTTCGTTTTCCTCACCTCATCGAGTTCTACGAGCGAGAAGTCATATCCAAGTTCGAGCGGCTGATCAGACGGATCATTGATCGCGCGATCGCGCGGGGCGAGGTGCGCGACGGGCCCGCGACGCGGTTGCCGCAGGTGCTCGTGGCGCCAGCGATCGTCGCCGCCCTTTGGCAGATCACCTTTCAACCCTACAATCGCATCGACGTTGAGACTTTCTTCGAGGCTCATCTCGATCTGCTGTTCGGCGGGTTCAAGGCTTGAGCATGGGCAGCGGTTGCGCCGTCTCTGCCGCCGAGGAGCGGTCTGGCGCTGCTGGTCGGCGGCGGTCGGCGACCGACCCCGACACCTTTCACAAACGAGGCCGCGCAACCCTCAGGCGATCAGAGCCAGTCTCTCGCGTGGGAGCAGCTCGAAGATGAAGTGGATGCGATCAAGCTCGCCGTCATTGTGGGCTTCGTGAACCTGATCATTGTCGAACCACCAGAGTTCGCCGGCCTGCATACGGACTTCCTCGTCCCCAGCGCGCATCCAGCTTCCTGCCGCGCTCTGCAGAATGAGGTGATACCGGTTCCGCAGTCGGTAGTATTCGCCACGGTCGATGTGCGGGTGAACGCGCCGGCCGGGCGGCAGCAGCACGATCTTTCCGCGGCTCAATTCAGAATTGGTTTCCGCGGCCAGGTCCTCGAGGAATTTCCGCGCGCGCGGAAACGATGTCGAGGTCGAAGTCCAACGGCTTTCGTGCACGTCGCGCCGCTTTCGGCCCTGGATCTTCGACTTCACGATACCCCGGACCGGGATCGCCTTGGCTTCGCGCTGGACCCTAATCTTGTCCTGGCGACCCGTGGCGAGATCCCAGGCTTTCGGAACACTGGAGATCTCCTCCAGCAACGGTGCGACGTCGAAGTTCCGTTTCATGCGTTCAAAGTACTTCATCAGGGTCTCCTTCATTCAACTGCCGCGGCGCGTCGGCGCCTCTTCATCCCGTGACCGTCGCTCGGCGTTTTGAGGGTCGGCCAGTCCACTGACAGATCCCCGACGACCACGAGCAATCGAAGGGCGTATTTCTCCGAGAGCCGGCTCAACATCCTGCGATCGGCCGGTTCAAGCAGAAGCACCGGGGCGTGGACCGCGATCGTCGATGCGCCGGACGCGATCGCCCGGGCGAGCGAGAGACGGGCGCGCCAGGCCTGGTCGAGGTTGCGCTCCGCCGGATGGAGTTCGGTCGCCAGCCCATCGCGGGCGCGCTTTCGCTCGAGCAGTCCGCAGTCCTTTGCGATGTCTTCAAGGACCTTCTCCTCGTCCTTGAACCGCCGGCACAGATCGATGTTGCGCGCGAGGGAACGCCGCAGCACATCACTGTCGGGGGAGACGATCAGCACGTCCTGCTCAACGAACTGCGCAAGCGCGTCGGCGGGTGGACCACCGATCACCTCGACGCCGGCGATCGGCGGCTCGAGCGTTGTCTCGACCTCGTGCGCCGCCGTATCCGAATTTGAGCGGGACGGGCGCGACAACGCCCCAACCAAACGTTCTCGCGCCGCCAGAAACGCGGCGCGGAATTCGATTGCACGCAGGATCTGGCGCAACGGTCCGGAGGCGAGCCCCGCGAGCAGCATGAGGCCGATCGACTCCGCGCGCAGGGGCAGCCCCATCGCGATCGCGGTGACGATGGCGAGCGGCATCAGAGCGTCTGGCGCCGCGCGAAGCACCGCCGCGATCCGCATTCTGCGCATCAGCGCCGCGTCGAGATCACGGGTCGCTTGCCGCACCCGCCGCCGATGTCTCTCGGTTTGATCGAAGACGCGAAAGGTCTCAAGCGCGAGCAACGCCTCGCCGAGCAGGTTCGCGAGCCGCCCCCGTTTGCGGCGCACGTCGCCAAACCGGGTCAGAAGCGGCCGCGCGAGCAGGGCGGCGAGCGAACCTATCAGGGCGCAAGGCAGCAGGATCGCGACGGCGTGCCAGGTCGAAAACGCCGCCGCCGCCAGAATGCAGCCGACCAGGGCCAGGGCGGCGGAGATCGAGCGCACAGCGCCGTACCCGACCCAGTTCTTCAGGGCCGACAGGTCGTTCATCAGCCGGCTCATCGCCGCGCCATGACCGGTTTTCGTTCGACCGCTGGTCAGTCCGTCGAAGAGGCGCATTCGGACCTGGGCGACATAGTTCAACCCGAGCCGCTCCGACTGCTGAAAACCGATCGCGCGCAGCACGATCAGGGCCGCTCCAAGGGCGCTGATCAGTCCAAGCGCCTGAAGCTCCTCCGCGCCGAAGCCGTCCGCTGTATCGAACTCGGTCGATAGAATTGCAAAGGGGAGAGCGATCGCCAGCGCGCCCTGCAGCGCGCCGTTGGCGAGAAGCGCCGCCGCCAAGATACGTCGACGCTTGTCCAGGATCGGCGGCAACCGACCGCGTCGTGATCGGCGCCGACGTGGTTTCCGCGTGGCGCCGACAGCGGCGCGAGCCGGTTGGGTGGCGAGATCCAACATCGCTTGACTCAGGCGGCGCAGGCGCGCTCGGCGACGACGGGATCAGCGACGACGGGATCGGTAGCGACCGCCGACGCGGCGGCGTCGGCGCCAAGCCCCGCAAGAGACCGGGCGATCCCCGGATCGCTCAGATCCTGCGCGGTAAGACAGGGAGCTTCGGTGAGCTCGCGGGTCTCCCGCATCGCCAGCGGAGAGCGCGTTAGAACGCCGGAGACGCCGAGCACGTTGTGCCCCGCCGCCCGGAGCCAGTTCACCCCGGCGCCGGCGCCCAGCGAATCTGCTGCTGCGAAGAGGACGCCCGAGATCTCGCGACGGAACTCTGCCGATCGCAGCAGGGCCGCTGTTTCAGACTGAGCGAGGCCGTCGGCGATCTCGACCACGACGACTTCAGCCCCTCGCGTTGTCGCCGCCCTGATCAGGGTGCGATGCGCCGCGAGAATATCTTCAAGCTGGGCGCGATAGGTCGTTGCGAAACCGGCGTCGGTGAAATCCGCGGCCCAATGGGCGCCGGCGTCTTTGAACTGCCAGAGGTCGCCGCCCGCGCCGGTGCCGGTCAGCTTGACCGCAGCGACCGTGTGACCGCCTAGCGCGAAGCCGCGGGCCCAGGAGGCGGCGGTGAAAGTCTTGCCGGCGTTCATCGACGTGCCGCAGACAACCACGACGGCCGGCCGGGAGGAGGTCGGCAGGGCGCAATGCGGCGAGATCGCATAGTCGCGCAACGTCAGTCGCCGACCGGGCCCGTCGCATACGGCGCCTAGGATCTCGATCGCGGTCGCCGATCGCATGCGGTCGTGGCTCTCGCAGACGACGCCGGCCACGCCACCGGCGGCGGCCAGATGCGCCGGGCCGACGCTTGCCGGGCAGTCTGCTTCGAACTGATCCGGCGCGTAGCGCGCTCCGCAGGCGAGAAGGACTTCGTCGCCTGGGTAGAGATGGGCGCGCCGGCCGTCCGGCAACTCGATCCGACGGTGTTGGCCGAGGCCGGTGATCTTCGCCAGCACAAGATCGCCCGGGCGCAGATCGGTCGCTTCGGCGTCAAGCGTGCGAAGATGATCCGCGCGCACCCGGCGGGTCGTGAAAGACCTTTTGATCCGAGCGGTCCGATCATCGAAGAGCGTATGCATGATTTTCATCCCAAGTGAGCGGCCTCGCAAAAGTCGCTGCGGCCTCCGGTTGAGAGGCGGCGAGATCGCCGCCCGGTGTGCGTGGAGAACGTCTTGACGCGTCGGTTATTCCGGCCCGACGCGCGCCGGTTCAGCTTTTCTTCACCCAGGCGTCGCGCAGTCCGCGGCGCCGGTGTTCTTCGCGATAGGCGACGGGTCCTTCGCTTGGCGAGAACCAGGTGGTCCGCCGGATCCGGCCGTCGTCGCACACGACGACATATGCCGGCGTCGCCGCGCCGCCGGGGCGTTCAACCGTCTCCGCCCCTGTCACCTGGCAGCGCGTCTGACGGGTCGAACGCTCGCCCGAGGGCGTCGTCGCGACGCGGGTATATGCGCCGGTGGAGCCGATCTGTAGCGGATAGATAGAGGCGTCTCGCTTCACGTTGGCCTGCGCCGTCCGCCAGTTCTTCGACGTCCCGCAATTCGCCCAGCTGTCCGACGGCGAGAACCAGTCCGCGTCGCGGGTCCAGACGCAGCCGTCGCTCTCGCGGACGCGGAAGCCGTTTCCAAACGTGCTGACCGAGAGGCGACGGACCGCGCCATTCGACAGGTCGACGACCTCCATGCTGGAAAGATGTCGCCGCGACGGGTTGGCCACCGGCGGCAGTGGTTGCTCTGCCGCGCGCGTCGTCGGCCAAGCGGCGTCGCGACTTGTGAAGTTCAGCTGATCCAGGGCGCCGATGTTGGCGCAGGCGGCGATCGGCGCGATCAGGGCGAGGGCGAGTGCGGCTCTCAAGGCGGCGTCTCCTTCTTGGCAAAGCGGAGGAACGCCGGCGGCGCGCCTCTTCGCTTCCACAACGCCGCGCGCGCAGAACTATTCCCGGCGCCGTTCTCTTTTCGCTCTCAGCAGTCGTCGGGCGGGACCTGCAGCAGTCCGTAACCGAAGATCGGATCGCGACCGCGAGCGCCGATGTCGCGCGCGTCTTGAGCGAGCAGCGTTCGCGCCGCCGCGGCGTCGCCGCCGGTTTCGCGCAACGTCCGCAGTAAAGCAGCCGCGACGAAGGGGGCGGCGAAGCTCGTGCCGCTCCAACGTTCCGTTCCTCCGTCCGGCCCAGCCGACCGAATGCCGACGCCCGGGGCGGCAAGTTCGACATACGCGCCGCGCGTGCCGAGCCGGTATGGGCGCAGGCGTCGGTCGACCGCGGAGACCGCGATTACCTCCGGATAGGCCGCAGGGTAGGACGGCGACGCGTTCGGGCCGCCATTGCCGGCCGCCGCGACGACCGCCGAACGGCGCGCCAACGCCCGCACGCCGATCTCGAGCGCCGCATTGGCCGGTCCTTCGAGGCTCATTAGCGCCACATGGACGTCTTGAGAAACCGCCCAATCCAACGCGCGGAGAATAGCCACCACATCCGCGCGGTTCTCTCCATTGACAAGCCGAAACGCCCCGCCAGCATAGAGCTCTACGCCGCTCGCCAAGGGCCACGTGGCGTCATTCGCGCCCACCAGCAAAGCCGCGACGGCGGTGCCGTGAGCCGTCTCAGCGCGCCCGTCGCCGTCCACGAAGTCGCGGATCGTAACATCTGCGCCGCGCAGCATCGGATGGCGTTGGTCGACGAGGGTGTCGATGATCGCGAGCTTTCCGCCGGTCAGGCAGGACCCGCCGGGATCCGCGAGGCCGACCATTTCCGGACCCCAACAGTCTGGGCCAACGCAGGATGCGCCGCCTGGTCGGTAGAGGTGGTTCAGCGCCCAAATGGTGCTCGGCGCGGCGGCGCGAGCGGCTTCTAGACCTTGGTCGACAGACAAGCCCTCGGGTAGGCGCAGCCGGACGATCGATGCGCGCAGCGCCGGCAAGGGGGTTTCGCTGAGCACGGTGAAACCCGCGGCCGCGAGACGCGTCCGCTCAGCAGCGGCAAGTGGTGGTGAGCCAAGCGCGACGATTTCGCCGGCTAAGACATCGTCGCCCGACGCCGTGGTGGCGCGATCGCCTTCATCGTCGCCTTCGTCGTCATCGTCATCATCATCGTCGTCATCGTCGTCATCGTCGTAATCGT
>ERZ1740059.537-NODE-537-length-19912-cov-11.582767_pt1 | contig 19912 bp, 10 predicted proteins | sample MGYA00581744_ERZ1740059 | MGnify/ENA primary metagenome ERZ1740059 (study PRJEB43018, sample SAMN04849738) | marine metagenome | isolation source: floating plastic debris | place: Pacific Ocean | collected 2008-08-28 | study: EMG produced TPA metagenomics... | reverse complement strand
TTTAATTTGTGTGATTGTATGTATGTATATATTTTTAGAGTTTAGGAAAGTTGACTGTAGATGCTATGAAAGCTAATATTCAAGACCATGTTGTTGAGCCGATAATCCATCGAATAAAGCGTGAAGTACGAGATTACACCACAACAAGTATGTATAATAACATCTCGGGATGTGCTACCAGCTGCACAATCAGTACTTGGTACATAGTGAAAACCTGCTGCCAAATTATAAGTCTGATTATGAATCAGAAATGGGGATCATAATTCAAAATGAGAAGGCGCATTTGATTGCCAATCCAGGAACCTCTTTCTCGATGGTATTTTATCCGTTAGTTTATTCTTTACTCTGCCCCTTGTCGGTATGCTCGTATAACTGATAGATTCAAACAGAAACTGGGAGAGATACCAGAAATATTGTACTAAAATAATACTTAATGATGATGATGATGATTATGTAACTTGATCAATCCTCAAACTTGATGCCCTCAATGTGCATCACCAGCTTAAGTTTTTTAGTTGCTAAAGTTTTGACAAATGAAATCACCCATGTCATTAATATCTTGTTGAAGATCTTTTAATAGATGCTTTCTTGTTTTCGACAAGAGCACCCACAGTGCTTCAGCAGGGCATAGGTTTAACTGATCTGAGGGTAGTTAAATTAGGTCAGAAGTGTTCATACTTCAAATGGAATGGTGTAACTGGCTCCACCAATTATATTCATTTGTGTTGATACTGGGTGCCAATAACGTGCCATGTGCGTATGCAGGAGTAGTCTCCTCTCATATTCTGGTTGGATAACTTTGCAAGCTTTGAGTGAAAATGGTTCATGTAAAATCGGACTGTGTACTTTGTTACAGGTTGTGAGACATCACTTGGAGGAGTATGTAGACGTAATGATCTGTCATGTGGAGGTACATTTCAGGGCGGTGCTGACTGTGATCTAGGATTGAGTGATAGTAGTTATACTGGTTCAGCTTATCATGAATGCTGTAATGGTAAGGATAACATGTCTACATTCAACTGATGCGGTATTCATTTAATATCCAACATGGGATGCCATATCTTTATCAAACTCAGTATTCGCAGTTAGATTATGTTAAACTGAGTCGGTACTGATTCTTTCACCATTGATTACATCATAAAAAATTATTTTGTTTTTGATCTAAATCAGTGATACCAAGGACTGATACAGCATATAACATAAATTATGGGACCAATAGAAAAGGCGTGCTTATCCCGTCAATATATATCGAGGTAACTGACAATGATGAATATGATATCAAAACTGGTAATGGTATTGAGCTAGGGCCACGCATCCACTGATATTTCAAACATGTTGATCAGAGCAAAAAGCAAAATATATAAAAATTTTGGGTTACATGTATGTGTGTAAGCTAAATGCACCTCTGAACACGAGGCTGAATGGTAATCCACACTTTGTGTTCCAAGAAAAATAAATATCTTTGCTCATACAGTACCGCTACCAACAATATTGGTCAAAAGTACATTGGTCCATAGTACCGGTACCAATAATATTGGTACTTTAATATTATTGGTACCTTAATATTATTAATATAATAAGGATTTCTTATTATTCAATAATAAGAAATCCTTAATATCTTGGTGTTGGATCTATTGTGTGCCCTTCCTTTTTGACAAAACAGGAAGTTGCCTAATCGTCAAAACATCCAAACGGGAATTATTTCATGAGCGGGGTCTGCCACCTACTGTCAACCACGTCATTAGAAGCTTCCTTATACTTTGGTATGGTTTAAGAAAATGCATATCTGGAAATAATGCCATGTGCGTGATACAAGTCAAAATGGAACACACATCTACATTGCTTTTACTTATGACGTTGCTTGCTTATTTAATGATAGATTCATGTGGAAGTCATTCTGTTATTTTATGTTTCATCATCAGTTACATTATAATTCAACGCTGATTTACTCCAAGTGCATCGCATTACAATTTTCAAAAGCTCAAACCAAAGACTAAATACGAAAGCACCTTCAATCTGATAGGGGAACCCATAATATACTCCTCGCAAGCATCCTTTGGATGACATGCGATCCTCCTTATCTGGTCAAATTTGCATTGTTTTAATGACATGTTTGCAAACTCTCAATAGTTGTTGCTTCATGAAGATGAATTATACATTTCCATCCATCCGGCGGTTCTGTTTGTGACAGTTTTATCTGGCAAACTTAATGACATGTCATGAATCGGTCAACTCTGTAGTGATGTCAGTAATCATTACAAATCTCAACCACCTCTTTTCATAGCATAGGTACTGCTGAACTTATCGACCGACATCCAGAAGTAATTGTGATGGAAATATTTCGTACACCATTGTAATACACAAAAATTCTCAGACCAAATGACTTAGGAAGAGTTGGACCTATATAGTAACAGTGTTTTGTTTATATCAGTGTATTCTGTGGTGCCTGATATATATGGTTTTCCGAAGCCTTGAATATTATGATTATAGATTATTATCACGGTGAGTACTCTTTAACATAAAGTTGATTGGAAATGACTTGCCAAAGCAGGCCTCACTCTAGAACCACTAGTTGTAGCAATAAAATTCTTGAAGCCAGCTAGTTAATAAAATATTTTCACTTGCGTTGATGCCATTTATTGGACGAATTCAATACCAGGATTCCCAAAATACACAAAGCATGACGGTTTTTGCAAACTGACACACCTGAAAAATGTGATTGCAGATGCTACAATCGACTGGCCAATCTGTATTGTCTTAGATTTAAGTCATAGTGATTTCCATTCTGAAGGAACTTTGATTCTATGATGAGTGGTTTCAGAGTTAGACTCGCTTTTTCAAGTTCTTTTCTATCTGCCCTGTGTAAGAGAATACCAAAACAGAGAGAAGATAACTCTTCAAACTATTCAATGATTGGGAAAACCAACAATTGAGCAACACTAGACTAAAACTTGTGCATGTGTTTTAAACTATTTTAGCTGAACCGTTTGTGCCTGTGGATGGACTCGGTAATCCAGTGACTGGTACAGATAAGGAAATCGCTGATGCTATACGATTGGTATGGACTGATACAGGCCTTAAAGTAAGTACAGTACAATATACTATATGAATGCACATGTATATGTGTTCGAATCATAATTCAAACGGCTCACGCATACGCTACTGACATCATATTTTACCTTGCCTTACTTTCTAGTACCCTACAGGAAGAAAATTTTCATTTATTTTACAAATGGCAGGTTTGCTAAATTTTAATTCAGCCAACTATTAGATTTTTAAGAATTTTTCAATGATTAACTACAATTCAAAGACCAAAAAACTAATATTTAATTCTGTGAATTTGACCATTCTGGACAAGGTCACTAAATTAAATTCCGTGTGTATTCCGAGCTAACATTTTTCAGGTCTGCAGAGTTTTCTTGGAAAATGTTATGCCTATTGGTTATAACTAATGGTTATTTCTAACAAGATTATGTGATATATTGAATTTTAAAAAAGCCCTTAACAATTTTTGAAAAACTTCTGTGGCAACATTTGTGGATTCCCTCTTTGCATAACCAGTAAATAAATATCAAATCGATCAAACAATTCAGCGTAATATGAGGTATAGTTTATATATTAATTTAAGGGGTAACATGTCACATGATTTGAGCAATGCTCCTTGAGTGTAGCTTTTTTTATTTTCTTATGCAGGCCAATGATAACTGTGATGACGGGACGCTAAGTAGCTGCTCATTCTGGACTGGTGGTATGAAGGCTATAGCAGTGAATGGTATCAACGACAAAATCTCTGATTCAGGCTGTAATCCTGCAAAGATTACTGTTATCCAAGCTTCTGAAATATCTCACACACACTCTGATTTTGGTGAGAGTTTGGATTAAATAAAAAATCATGAAACCTACATGATTGAAGCCACTTTTGAATATTCATCTCTGATTAGTTAAAAATATAATGAGAGGTTAGTGGAGCCCCTATCGTTTAGGTGTGTAAAGGGAGTATGTGAATAAATGGATGGATCCGGCTATGCGTACGACTGAGCAGAAAATGCACTGTGGTTGGTTGCACATTACATCTAATGATTGTTGTTTTTTGCAGGCACTGGCATCACAGCTCAGAATGGGTTTGTTGTCCGCATTGAAGGTGCTGGCAGATGTTTTGGTAACTATGTGGAGGCTAACAAGTCACCATACGATTCCCTCACTAACGCATATATAGAACTAGATGGTTCAGTGATTTATCAGATGATTGACACGAATATGAAAATCTATGACATCGCATTTATACCATCACTCTGATAAAGTAAAATACGAAATCTTAACTGTAACTCCACTGTGCTGAATAAGTAACGCTTGGAGAGCAGCTGATGTTTACTCATTCCTATGGACATGTGATGCATTTCAGTAATCTCCACATTCTATTTCCAATTGTTTCATTATTTATTTTTATGTGTATGTTATAATGTGCAGCTTTTTCACAGCAGGCATCAACAGTAAGCTTATCTGCTATAAATACTAGAAGGTCTACTCTATAATTGAAACTTAATTCTACAGAATAATACTATAATACAATATCTGACATACCTTATTGTAATAATCGCTTTTAAATCGGTTCTTCTTCTCAGATGTGTGTATGCATAGATAGGTTCTATACATATTAATTATTATAAACTACAATGTATTACATGTATTTTGATAAAACCTTCACTTAGCCAATATCGAGTCCTTACATACCGGTGTTACAAAAAAAACATATTGCAAAGATTTTTCTCAAAAAGTTGTGAAATTATAGCATTCCATCGGCGATTAAGTTTGTGAGCAGTGACGGGGTTATAGTAAATTGTATGGAATCACAGGCAAAGCCAATTCACGTTTACCAATATAGAAGAGCATATTTCAAAAGAAGTGTGAAGGTTTTGTCACTTAGCTGCTGGGATCCTGAAAATCCTTGCCTGAATCATCCTAAACCCTGCCATTATAAGAAATTTTACTTAGAGAAACTTAACCACACACAAACCATGGAATGTGAAAACAAAATAAAGGACAACACCTCAACAAACAACAATCACTGCAGGGCAGGTTGGGCAAAATAAGCTCTCTGTTGTCAAACCCAATGTGCTGAGTTTATGCCAAAAGTCAAAACCACATGTTCTTATCTTATGCTGGGAAAAGGATGGCTATAGCATGCTGGGTTATGTGCCAACTTGTCATCAGCTTACCTATCTTTGCTGTGGTTTAGAGCAGTGATGGAAGTATCATCACCTCTGTGCCGGAATCTGAGTATTATCACCTCCTACGACAATTATGTAGGCTATGAAATGAAGACATGGTGGTATGCCGGCACTATTTTGAGATCCTAATTAAAAAGTATCATTAAAATGCTGGTCAGTCCTACCTACACGCTATGTATGAATACAACAGTAACAAAGCGATCATGTGAGATACCTGTTGGCCTAGCGCTATTATCTCCCTGTCTGCAGCAGAAAATATACCTGTGGGTAACAAAAAAATTGAACATGAGTGTTTTTTTTTTCTTTCTCATGGGTGGTGTTTTTGTTTGCTTTGTTTTGTTTGGGTTTACTTCACTCAACATTTTACTATCTTTATATGGCAGAAATGAATTTTTTGTGGCCAAGATGATGACAGAAATGAAATGACGATAATCTAATGACATGACAGATATGGTCAGAGCACCGGATGTAGAGATAGAGTATGCGTAGATATTTCCATCTAATCGATAAAAAATTGAGTGATGATAGGCATCACTAGATCGATATTATCTGTATCTTTCCACCTCTGCAATATGTAGAATAGAGTGGGAAACCTCAGCGCATGCGCACCCATGCTGGAGCGATCACAACATCATCACAATGCTGTCATCTGGGTTTCGGAGTTCGAGCTGGGATCTTGGCTCGTACGTAGAGAGTAAATATTATTCATCGATCTATGAGAGACAATCAATTTGACGCAGACTGATGGCACTACCCAGCAGTCAAATGGTATGTAACTGGCACACCTTAATCAACCTGTCCTAAATGTTGTTCTATAGCTGAATAAATCAATGAAACTTTATGATGAAAATTTATAACCCGCATTGCGGTACGTACTGCAGTATTACTTTTTTCTTTATGGCTGTTGGGTTCTTTTTTCCTTTATTTCCTGTTATGGCTCTAATGGTATATACAACAAAAATGTTCTAATGAATTAATGTGACTTTTACAATAATCTTTTTAAGTTGTTTTGAGAAAGGTTGTGGTGGAAAATTGAAAATATGTCATTAATTTGCACTACTTCTCATTAAAGTGGGAATCTGGATTCAGTTATTTTAATTTGGCTATGACAGATAAATAATATTCAGGAAACATTATTCAAATCCTGCACACATTTTAACCTTTTTATGTTATTATTGTGAGGTATATGTAGGTCTGGATGTAGGAAGGCGAGTAAACGACTGTATACAATAACTTATAGTGGCCACGGGGTGGATATGGTGTTTCTCTATAACGAGTAACCATACCTCAGCATTGTTCATTTCATTTCCGATTACTTTGTAGCATCTTTATTCTATAGTTTGCAGAGTTCGAAGAGCACTTGGAAAATGAATACATTAAAAGATTTGAACCAGGAATTGGAATATATGACAGATGTTTAGAAGGGCTCGGTATGCTTTATATGTTATTAGAGTAAAATGATAATGATAAAATGATAAAACACAATCTGAGAATTAGCATTTCAATAAGTCCATTTCAAATCAACTCCTCCTTTTCAAATTTAGTCATGAGGGAGAGAGGATTTTTATATATACTTGTGTATATTTTTAGTGGCAACAACATGATGAAGCCACATTTTACCTTGCTGTAAAGTAATTCAATTTCATATCAAGCAGGATAAGTATTTTTTATTTACCAAAAATTGCCTGCTGCATCATTTTAATGGATAGTTATACATGATGAGTGATGAGGGATTTGATTTTTTATTTAAGTTTTTTACCACCAGTGAGTTGATACAGACCAAGTTTTTAATTTAGAATAGCCTAAAGAAAAGTTTTCTTTCCATTGGGTAAGATATTTCACAAAAACCACATCTTTACCCGATATATGGTCACATCAAAAAGACACATTGTATTCATTAATGTCTCTCGACCGATTTTTTTTACTTTGTGATGAGGAGATAGTCCTCTATCTCCTCATCACAATAAGATCTGAATGTTTGATAGCCAAATGAAAGCAGTTCAGAGTCTTATATTAGGAAATTCCCCATTAATTTGAGAAAAATTACTATAAACAATAAAATGTCAATGATGCAAAATTTTTTTATTTTTGATGTAAGACTGTGGTGTAGAAAAAGAGAAATGTCCTGTTTAAAGAACAGCAATCATACCAGTATATCAAGTCCTTATGATGCTCTGTTACAGGGTCATGTGATATTGGTCTCGAGTCTGACAACCTCGTTGTGCACAGGTAAGAATACATAATCGTTGGCTTGATGAGAGCGCAGTTTGCAATGAGGGTTAAAAACGGATTAATATTATTGACTATGGAGTTCATGTATTTTCGAGTTTTGCTTTTCTGAAAATCGGTAAATAAAGCATGAGAAGTAACTGGATATTACACATCAACAAATCGCACATTGGATTTGGCTGAGGAGCTACGTACAGCACTCTGGTACAGAGACCAAAACTATATTTGGGGAAACTGGCTCAAAATCACCTACAATGTTTATGATATAATATAATTTATGAAGGTTGAAATTTTTAATAGGTAGGATACTGCAATGAGTTTTAGGATTTGAATCAAAAGTTTGAAGTCATGATTTTTGCCTGTTTAAATTTCTTTTCTACTTTTTTATTTTTCGGATAGTTGAGTTGGCCTCATCCTTTAGACTTGGAGTAACACAGAAGAAAATGAATTTGTTACTATGTTATGTTAATCAAAGGGGTATTTAATCTTTCCAGCCATTTCTCTAACTTTTCCAAAACGCTGAGGAATGCAGTGTGAAAAAACAGCATTTCGCAAGTTTCACGAGCTAATTTTACGGCTTTTCTGCTCTTCATGTTCAGAAATAGCAACAACTCCATAAATCTTGGAAATTAGCTCTGGAACAATGGTTTAATAGAATAAAAATGTAATTATAGCTGATCTTCGTCTTGAAAAGTAAAAAATAATCCAAAAATCGTTGGCGACTCCCACTCCAGTCTCCAGCTTCTAACTTTTCAACTCTCTAATGTTAGAGAGTTAAAGACCATCAAATATGCCTTTGGCACTAATCATATCCTATCAAATATCTATCTACCTCATAATTTTGCAGCATAAATAATGTTTAATTGCTAACGTTGAAATTTGTGCCAATATGCAAGTATGGACCCTGATTCCTATATGGTAACATTTGTTGGTAACATTTGTTTCACAGTAACGCTTGGTTACCATTACACCCTGATGTGAGTGAGGTGGAGATCGATCTGATTAATAAGGAGCTGTGGAGAAAGTTCTCCAGGTTAAATCATGAGATGAAGGTTACACCTGATGGCAGGTTTGTGTTATTTATACACAAGTATAACTATAATATGCGAGAATCAATGTCTCATATTCATGTGGCTAAGACTTTACTACAAGTCACAACATGATGAGCTTCATGCAAGTGAGGAAGTCTCAGTTCTCTACAACTCAGATGGGTATCATGCCCTACACCAGCTTTCAGTCTGGGCCTGTTGATCTTTCATATCATTCTCCCATTTTTTTCTGGCGTTGATGTAGCATACAAACCTGCTTCAAAAATCAACTCCAATGGAGTCATTTTAATCATAACAGTTTTCTATCAGGTTTCCTCAATGCCTATGATCAGCATCTTTAGTAAGTAGGTATCCTTACCTTTACCAAGTACCTTCATTATTGACTATTTGGCAAGTTTGAAGTTGTGTACTCTTACTGTACATACAAATTGTAGACAATAAACTCAATGATCATTATCGATAGATCATTGCTTTTTATTTTGTCAGACGACTCCATCCTAAGCTGGCCATAGACATCAGGAATATGTGTGTAAACTCACACTACTATGTTATAATAGAGATGGAACCAGTCGATAATAACATATATCGTTATAAATACGGACGATCACAGTGGGAAGTCTATAGCACTGCTGATCCGGCAATTCCAGGTATTGGTTCTAAAATATCTGTATGAGATAAGTTCAGTTATTATAAGTATTCGGTATAATCCATCATAAACATGAATTGAACCATAAATTTTGTTCACTGCAAAATATTACATCTGTATGCCTATGCCATCAATCATCTGATTGTCCCATTCTGTACATCAAAATCATTTTTAACAATAACAGAGTTATGTTCTCTTGTTCAAGTGAACTACCATTATTTGTCCACAATTTGGTAACCATTGAGCATCTGATTCTGATGCCAACATAAAGGCCCTTTAACATCTATCTCTACCTCTCGGTAGAACATCAGAGTCAGTTGGTAGGGCACTACCTTTGGGGGAAAGCATTGGTTTTGTCAATGCCAAGACATTTCTAAATTGACCAGAGTGCTCCGAACTGGACAGATCAGATTTTGCATAATAGCTAGCCCGATATAGCTAGCCCGATTATTGATAAAGCAATCCCAAAGCATCTCAAATTATAATAAATCATATCATTTAGCATTTGATCTATTCATGATTAGTAGGGAATACTAGATACAGATCATGATTGCTCCTAATTCAATACCGATTTATGGTGTATTGAATTGTTGACAGGTAGAAAGCACTATCATCCAGCTGCTCCAGTAAATAAACCAGCATCAGGTCAGTTTTGGATGAGTAAGCGAGTTGAGTTTGACAAACTGAAACTGTCGAATAATTCTGATCCTGAGAGAGAAAAAACTGATAAAGCTGCTGACAGGAAATACAGCTCTCATGTAAGTTATGTAGTATGCAATAAATCTAGGAATGATTTATTATTATTTTTTCTCCTTTCAATTAATTCCTAACTCCATCAAGGGGCTGCAGCTGCAACATATTGGAGAGTTGACATTAATTTTATTGCGGTGAAATATTTTGGGTTCAAATAATGAAATTATACATGTATATAGGAAATACATGGACTTCACATGCCTCTATACTCAATAGTTCAATGTTGCCCAATCTGAAATCAGTAATGTAGTGAGGCCGAAATAGGGAGCCTACAATGTGATTCAAAACCCTGTTCAATACTTTGTTAAAATTGACAGGCGCAGCACAGACATCACTAATTTGCAATAATTGTAGTCTAAAAATTGGAAAATTCATTCTTGCAAATTTTTTATTTTTCCACAATTTCTACTTCGATGAGATCAAGATATAGAGACTATTTGAACGCTACCATATGTTGTTTCTTGCTTTAGATCTTGGTGAATGCTCAACAGCGGTATCAGCCAAAGATTAGCATTGTGCTGGACAAACCTTGCATGACATATAAAGCCTGTCAGTATGTAAAGGAATTCAGATTACCGGAGACCCAGTTCATAGCTGTAACGGATTACTGTAATAATTTTGTAAGTCACTCAATATGTATACCACATATGGTCCAGTGTCTGCTATGTGATTGATGTTTGTTGTGAAGAAAATGTGTTGGTTCCTACATCAGGAATCTTTTTTTACACCGGCTAATTATTGTTTTCACAATGCAAAAACTACTGAATAGCAAGATCTAGCAAAAAAATGGCATCTCTCTCAGTCCAGGAGAAGCATGCTATTTTGATAACAAGTAGTTATGTGTATTATCCTGTGTACAAATATAAACGCAGATTCCAATATTAGGTTTCTAAGAATTCAGTAGACGCCGCTTTGGTTAACGGTAAATGGAAAAAACGGTAATAAGTTGTTAATCATTGATGATAGTTTCCATAATATACCAATTATAAGTCTCCCTCCCTCCAATTTCGAAAACTAAATGTGTTACAAGTCTGTATACGATCTCCATGCCGTAGATCAGAATGGCCCAGGACATTCGGTGAGAACCAAACCACCAAAGTGCCATATATGATTGGCAAACAATATTATTTTGACAGCAAGTGATGATGTACCAGTGCCAATACTCAAAGCTATCAGAAATCTTTGATAAAACTCAAAGAATATCTAAACAACAAAAAGTGTTGAAATGCAAGCATTTTAAAAATTTAAAAAAAATCCTAAATTCTAGGTGAAATCACTCAAGATTGAAACCAATCCCTATGCAAAAGGATTTCGAGATAAAGACAAACACAGAAAAGAAGAGTGTGCCATGTTTGCTAATAAAAGGTAAGTAAAACGCTGACGGCTTTAAAAAATTTCTGAATTAGTGAATGAATTAAAGCCAACTGTCGCACTGATATTTTGGATAAAATTTGACCCGCACTAGCAAAGGTGTGTATTGCCTAAGGGGCTAACGTGCTAACTACTGGTATACAGAAATTCCCAGTGATCACTCAATTTGCGATATATGAATGACAAACTAGGAATTGTTTATTAACTACAAAATTTTTAACTTGAGCATTTTATATAATTATTGTCTAAATGTTTATTTTGAGGGCTATTTCAGCCCCACTTTCACTCAAATGGTAGGGTATTATCATATTTTTCCAATTTTTCTAAAATTCCACAATTCATAACCATTTTGTATTATGTCACGTTTTGAAATTAATTTACCCTGCGCTGAATTTTGGTGGTAGGTTTACTATGATTTTTGTATTTTTTCAGCAGGTCAACAAGTTACCTATAGCAGATATGTTTTGGTTATCTGTACACTTCTAAAAGAAAACCTCTTAAATTAAATGAATATGGAATGATTCTATTCTGACGCCATTCTATAAATATATCCATATATAATGTATATTCTGGCACTTGAAGATTCTTGTGGTTGAAATAAGTGGAAAATTTCATTCATGGGAACCTGATGATACGTAGAATAATACTAACCGGTGCCGCCGTTTTTACAGGATAAAATATGAGGAGAATGGATTTGATCCGATGGCTGATCAGTGTCACGGTAAGAAGATATTAACACTTTTCTTTTGCCTGGGACAAAAATCCTGCACACACAGAGAGCCTGTCCCAGGCAAACTGCTCTGCGTATTTTATCGATTGAATATAGTTTCAGAGTCAGATGGAGAGTCATGATGTGTACATGTCTTTATAACGCGCATGTGAAATGTTTTGGTGCTCAAAATAGCAGTATCTCTCAAACAGAAAACATTTCACTTTGCTCATTTAACAGTTGGCGCTGTACCTAAAATGCGTTATGTTATGTTTACAGTATAATGAACATTATTTGTATTTTCAGATGAGCGGATGAGAGGCTGTCCGCCTTCAATGGTTAAGAGTGAGTTATCTCAGCAACCCCTGGTGTCTTGTTCATATAATGTTGTCTCACCATGCCTTCTATCACCTAGTTTCGGATTTAGAAGTACTTCTGATCTTACGTCAGGATACATACCTAACAGCTACACTTCACATAGTATGTCTGATACAACAGCTCTGTCCCCGGTGGCATCAGGTGATACATATCACTACACCTGTGCCAGTGCTGGTTTACACAGATTTCCAGCAGTGGCCTCGGCAGCTGCGGCTTTATATCTCCAGCCGACCATTAACCAAGAGCATAGAAAGTAAGCGGTTACACTCTCTTGATGATCTTCAGTCAAAGTTCTGTTCTCAAACATCTTCCTCGGCATGCTGATTTGTTATGCAGACAGCGTACTGACTCCTGGAGAATCTAAGTACATATATGTTTCTTCAAAGTGAAAACGTTTTCTCTTAGAGTAGGCTATGTTTGTACTCACACTTATACATAGGTATAAGCTTGTCCAAATTCTTTCTTGGGAACTGTATCAATTATTTTGCTGTATAATGAAGTTTGAAAATTGGCTTTGTTAGCTTTTATAATTTTTATTTTATTTAAGTTAACAACAACATGATAAAGCCAAATTTTACCTCGGCATAATGTAATATTGATAATGTTAGTTGTAGCTTTTATTTTTTATTTACCGAAAATCAGATTCACTGGATAAATTAAATATACGCATGAAAATTGGTGCGTGGTTTTATTTTATAAATTGTGATTGTGGGCCGGTCAATACAGACCAATTACATGAGATCAATTATACAGTAGAGACTTAGATTCAGTCATAGCCCAAATCTGCCGACTCCCAAAACCCCAGTGCTTCAAGAAAATTATATATACCTTCAATTAAGCACAAATAGTACATCGGTACCTTTCAAAACTTTCAGCAGAATTCAACTAGGGGTAGGGTGTCGTGCCATATGTTTACAAGTGAAGTAGTTTAATATTTACTAACCCCACTTCTGGTACATGGCCAGTGCCTAATGGGTGAGGTATTTTGGTTTAAAGGACTGTATGTTATTGGTTGTTATCATGCTTGTCAAAAGCTAAATTTTAGCTCTCCAATAATAGTACTGCTACTTTATCATGAAAGTACTCAATCACTGTAGAACATCTTTCCCACAACAGTAATGTCAGTCCGGTACTGGTATGTACTCATTGACAACTTTTCACGGAGTTAAACCTTTTTTGAATGTGTTCAAAAACTTCCTACTCTCTTGCTCTCATTTTACATTCCTAATTGTCCATCTACGGTCATTGCAGTGGGGGGCTGACTTTTGGGTGTAGATTTGCTCGCCTGACTAATGCTTCAGGGAAACAAGTGCATCACTTAGGAAACAAGTGCATCAATGTTATTGATAGTACACATATTACAATGTATAAACAGGACCAATAGTTGCCTTTATGTCCACAGTCAAACCCATACACAATACTATGAATAAAGTCTATAAACAGCATGGTGACTGCTTCTACAACCCTTATAATTTTGACAGGAGAGAGCTCAAAATTTATGCGTGATCAAGGAGAAGTATAGGTACTGGTTCAAAACATTGTAGCGGTTAGCGGCCCACCTGAGAAACTGAGTAATCAAATTTTTACCTCCCTGATCAGGCACAGTGACATGCTAGATAATTTTTCTTCTCTTCTGAGCTTCCCCTTGGCTTGTTTGAAAGCAATTGTTATAGCCTCAGTAAAAAATTTCTCCCTCTCATGGTAGTTTTACACTGACAAGGATACTTTGCAAATCGTATTTGCAGCCTTCCTCATCTCGTGCAGAACTTGGAACACGAAAACCTGGTAAATACCAAAATTTACCTCTCTAATGGCTGCAACAGTAAATTCTTTCTTTATTGTGGCTAAACCCTCACTCCTTATAAAATGTAAATGAATGGTGTTTCAGAACATTTACATCTTACAACAAATGGGAAATCTTATTCAACCAAAAATGCTTACTCGAAATAATAACCCTAGGTTAAGTACACAAGGAAAAATCAGTTAAAATGCCTCACAACAAGCTCCTCTTTAGTTTCTCTGTAGTTGTGCAGATTTCAGTCCTATACTTGTCAGGTTTACGAAAAGATGGTTTAAAATCTTTTTTAATTTGATGCGATTTCACACTTATCTTGCTAAAATATCTCTCGGCTGTAGAAAACGAAACAATCATCAGTGGATTCAGATTTAATGATCACATTATCTCCTCCATTCCGTTCAGTTCCGTAAAAATAGCCTTTGTGGCTGATCTCTGGACGCTTTCTAGCTCTGTCTTGTCTTTAACAGCTAAAAAGTGTACCATACATAAGATAAAACTGGCTTCAAATCAGCCTTGTAAAAAGTTATAAGTCCAATAGAGTACACAACCATCCTTTTAAGCTGCCTCACTTGAAAAAAAATTCAACCATTCTATTGTTAGGAAAATGTTAATGTTTTGTCAACTGGTACACCTAAAAATTTGACACCATATGGCACAATACTACTACATGTACATGTAATTCATCTTTCCAGTCACATTCAAAATGACAGTCTTGCCATTATTTAACAAATTCTGGCAATAGCATGCAAGTTTTTCAACCATAAGTTTGATAATGGTGTGAATGAAGTGCACAGTTTGTTTGGCAGTAATCTAAAGGTTAGTTTTCAAGATAATACACAAAAACAGTTTCGCAATTCGGCAAAAATCTCACATCCAGCTGACCTTGAAATTTACTATTTCAACTTGGAGCTTGATATTGAGCAATATTGATGATACGCGATGTTTTAGAAACTTGGTGTGCCAACTGATTGATTTTCTGCGATAATAATTTTTCATGGCCTGAATTCTTTGAAAGCATTACTTGACGCAAATGGGGAGTTGGAATAGTGGTGAGTTTATGGGCATTGCCAATTTAGTGCTTAATTTAGCTTTAAGTGTGTCCTAAGCACATGGATCTTGGCGACACGCAAATAGGGACACTTGCAACGTACATCCTGGCCAGCTTCAATGCCAAATAGCTACTTCATTGATTTTGCTGTGTCTAAGAATGAACCAAAATTGTACCAAGCCACAACAATGAAACGTCAAAGTAAATAAATATGGCTGAAAATCAGTAGGTAATGAAAATGCTATGCTTCAATCACGTTCTATTTCTATATTGCTAATGACTGAAAACAATTACTGCTTATTGATTTCTAATTTTCATTCTGATCGGAGATATTAATAAAGTATTCTTATGCTTGCATAATATTATACAACAATTAGCTTTATGTATCAAAGCGCATGCACCAAATGGCACATTTTATCAATCAATGGCTTGATTTTGCTTTAAAATGACCACCAACCTAGCTAAATGAAACATTATTTACTCGTTGCTTGGCTACGTGCTCTTTCAAATCGCGCTATTGGTCACTTTTCATGTCTTGGAATTTTCAGGTTTAACCCAGGGACAATAAAATTAATAGTAAGCAACTGTGATTGAAACCTATCTGAGCAGGCATGAACTGAAGACCATAGCACATCGGGAACAACAGGGTCGAGCTTGATTTTGAAGGTAAGAAAGACAGTTTGGATTTTGTAGGTACATATCTCGTCTATATTGTGCCCCACGCCCATACCCGACGCTGATTGCTAGGCGTCAATTGGATGAGTGAAATTCCGAATATTTTATACAAGGGAGACATTGACTTTTCTCAGATTTCAAGTATTGATATGTGTGAATGTTTTGAAAAGCTTTTGAGTATCAGTATGTGCAAGGCAAATATACCAATTAGTTGTCTCCAGCGAGCAGGCTGACATAAATCTAATTGATTAGTATTTTGTTTGCAGTCTACTGTTGATTTTATCAATTACTTGTGTTTGTTGAACTTTAAGAACTATTTGCTATGCTGTCGCTGTGTATTGAGTGATTGTGTCATACGTCCACTCATGAGCTTGTTGGCAGCAGTGGAAGCATATAGATTGTGTGAATAGTGCTAACAGTAAGTCTATCATTAACGGCAATTTTGTAGCCGTAGGGCTCGCTCATACATAGATAGCTGCTTCTGTTACATGATAACCTGAGGGTATGTCAGAGGCCGACTTATGATAAACATGTCATCATCAGGTTGTGAAGAAATATGCTGACTGACAAAAAGGGCCGGCAGTGGTCTGTCTGCAAACAGCGTGTCACTGTCAGCTTGTCACTTCTTAAAATAACACCTCTTAGCACGATCCATCCATTCTGAAAGGGCATAATTTTTTGTTATAATATCATGCAAACCTATCAATCAGGACTCTCTCGTGTCCATATATATATATATATGTGTTTATTTGTGCTTTAGAGGGCCAGAAAAGCAGATCTGTCTATTGAAAAAACAAAACATAGGAATAAACAGATATACCTGTACGGCACCGGAGCCCATCATTACTCTGACGCTGATTACACTAAGCTCAATGGGCTGCGGATCCAGCTCTTCTGTTAAGACAGACTCTGAGGTTTCTCTTAAGCAAATTAGTGGTGGTAAGCAAGAGTCGTCATTGTCATCGAGAAACACAAGCAAAGTGGGCCCTGAGAATACTACAACTAATCTTCAACATGATGGCACTGAGAGCAGGGGATCCCGAACACAGTCTAGTAAGTTTGAACATGTAGTACCGAGGAGTTTCTCAAACTCCTTGTTACTACATACATAAATTATTTAATGTGTTATTGCATGATTGTTAAAACATTTTTTCATTATGTGATGAAAAGTTTCTTGGTTACGGTACCAATGCGTTTTAGGGTAGGCAGGCAGTACAACCACGTACCACAAAAATAGATCATTCCTACCAACTTATTTGCAGGTTTGATCAACCAACAAGCCCATAATTCAAACAGGAAGTTCTGTTCATACTCGGCACAGGCCTAAATTCCGACATAGTGCATGGCAATATGCACAGCTTCTGATGCTGGCCGGTACAGTTGGTACTGGTGGTCTGTGTCACATGATTGAAAAGGGGATACATACATACAGATATTTTTCACTTTCCCAAAAAGGAAGATTAAAGCAAATTACTGGAAGACCTTCTTATTAGTTAATGTGAAACAACGGTGCTTCATCAATCGATGCGGTGATATTTTGGGCTTTGGGCAGATAAAGCATTACCATAACATATTCAGTCAGCCCAAAAATTAATAATCGAAATTCCCTTGTCAAGTTACGGATAACAAAATGTTGATCTTGTTTGAAAGTGCATTTATTCTATGATATCCAAACGCATGAGTTAATGACTATTTTTAACAATGACATCAGATATGGTTAGGGTCAACTTCATGTGATGTGAACAGGAATGGCAATGAGATAAATAAAAAGAGAATGGGATTCATTGTAACGCTTGTAACAGAGTGAGAGAGAGTTCAAGAAAAAGTGCCATCACTAGGGAGAACTATAATTCCACTGCAAACACCGCTACATTAACCATTTTTATCATTAAAAATGGTAGATTTGCTTGAATACTTGAGGTTCAAAGCGTGAGAGTGGGTTTTCAAAATTTCACAGTGGGGGTTCAAAAATTGTTCACATTTAAGCACGGAATGGAATATTGAATATTGATAAGCCGCCAACGGATGTCATAGTTACGGCTAGGCACTCAAACACATATACAATCATAACTTTTGTGAGTGTTTGAGGTTGCAATATTGTAGAACCAAACATACAAAACTGAACAGTGAACAAATATGCCTAATTATGACCTATCAATGTGAAAAGGTTTTGAGTTTAAATCAAGTTCTAAGCGAGGGTTAATTCTGACGTCATGAAAGTGACTTAAATTTTTCAATTCAAGAAGTTTCTAAGCGTCTTAGAGGGATTAGATACATGGTACATGTTTATATCAACAGCACTTTCAGTAACAATGATGGGAATTAGCAATTAACGCAAGCAGTTAAGGTCGTACAACTCCTTGACCACCAACATTCGCAACAAGCATTGACTTTTGAATCAATGTTATTATTGTGCTATTATTCGTTAGCAGTACATGAACGGATATGAACTAGCATTATACCAACAGCTATAAGCTTGTTTATTTTTTCAGGTATTGCATTTGAGGTCATGCTAGGTGATGACAGCTCACAGCAGCGCAAATCTCCGCCCAAAAGACTCTCCTCTGTGAGTACCTAATGATTGTTATGAGTCAGCATCAGCTGGTCAATAACAAATTGACCAGTGTTGTGCGAATCCTGCCTCTCCGAACTTTCCCTGAAGAAATATAGCTATGAAAACAGGCATTTTATGATTATCCATGATTTCAGTGGTTGGTAATACCAACTTGGTATCCCTTAGGTGTCAATGATACACTGAGCTGCCTGCATGTGACTTAAAACAATATCTTCTAAAACAAGTTTTAATTAAAACCTTTGATCAATTCAACTTACTCCAATTTCTCTTAATACCCAATAGCTTTGAGTTTCCTTTGACATAGGAGTCTAGCATGCACGGAAATCAATAATCATAAGCTATTTGACTGTCTTTAATCACGGGAGAATCCAACACAACACAAAAAGTGTACACCATTCATAAGTGCGATTTCTAAACTAAGATTGTGCCTTTCATCGAAATATGTCGATACCATTCCTCCACTTGCTGCTCTTCTCATTAGATTCAAAAACGGAGTTTTCTTTTAATTCAGAAAAGTTAGTCTGTTTCAACAGTTGTGCCTGTACTTGAAAGAAATTAAATCATATCTTGGTTTGCACCCACAAGCTGTCAATACGAGTGAATGGAGTGGGGGGGGGAGCAGTGCATTAAGTCTCCGATAAGGTAACTCAATTACACAAACCAGCTATTTCGACTGTTGATCCGTTCACTATCATGTAAAACTGTGCATTCTCGACAAACAGTATAGTTTCAACATGTAAACTTGATTATCAATTCTCACAACTATGCTATCTTTGTATGCAGAGACTTGATCCTATAGATGCTCCAAGGTTAACTGCTGAAGAGCTAGAGGAAAAGTTACGGATAGCAGAAAGGAAGAGAAATAATGTAAGTAAAGCAAAGACTAGAACAGGGAACATTTATCACTACAGGTACATGCAGACATATCGACATTGACAACCTGACTGCAAAATATTTGTCTTTGCAATATATCATACTAAGAGAAAAGAAAGTTTTCTTGATAATGATAGGTAGCAGCATCCCATTAAATGAAAGAATCGTCAAAAACACACAAAACATGGATCAAAGAATTTGAGTCATGATGTATAATATTTTTTAATAATGGTGTGAATGAAGTTCTCAGTTAATTTGGCACTTTCTGAGCAGTTTTCAAGATAAAAGACAAAACGATTTGGACGACAACAGACAGGTTTTCTGTTTTTTTATAGGAGCTGGAATCACGAGCTAAGACAGCATCAGAATCGAGAAGAGCGTCTAAAAGGAAAAGAGAACTGAAAGTGGCCAGAGAGCTAGAGAGACAGCATCAACAAGCTACAGAGGTAATCACATTCATTCTAACATATATATACTTTTATTGGCATCTAAGTCATTCTCAAGAAATGTTTTACACTAGTGCCAAAAAAAAATAATGAAACAAAAAGAAAAAGCATACATCTAGGATTGCTGATTGCAA
>ERZ1740059.536-NODE-536-length-19932-cov-6.435881_pt1 | contig 19932 bp, 13 predicted proteins | sample MGYA00581744_ERZ1740059 | MGnify/ENA primary metagenome ERZ1740059 (study PRJEB43018, sample SAMN04849738) | marine metagenome | isolation source: floating plastic debris | place: Pacific Ocean | collected 2008-08-28 | study: EMG produced TPA metagenomics assembly... | reverse complement strand
ATTCCAATCGCATACGCTTAAATGCCTCCAAGGCCTCGTATTCGGCCATACCCAGTTGATGGTATTTTTTTGCAGTATTTCGATTGCGTTCCTCAGCTCGGACCCAAAATTCCCTTGAATCATCACCCCTAAACATGACTCGGTTAAGTTGGGATTGATGATAGAAAATAGCGTTACGTTTTTTGACTACTTGGTCTGGACTCATTGGAACTACCATATCGATATCATGGATTTTCCATTCATCCCAGGCCCCACTGTACAGCCAGACCCAACATTTTTTCATGAATTCCTCTCCTTTTAACTTTTTAAAGGCCAATAGAAGCGCATCCAAGCACGTTTTATGGGTCCCATGTGGATCAGTCAAATCACCGGCTGCAAAAATCTGATGGGGTTTTATCGTTTTTATTAGATTATACAAAAGGTCAATATCACTCTTGGAAAGTTTACGTTTTTTAGAAGTTCCCGTTCCATAAAACGGCATCTTTAGGAAATGTACATTTTGGTCAGATATACCTAGAAAGCGTGTTGCCCCAATAGCTTCTTTTTCTCGAATAAGCCTTTTTAAATCCAAGACAGCCTCAGAATCCACTTCCGAATCATGTTGTTCAAAAAGCTTCATAACCAATGGCTCTGGTGGGTCTGTAATCCACTTTTGATAAAGGGCCCTACAGACCTCGGCATATTTTAGGGCCTCTTCCTTGCTTACAGCAATGTTGCCCGTGGTTTGATACGCTACATGCACTTCATGACCCTGTTCCACGAGGCGTTCCAAAGTACCTCCCATAGAAATTACATCATCATCTGGATGTGGGCTGAAGACGATGACCCGTTTCTTTTCGGGGAAGGCCCTTTCCGCTCTCTTACTGTCGTCCGCGTTGGGTTTTCCTCCTGGCCATCCCGTAATTGTGTGTTGCAAACGGTTAAACATGTTGATGTTTAAATCATAGGCAGAACCCTCCTGAGTGAGAAGATCGGCCATGCCGTGGTTATTATAGTCCTTGTCAGTGAGTTTGAGTACTGGTTTTTCCAACTTTTCGCAAAGCCATATTATCGCCTTACTCTTTAATTTCTCATTCCAGATACAGTCCCCGACCACCCAGGGCTCTTTTATCCGAGTTAATTCGGAAGATGCGGCCTTGTCCAATACAAAAGTGGTGTTGGCATGTTCCTGCAAATAGGTTGCCGGTACATCGGACGAAACTTTGCCCTCAATCGTATCCTTTATGATATTGGCCTTATTTGTACCCCAGGCTAATAAAATGATTCTTTTGGCCTTTTTTATGGTACCAATACCCATGGTAATGGCCTTGCGAGGCACGTTGTCTATACCTAAAAATGCTTGCGCTGCGTCCACTCGTGTAATATGGTCCAAGGTGATGGTCCTCGTCTTGGAATTGTAGTGAGAGCCTGGTTCGTTGAATCCAATGTGACCTGTTCTACCAATTCCCAAAAGTTGAAAGTCCAAACCTCCATATTCTTGGATTAAGGTGTCGTATTTTGAGCAATAGTCGTTCAAATGTTCCATGGGAACCATGCCATCGGGAATATGAACGTTTTCCGCAGGTATATCAATATGATTGAACAGATGTTCGTGCATAAAGTAATGGTAACTTTGGATATTATCCTTTGTCATGGGATAATACTCATCCAAATTGAAGGTGATGACATTTTCAAAACTAAGGCCCTCATCCCTATGCATTCGGACAAGTTCCTCATAGACCTTGATTGGGGAGGAACCAGTTGCTAGACCCAGAATGCAATTCTGACTACTGTTCTGTTTTTGCCGAATCAATTTTGAAATTTCGTTGGCCACCACTATGGAAGCCAATGAGGAATCTTTGAAAACGACATTATGCACCTTTTCAAATCGGGTCTCTTCCAATGCCCCAGGCTGAGAAAAAACAATGGAACCTTGGGATTTGGATATACTCGGTATCATCTTTTATTTGCTTAAAGTTTTGTTTTCCTTCTCCAGCCAGTACAATAATTGTGGAATGTTGTAGGCATGTGTCCACCCAAACACCCGTAATCCCTGGTTTATCTCCCAATTCGTAATGGCCCTTCTGCTTTTGGGGAGGTTTGAAACCTCTAAAAGTGCCTCATTAAACGCTTCTACATTTGGGAACTTATATTGGTCATTGGACAACTTTCCCACCTTTAAAACCTCAGCTCTTTTTATGGCCTCGTTCAAAAAGGATTGTTTGCCACTAAATTCATAGCCAATTAAAAGCGGATTAATAGTTGCCAGATAAGATTCCATTTCATGGTTCAGAGGCGGAACGTCCCGTACCCATCTAGCGTGGTCCAACAGGGCTTTCTTTACATCTTTTCGTCCTGTTATCTGCCAGTATTTATATAATCCCAGGGCTACATAGGGCTGGCTGTATCCAAACCTATCCAAAATAAGGTTTCCGCCCTGCTCTTTTTGCAGCGCTAACATCAAATCGACCCGTTCATCCAATTCCACTTTATACTTTTGAAGTTTGGTGGCATCATAAAGTTCAACAAGATTCAATACCGAGAGATATAATCTTCTCCCCCTTAGGTCATGCTCTCCCCAAATTCGCTTTATATAGGTATCCCCGGTCATTTTTGCAATTTCAAGTGCCCTATTATCGCCTGTTAGATAGTACGAAGCGATCCAACCCTGTATCCACACATGTGCGCTTAAAAGGGAATACCAATGTTCGTTGGCATGTCTTCTTCCAATTCCTAAATAGGGGGTCGATTCGGGTTCGTCCTGATAGTTCCAAAAGTCTATGGCATCGTTGATCTCACCCAAATACCTACGCTTTTTCGGCCAGTGTATATTGTCCACATCCATGGTGTGCCGGCTCATCGCCTGGGCCATAGTGTAGTATTTTGGGTTTCCGGTCCTCATAAAGTTGGTCCATAGCATGAAATCAACAGTAGGTTCATTATTGGTCCATTGGTACCATTGTCCTTTGTAGTAATAAGTTTTTCCATCTCCATAGTCAAACATGCCATACCAAGGACTTTCATTCTGGTTGAATGACCACCATTCAAATTTGTACTGCAGAGCATTTTCAAATTCTGGATAATCCTGTGAAAAAGGCGCCATATTTCCATATACTTTGGAGTCCATATACCACGAAGGATTCACATGGGCCACTGGATTGTTGATGACGTAATTCATTTTTTGGTCCAGAAGCTCCGGTGTATCCTTCGCATTATGGAAATAGTAAATAAACTCCGTTGTTTTGGTAATGCCTTGGGCAAAGTTGGCAAGCATACCTCCGTCGAGCTCCGTGTGGCTGCGTTCAAAGCTCATCGCACCAGCTTCTAATGGCCAAATATTGCCTGTTATTGAATTTGTAGCTGGGTCGATTTGGATTCCCTTAGGGTATTCCTCCAAAAAATTCTTTATTCCGACGCTGATCCCTCGCCTTCCATCTGTAAGATTTATCCACCCCTTGGCCCTTTCAGCTTGCAGGAGCATATCCTTCCCCTTTGAGACAGTCGCCTTGAACTCTTTATTCACCACGGATTTATCCTGGATTTTATCTTTTTTGAACCTACTCATATATAGACCTCTCAATGTAGGTCCGTTGCCACGTTCGGGCCCTTGCTGTAAAACTTGTACAACATCTTTGTCTTTAACTTCAATCTGCTCCATGGTGGTGGACACCTGATCAGACCAATCGCCCATAAACATGGGAGATGCCATTTTAATGCTACCATCCAAATGATAATTTAATTGGAGTCCGCAAGCTGCTATCTGATCATTGGGCTGCATCCAACCTGGATCGTTAGCCGTATCTTCTGAGATAATAGTTTTGTTCTGTGTAGCGATATTGGCATGTTCCCCTTCCTGAATTTTATGCTTGTCCGGAATTCCGGTATAGGTAAGCGTATGCAATACTTTTATATAGCTTTTCCCTGCGTAAGTATGCAGTCGGATTGAGAAAGGAGAGTTATTGTTGTCTTCCCTACCATATATATAGGTTCCCTCAATTCTGAAAATAGCGTGCATTGGTCCGGAACCCTTTTCTCTAAAGACTTCATTGATAATCGCTTTCGACGAATCAATTCCGGCATCGTCAAGAAGGTCCAAAAAAGTTCCTCTGCCCTCTGATGGAGCGGAGGCGATACGTTCCTCTTCTTCGAAACTCCCATTTTGGTCCGAGTCTAAGTAAACTGTGTCCAAAAATCCATTTCCCAATTTATTGATGGACAAAGAAAGTGGACCTGTATTCACCTCTATTCCACCACCAGGTCTCATATTATTTGCAGAGATAATCCTATCTGGGCTTTGCATTGGTTCTACACTGTCTCCATATTCCAGAATGTAGTTTGAGGTTTTCTCTGAGAAAAAGAAAATCCAGACCCATTTCACACTCCCATCTGCCGGTAACCATGTGCTGACCTCCGTGGTCTGACATGGTATTTCCAATCCCTTGGAAGTAAGTAGGCGAAGGTCGTCCACAGAATGAAGTTCACCGATTGGAAATGGAATTCCCAGGGTGATTGGAGCACCCTCAACATTATTATCAATTTGAATATTGACCTTTTTTGGAGCCTGGGCGCAGGCGTTGATTAAGAAAAAGTTAAAAATGATCAGTATGGTTGTTTTCATAGAAAGTCTTTCAAATTGGTTTCTGTTGCAGACTTGGCGCTCCAACGCCCAAGATGGGCGAAACTTTTGGTCCGAATCTTATTGATAATGGAGATTAAAGAATTTGACTTTAGCGAAGCCTTTGGCAGAGACGTAACATGGATTATTCTCTTTTGAACTAAAACAACTTTCACTGACCCACCCATTTTTATAGTCGTTAACCCTGTGTGCATACTTGATCGCCCTCTATCCATCCGTGTTTTCGGTTTTAAAGGCAAACGTCTTATTGTTCACCAAGGGCCTGGCCCAAAATCCAATTGACAGGATAAACGCCAAGGGAACCAATAAAAAAAGCATTCCAAACCTTAAATTCGTAAGTTGCCCTATGCTTCCCACAATCAAAGGGAATATAGCGCCCCCAGCAATTCCAGTGCACAATATTCCTGAAAGGGAACCGTGGTTTTCCTTTACCGAATTGAGAGCTAGGGAAAAAATAATGGACCACATTACCGAGATAAAGAAACCTACCGCCGGGAAAGCGAAAAGAGCGGTGCTTGTATTTCCAAATAGGGCCAGAACAACAAAAATCATGGTAATCAAAGTGGCACCGATCAATAGTTTCCTGCTATCCATGACCTTTAGAAGCAACAATCCCAAAAGACATCCAATAGTTAACATAGCCCAGAAATAGGCCACTGTGTCCGCCCCTACAGTCTGGGCATCCAGACCGTGGTATTCGTAAAGGAACTGTGAAATCCAATTACCTACACCCTGTTCGGTCCCCACATAGCAAAAGATGCCCAAAAAGAACAAAAAGGTCCATTTGTTTTTTAAAAGAAGTAAGTAGGACTGGGAATCCCCGACCACTTCATCTGCTTTCTTCGCATACTTGGGATATCTCACAAAAAATACTACCAAAAGAAGTAAAATGGCGATACCAGAAAAAATCAAATACAATGCCACCCAGGGAAGGTTTTCTGGGACTATATCGCGCAGGAAACGGGCCAACCCATTTGCACCTGAATCTGTATTAACAATATACTTGTACAAAAAAGGACTTAAAAAAGAGGCCAGACCAAATACCAGCTGAGCCAATACGGAGTTAAAGGCGAAGTGTTCCTCTCCGCCAGCTGCACGGAGCATTGGGTTAATTATGACTTGAAGTACAGCCATACAACTTCCCAGTACAAAGAGTGTAATGCTGAACACCACATAACTTGGAAAAAAAGCAAATACCAAAGAGGCCAAGGCCATAAATAAAAAGGAGAGGGACAACAACTTTCGGTCGCTGTGTTTCTCTGATAAAAATCCGGCAGGAATGGACATTACGCCATAGGCAATAAAAAAAGCGAAGGGCAAAAGTCCGGTGAGCGATAAGCTAAGGTCAAAACTGTTCTTTACATCAACAATAATGGAGTTGAGGATGTTGGTAATAAAGGATATCACAAAGAATACCAACATCACCAATCCAATAATATGATAGTATTTTTTTGGTTCTTTATCGGCTCCCATAAATAGCTTGGTATTTTCCAAATCGTTCAATTAAGGACTACTTTACACTTGCACCCAACATAGGAAAAAGTGCTTTTATTTCTTCGTCGGTGGGTTGCTTGCCATATTCGCATATTTCTACGAACTCTACATGTTTGGCATTGGATGATTTTAGGCTTGGATACCACTTTTCTATCGCTTCGGATTCTTCTTTGTCCCAAACCCTTTCCTTGGCCCAAAGCTCCTTTAACCACACCAGTTGATCTTTCTCTGCTTTAGGAATCTCCTCGAGATTACCTCCACCTACCCATGGTAGCCATTCAAACATTTGTGATTGATGTGCGGCTAATGCCATCACTTTTTTATCTATCGCGTCATCTATGACCACAGCAATATCCTTTGAAAAGGGATACGGTTTTTGGAATCGGTCGCTCATATATAAAAAAACCGGATTCTTTCTTAGTGGCGGAGTATCTGGTGTTACATTGGGAACAATTACCAAGTAGGCGGCGTCTTGGACAGCGATTCCCGCATTTCTGTGGTCTGGATGATAATCGTTTGTCCTGTGACCCAGTACGATGTCCGCATCCCATTCCCGTATTTTACGGATTATTTGATGTCTGAGATGAAGAGTTGGCATCAATTCGGCGTCGTGGTTGTCCAGCACATCGTATTCGATTCCCAGAATGGTACCGGCTCTTTTGGCTTCAGCTCTTCTTCGTTTGGCCAATGCACCGCCACCTTCACTTTGGTGACCTGCATCTCCATTGGTAAGGGATATAAATTTTACTTTGTGACCCATTTTGGCAAAAAGCGCAGCTGTGCCCCCAAATTTAGCATCGCAATCATCGGGATGTGCTCCAATTGCAATGATGTTCAATACTTTTTTTTCTTGGGCATTGACCCAAAAAAGTCCAAGCAGGAGACAGAGGAGGATGAGGTTTTTTTTCATGATTTGTTTAATTTCTCGTTTTTCTAATCTTAATTATGATGGATTGAGCCAACTTTTATCCGCTTTGGGTTTGGGGCCAAAAAATAAGTAGGGAAGCCCATGACAAGCGGAATCAACTAAACTAGCTCAAATAATAACACATTACGCCATACCTACTCATTTTGAATAAAGTTGGGATTTATGTCCAATTCCCGTTGCGGTATAAAAAACAGCGTTCGTATAGATGCAGGATTTATTACGTCAGGTTCGGCTTCGGTCAATTTTTCCACGACCGTTCCAAATCTTAACAGATCGGGCCAGCGATGGTTTTCAAAAGCAAGTTCGACCTGACGTTCGTCCAGCAGTTTTTCCTCAAAGGTTCCAGGCGTGGTTGCATCGATACCGGTCAATCCGGCCCTTGCCCTTACTTGATTGATGAGGTCATAACTTTCTTGGGATTCGCCCAGCGCTTCTGCTAGCATAAGCAATACATCCGCATATCGAAAGACCACAAAATTGATATCAGAATCATTTTCAATCGGTGGATCGCTTACGTATTTAGTAACAAAATTCTGAACTACCACTACATCGTCGGTATCTATCCAGGTAGTGTCCATGGATGCCTCAAAACGTAAATCTCCGGTCACATAAGCATTCTGCATGCTAGCCGTTGGTCGGTTCCTGCCGAAACCTTGACCAGTTTGGAGGATTGCACTTGGGGAGAAATCGTTGGTGTAGGCACTTCCCTGACCGATTCCACCGCTAATGAACTGAACCTCAAAAATAGATTCTGCGTTGTTCTCATTTTCAGCTCCCCAGAGATCTGCATAATTCGGCAGTAGTTGATATCCGTATTGATCAACAATGCGGCGCAAAACAATTTCTGCCTGCCCGTCTTGGCCGATGGTCAGTAAGACTTTCGCCAATAGGGTAGCAGCGGCACCTCGGGTGGCTCTACCTACGTCACTTGCTGGATAGGAAATTGGCAAGTTGGATTCGGCAGTTTCCAAATCGGTGACCAATTGCCCGTATACCGTAGCGGCATCTACTTGTACCAAATCATCACCAGGCACAAATGGGGTCAGCTGTAATGGTATATTGCCAAATGCAATGGCCAAATGATAGTACATTAAGGACCTTAGGAACAACGCCTCTCCAATAATCCGATTTTGAAGTCCTTCTTCCACATTTGCTGAACCAATGCGGTCCAAAATCACATTGCAGTTGGCAATAACGCGATAGGAACCGCTCCAAGCAGCATCTATCTGTTCATTTAAGGGATCTTCAGTAAATGCATTTATTTCAGTGAAAACCCGTGCCAGTCCAGTTGCGTCTGGACCTTGATCCGTATTATCGCCACGCATTTCAAACATGGTCCAATAGGCGCGTCCGTAAACACCATTGTCCTGTAGGCCGGCATAACTGGCGTTAAGTGAAACAATAAAGTCTCCTTCATTGTTGAAAAAATCAGCCTCATTCCGATTTGAAATAGGTGCTAAATCCGTGAAATCATCGCTACATGCAGATGCTACACATATTGTCAAGAGAATTATTAGTATTCTTTTCATCTTCTGTAGTTTTAAATTAAAAGGATAGATTAATACCCATGGTGAAGTTCTTCGTCAAGGGAAAGGCTCCATAATCTTCCCCAGGCGTCAAACTATTGGTGGAAATGTTGCTCACTTCAGGATTGTACCCCAAATAGTCTGTAATGGTAAACAGGTTGGTTCCCGTAACATACACCCTTAACCTATCTATACTATCTCCAAAGATTTTATCTGCTGGTAAGGTATAGCCCAAGGTTATGTTTCGTAGCCTGATAAAAGAACCGTCTTCCACTTGAAACGAAGAAGGCCTGTTATTGTTCCCATGATTACCAGTTTGCCTGTCAGCACGGGGAATACTTCCGTTGCCAGGTTCTGAAGGCGATCGCCACCGATTGTTGAAAACTGCATAGGAGTTGAAGTTCGCCTCACCATTTTTAAGGTGTCTGGAGGTAAGGTTCAAAATTTCGTTGCCTTCCACCCCTTGTATCAAAAAGCTGAAATCAATTCCCTTGTAACTGAACCTGTTGTTTATACCCCATGTGAAATCGGGAAAGTAATTTCCTGTGACCGTTCGATCATCCGGGGTAATTTCACCGTCTCCGTCCACATCCCTGAACCTGAAATCCCCAGGTGCCGGATTTGGGGCTTGCGTATCAAAAGGGGCATTGTCTATCTCCTCTTGACTTTGGTAAATACCATCCACAATGTAGCCAAAATAGCTCCCAATAGGGTCTCCCACCCGGGTAACATGTCGAACTCCTGCGCTGCCCGCCGAGAAAATAGGTTCGTTGTTCTCGTTCAAAGACAGTACCTCGTTTTGGTTTGTTGAAAAATTTATGTCAGTATCCCAACTAAAGTCACCCACAAAATTTTTGGTTCTTAGAGCCAGTTCAAAACCTTTATTTTCTACCTCTCCAAGATTCTGAAGGGTGGTTTGAAAACCGGATACTCCGGAAATAGCAACATTCAACAATAAATCGGATGTTTTGGTATTGTAATAATCAGCTAAAAGAAAGAGCCGATTGTTAAAAAGTCCAAGTTCCATACCTAAGTTTATCTGCTCCGACCTTTCCCAGGTCAGCTCCGGATTGGGAATTGTGGACTGTACCAAACCATTTACCTCATTCCCGGATAGGTTGTAGTTGTCAGGAGAAAGCAACCCTATAGCACCGTAATTGGGTATCTCAAAGTTCCCCGTCTCTCCCCAACTGAACCGAAATTTAAGCTCTGATATCGCTTCCACAGATTGAAGAAACTCCTCTTCATTCAACCGCCAACCTACAGAGAAGGATGGAAAGTACCCAGTTTGGTTATTCGCTCCAAAACGCGATGATCGGTCTGATCGGATGGTTCCGGTAAAAAGGTACTTGTCCTTGTAGCTGTAGTTTAGTCTAAAAAGTGCAGAGGCCAGTGACCATTGTTCTTCGATGGAATTTCCTGCAAAGACTTGACCGCCACTAATGGTGGTCACCAAATCGTCGGGGAAGTTATCGGCTAACACCTCTTTTATGGTAATGTTATCCCGTTGTGCAGTATATCCGAGAACAGCATTGAGATAGTGATCTCCAAATTCCTTTTCCCAGTTCAGGGTATTTTCCCATAGCCAGTTCACTTCCGTGGATGACGTGGCCTGTGCATAGGATTCCCCTTCTGTGGAATTACGGAACAATAAGGAGTTGCCCCGGAAAAAATCTTGATTGAACAAATTAAGATACATACCACCAAATGTTCTAAATGTAAGTTCTGGAATTATTTCATAGGAAAGGGCCAATGAGGCTCGGTTTTGAAATTGGAATATCTCATCATCCACTGCCTCGATTATAGCTAGGGGATTACTCGCCGTGGTGGTCCCTCCGCCTAAAAACGACTGATTGTTCAATTGGTTGATGGTGCCGTCCGGGTTAAATGGGTTGACCGTTGGAGAATGTACAATGGCAGAATATACGACCCCGGGCGGTCTCGCAAAATAAGGAGCAGAAGAAGGTATTCTTTGATTTTCCGTTATCGTTGGCGCAATTCTCAAGTCCAGGTTCAATTTTTCAGTTAGCTGAGAATTCAAATTCAGCAAAAGGCTATACCGATCAAAACTGGATTTGTCCAAAATCCCTTCTTGCGTAAAGTAGCCTGCTGAAGCGAAGAAACTGGTCTTGTTCGTTGTTGGCGAAGCATAGGAAAAATTATAGCTCTGGGTTATTCCCGTCTGGAAAATCACATCCTGCCAATCAGTATCCGTACCATCCCAATTGATAAATGATTCGGGTAACTCAAAGAGTGCGTCCCCACGGTCGCCAGGACCTATCGGGTCGTCAATGGATGCGCCATCCACAGAGGATAGATAGTTGTTGTTTCTAGCATCTCGGGTAAAATCAATGAGCTCCGGCGCATTCATGAGGTCCAATTTGTTGGCCACGTTTTGAATCTGTATAAAGGAATCAAAAGAGAATTGTCCTTTATCTCGATTTGTACCATTCTTGGTGGTTATCAGTATTACACCATTTCCTCCTCGTGAACCGTAAATTGCAGCTGCCGAAGCATCTTTTAGTACATCATAAGAGATAATGTCGTTGGGATTCAACGTTCCTAGGGGATTGACGGGAGGTGGTTGAAAACTAGCCCTCCTTCTAGACACTCCTCCTATAACCGAGGTGGTCAAATTTCTTGAAATGGGAATACCGTCAACTACAAACAATGGATCGTTCCCCGCGGAAATTGAGCCGGAACCTCTTACCCGAATATTGGGAGCGGCACCGGGTTCTCCAGAAACTTCCTGCACTTGCACACCGGCTACTTGGCCGATTAAAGCTGCCTCTGGTGTAAGCGTTGGAACTTCCACAATGGTCTCCGAATCAATAGAGATTACCGAACCAGTGACCCGTTTCTTGGCCAAAGTACCATATCCAACGACCACTACCTCATCCAGGGATGCTGCATCGGGTTCCATAGTAATTGAAACACTGGTCTGGCCTTGAACATCTACCTCTTGGGTTCTAAACCCGATATACGAAACAATAATCGCTGTGGTGCCTTCGGGTAGGTTCAATTCGAAATTTCCGTCAAAATCGGAGGTGGTTCCAATTTGAGACCCTTTTGCCACAATGCTGGCACCTGGTAAGGGTATGCCCGCATCATCAACGATAGTTCCTGTCAGAGTCGCCTGTTGGGGAATGTTCGGGCTTGGTTTGGTCTTAACTTTGGCCTTTGGAACAAAATTATCTATTCTTTGGGGTTTCACTACAACCTGTTTGGCCACAATCCTGTGGTCCAATTCAATCTTGGAAAATAGTTTCACCAAAAAATCTTCGATACAAGTATCGGTTGCCTGTATCGAGACTTTTTTCTCAATATCGATTTCAGAGGCTTCGTAAAAGAAGTTGTAGCCGACTTGTTGGGTTATCCAATTAAAGACCTGCTTCAATTCCATATTTTTAAAGTCCACCGTAATATGGTCATTTTGTGCGCACTTGACATCAGCCTTGAGAGGCGTAAAGTTCATGAACAAAAAGCACATCAAAACCAGCTTGATGAGCCGTTTGGCACCGGTGTTAGTTGAGTAATTTTTCATTTGAGTTACATTTTCTGGTTCGCATTAGTTTTTAGGATCGCTTTGTTGTCTTCATTGGCAATATTTTTTATGGTTCTAGAATTATGATCGTATTTCCCTCTCTGGAATAAGAGAAATTGGTGTGGGCCTTTATGGTTTCTAATATTTCTGTGAAAGTTTCATCCTTGAACCTTCCATTGAAACGCTGTACCGAAAGTTTATCATAGCGGTTCAGAATGTCTACATTGAACTTCCGTTCAAGTTTCTTGATGATTTCATTTATGCCCGCATTGGAAAAGACAAGTTCTCCCTTGGTCCAGGCGACGTAATTTTTTGTATCGATTGTGGCTATGGAAAGATTTTTATCTCCAGCCGTCAATATGGCCCTTTGATTGGGCACCATGGTCTTTGAATTCTTGTGCAAGGGTGTATTGGTATTTGTAGACACCTCGACTTTCCCCTCAACCAAGACAACTTCTCGCAAGCTTTCATCCCTGTATGCAGAAACATTGAAAGAGGTGCCCAATACCTTTGTGGACAAGCCGTCCGTAAGTACGTGAAAGGGAATGCCGTTACTGGCTACATCGAAGTAAGCTTCTCCGCTCAGGGATACCTCCCGAAGGTCAAATCCGTCAAATCTGTAGGGGTATGTGAGTTTAGAGCCAGCATTTAGTTGCACGAGGGACCCATCGCTCAATTGGACCTTGAATGTTTTTCCATAGGGTACATGGACGGTGTGATATACGTTATCCAAGGTTTTCTTGGACTGAGATTCCGGTGTATCATATCGAAGTAAGCTGTCTTTTACCAGAGTCATAAATTCTAATGCCTTTGGAAGGCCAACATGGTTTTCCAAGGAAAAATATCTGGAGGTACCGCTATCACGTATTTCTAGGATAAGGGTATTAGTATTCCATTTTTGGACTGATTCAGGGCTCAAAAAAAGGTAGAGGAAGGAGCCCAAGCCCAAGAATAACATAAAAACAGCTGCAAGGACCATCGGACTGAATCGGCGTCCTTTACTCCGTTCAGGATAAATGGACAAGGTTGAGAGTTGTTTTTCAACCTGGGTAGCATTTAGGCTATATTTAATCCAAATCTCCGTTCTGACGTATTCCTCGAGATAGGCCTTGTTTTCAGGAACTTGTATCCACTGCAACAAGAAGGATTGTTCCTCTTCTGTCGCCTCATTGTCAAGAAACTTAGCAATAAGTATATCTACTTCGAAATAGTCCATGAAATGTATGGTGTTATATTAAGATTAGACTAAAGAATGGTAGAATACCCTTACTCTATTTTTAATTTTTTTCACAAAAAATTAATGAAACAGTAATATTTTATTGATATGAAAGAAAAATCGTTAATTTTTATTCAGTACATTCCGTAGGCGGGATAGGGCTTTGGACATGTGCACTTCTACCGTCTTAATGGATATGTTCAATCGGTCCGCAATTTCCTGGTATTTGAGACCTTCCTTTTTTCCCAACAGAAAAACGGTCTTACATTTTTTGGGAAGCTTATCAATTTCCTGGTTGAGCAAAGTGATTTTCTGTTCTGTATCACTTTGAATATTTTCTATGAAATTCAGTGTGGCCCTGCATTGTATTTCCTTGATAATTTGGAGCTCCCTGGTTTTTGTTTTTGTTGGTCCCTATAATAGGTTTTAAGGCATTTTTAAAATGTGTTTCAATTAACGCTATGGTAATTCATGATAAACTAAAAAAATTCGGAAATATTCCAATAATACACTTTTGGGATAACTTAAAATATTATCAGTAGGCAGTGCTTATGTTAAAAGTGTTAATATCTTCAAATACTGTATAGAATATAAAGTAAATTTATATAGAATATATAGGAATAATCTTACATGTCCAATTCTTATTTGTCTTTATTATTTTCTTCTTCAATGCATCGGACATACTATTACAAATTGAAAGTTTTAATAATTTAAATATACGTGTCATGAAAAAAAAAGAAATTAAAAAACTATCGCTAAGTAAAAAAGTAATTTCAAAATTGAACGAAGCCAAGATTCTTGGAGGGAGCGGGGGAGTTATCAGTATGTCGGCATGTGAACATTGCGCTCCAGGATATAGCCACAATAATTGTTATCCGGGATACAGTGCAATTTGCTAAACTTTTAAGATTAAGTGGGTAGTTCCCAGATTTTGAGTGTAAGACATTTTATAATACGAGGAACGAACAATCTGCTGCAAAAACAAGCCTTTTTAGCAATCGATTTTTTTATGCATAATGTCACAATAGTTCACTGTTTTTCAATGTGAACTCTTGTTAATGTAAAAATTGAAAATCAATACATGGCAAAAATCCAACCTATTCCTGATTACCCAGAACATATGGGAGTTTTGGTTGGGACAATGGTTCTAACAAGGATGAGCACTCTTTTTCTGGTTAGGGGTTTATCAGTAAATGAACTTGACTTTAATTTAGATGATATGAGTAATAGTATTGGTACACTACTATTGCATATTAGTGCTCTAGAATATCAATATACTCTCACACATTTAATTAAAAAAAAACTTCCTGTCAATGAATGGAAAAAATATGATAACGCTTTAGGAAAAAATATGGACAAGCGACTTGTGAAAAATAACGAATTGAATTTTTACATAGAAGAAATGTCTAAGGTTAGAGATATCACTCTTAAAGCCTTAAAGTCCTATGATGATAATTGGCTGTTCCAAGAATTATTATTTTCCAGTGGATTTAGTACTAACAACTACTGTCTTCTTCGTCATGTTATAGATGATGAACTATGCCATCAAGGTCAAATCAAATTAATAAAAAGGCGAATTAATTCGATATGAGAACGGTCTCTAAATAAAAGCCTTTTTAATCAAACAAAATGAGCCTTAATCGATAGAGTGCCTTGGACATGTGCACTTCTACCGTCTTAATGGATATGTTCAATCGGTCCGCAATTTCCTGGTATTTGAGACCTTCCTTTTTTCCCAACAGAAAAACGGTCTTACATTTTTTGGGAAGCTTATCAATTTCCTGGTTGAGCAAAGTGATTTTCTGTTCTGTATCACTTTGATTATTTTCTATGAACTCCAGTGTGGCCCTGTATTGTATTTCCTTGATAATTTGGAGCTCCCTGGTTTTTTGTTTTTGTTGGTCCCTGTATATGTTGTACGCCATTTTGAAAAGATAACCCTTGATACATTCTTTGATGACCAAATTTTTTCGCTTGGTCCAAAATTTGACAAAGGTTTGTTGTACAATTTCTTGTGCCATCGACGTGTTGCCACAAATAGTTGCTATATACCCTTTTAGTTCATGGAAGTAGGTGTTAAAAATGTAGGTGTATGCCGTTCGGACCCCGTCCCTTAGATCAATCAATAGTAATTCCCTGTCTTGGTACTTGCTGTTTTCCATGGTTCCCATTTTTTTGGTTTAAACAACTAACTGTATTGCATTTCCGTCCGGTTTCACCTCTCGCCTTACGAAAGACGCCCGTTTGACCTTGTCTCCATTCAATTCAAAAATGGCAATGGCATGTATGGTCTTATCGCTATCAAAACCTTCGATGAACTGTGACTCCACCACTACGTTATCATTGATGATTCTTTGCAGGGTGGTCACAAAAAGATTTTTGTTTTCACTGAACCTCTTTTCATATATCTTTCGGGCATCTCCAATACCTGAACACAGGATATCCCTGGAATCGAATAGATAGGATTCAAATTGCGGGTCCATGAAGGAGACGAACTTTTCCAGGTCCCTTTCGTTGTAGGCCGCCATAAACTGGTGAATAATTTTTCCCGCTTTCATGAGTTTATAGTTTTCGGTCGATAACGTATCGGGCCTCTTCCACTTGGGAGGTATCGGCAGTAAGATGGCGCCAGCGGTATCTTTTCGAGAATTCGTGTGATTTTCCTTCGACAATATCCGCAGCCATCTCGCCAAGTAAAGGAGCCATTTTTAAACCGTGGCCGCTTCCTCCGCTGCTAACCGACAAGCCCTGGATTTTAGGATGCCTATCAATCCAAAAATGTCCGTCCAGTGTATCAATATAAAGGCACCTTCGGGTAAAGACCAATGGGGCATCGTATAGTTCGGGAAAGGTCTGTTTCACAAAAGAACGCATATCCCGTACCTCGATATCGGTAATTTGTCTATCGTCATCATCCGGATGAATGGGTACGCCGTTGGAATGTTTGGCAATCTTGACTATGCCCCATTTGTTCAAGTAAGGAAAACCATACCATCCTGAATTTGATATATCTGCAGTAAAAACTGAGAAGTGGGGCGGTACAAAGTTCTTTGGATTTTTGGGCCTTAACCAAAATACCGGATGTCCCGTAGACTTCATATATGGCTGTAGTTCCGGTAATAACAGGGGCGTGTGGGCACCAGCGGCCACCAAGGCGTGCCCGCAGTGAAAGGTTTGCCCTTCTTTTGTTACAACTGCATTTAGTACCCCATTTTCAACTACAAAACTTTTCGCTGTTTGTCCTTCGTGGATTTGAACTCCCAGTTCCTTGGCATACTGAGCAAGTTTTTCAACGGTCAATGCCGCATCCGCATAGCCTGCTTTTGCATTGAAATTGGCGTCTATGTACTCGTTTGTGTTCACGGCTGGGAACCGTTTCTTTATCGCTGTCGCATCGAGCCTATCGGGTTGGTAGCCCGCTTCCATCAAATGCTGATAGCTATATTTTTCAAAAGTGTGCCTTTCACTCTCTATGGCTTCTTTACAGAGCATCAAAAAACCTACTTCATGGTATAATTTCTCTCCGAAGAAATCATTCCACTGTTTCCACTTTTTAATGGATTTCTCTACCATACGAAAGTATTCTGAATCCGACCCATACTCCATCCGCACCGCTTTGGTGACATCTGTGGATGCGGCCATGTGGTGAGGAACGGTATCCGGATTGATGAGTCCTACTCTATGCTTTCTTTTGGCCAATTCCACAGCTGCGGTAACCCCATATATACCCCCACCCACAATCAGGACATCATATTTCTTCATTGTTCTTTTGTTTTATTTCGGTCAACTAGTTTTCTAAAAGATGAGCACATTTTTAGGGTTTGCTACGATATATCTATCCATTTGGTATGAGTTTTATTTCATATTATGGCGCTCTAAACATGGTTCAATGTATTTTTGCACTCTGTTTGCATTTCTGACTTTTAGGGATTATTTAGAATTCCATTTATCAATATGACCATCAATGCCAAGGGCAGTACAAACAATAATACAATCTCCCAATACCCCTTTATCCGTATTTTCCCAACGCCTTTTTCAAGGTGAAGGCGAAGAGGACCAAATCCAACCCTGTAGCCCGCGAAGAGTATGGTCAACAATCCCCCAAGGGGTAAGAGTATGGTACTGGTCAAGTAATCCAGAGTTTCAAAAATGGTTCTTCCAAAAAGTAATACTGGGGTTTTGCTATAGGAAAACACCACTGGGATTGAAATGATGGTAATCAAGCCCGTTACTACTACCAATGCGGTTGTATTGGACAACTTGAATTTATCCTGGAGACTATCCTTTAGAGCTTGGATACTGGATATTAGCGATGTAAATCCTGCTAAAAAAAGCAAAAGAAAGAATACACTTCCAACCAAACGTCCATATTCCAGACTATTAAAAACCGAGGCCATAGTCACAAAAATCAGGTTTGGTCCTGAGTTTGGTTCTAGGCCAAAGCTGAAAATGGCAGGAAACAACATCAAGCCCGAAAGGAATGCAAAAAAAGTATCGGCCGTTGCAATATAAATGGCGCTTTCTATTAGGTTTTCCTTTTCATGGGTGTAGCCACCGAAGACAAAAGCTACGGCCATTCCTACACCTATAGAGAAAAAAAGCTGCCCTAAAGCACTCATAACTACCTGAAAATTGATTTTGGAAAAATCTGGTGAGAGCAACCATTGATATCCTTGTACGGCACCTTCAAGGGTCGCGGCCCAAAGGGAAAGTGCCAGGATCAAAAGTATCAATCCCAACATCATAGCTTTGGAATAGCGCTCCAGACCTGTTTTTAGTCCTTGTTTGACGACCAGCAGTCCGAGGACCATGATTCCGAAGATGACAGCGATTACGTTGGTCAAGCTGGAAGCGACAAGATCAAAATGCGAGGATAGGCTACTTATGTTCAACGAAGTAATTTTTCCACTCAAGCATTCCCAAAGATAAATGGCGATCCAGGCCATTATCATTACATAAAAGCCCATTATCAAAAAACAAGATAAAGAACCTAACCAACCAATCCCATTCCAAAATCCTGCTTTGCCCAATTTTCCAAAACCTACTAAAACAGTCGACCTGGACATGCGTCCCAAAGCCATTTCCACTGTAAGCAGAGGAATACCGATACCTATCATCAGAAATACGTAAATCAGTAGGAAGGCGGCGCCCCCGCCTTCACCTGTAACAATAGGGAAACGCCAAATATTGCCCAGTCCTATGGCGAATGCCGAAGTGGTCACAATAAAGGACAGCTTACTGCTCCAGGTTGTTTTGGACATAGGTTATTCGGTTTTTAGTGGTTTAATCGGTTGGGAAAAACTAAAAATATAGGGATGGGGAGTATTTCGCCTTTACCTAACGTATCCTCTAGGAAAGGTATTAAAAAAAAATTAAAAAGCAATATCAGTAATGTAATTTATGCATAAAGCAATATTCATAATGTTTATTTATTTACCTTTGAAAAGCAACACGCTAATATTTTGTTTCTTGTAACTTATGAAGACAATAAATGATATTGATCTATCCCAACTTTCAAAGAAAAGACGACTTGTGGTGCAGTACGCGCTAGATAATCCTGATAAAGTCGTATTAATGCGGATGGAAGAGTTGAGCGACCTTCTTGGGGTCAATCCTGCAACCATTGTAAAGGCCTGCAAAGCTATTGGGCTAAATGGATTTTATGAACTGAAGGAGCTTTTGAAAGAAGAAGTTCTTTTGACCCGGGTCGATTCTATTTTTACAGGCATGATAAAAGAGGTACGGGCTCACTCAAATCCGCAAAAGGTAGCCCAGGATGCCATACTGGGTGATATTATGATGCTCCAAAAAACATACGATGCCATTGACTTTAAGACCATTGAAAAAATTGCTATGGCCATTATTGGTTCCAAGCAGACCTATATTATAGGTCTTGGGCATATCGGACTCGTGGCAAACTATATGGAGCGTATTTGCCGATCCGCAGTGCCTCAGATACATGCTAGTACCGAGTATCACGGAGAACTCTTTTTGAACATGGCCCATTTTTCAAAAGATGATGTGGTTATCGGCTTTTGTTTGGACAAGTGTCAGAACCAGACCATAAGTGCCTTGGAAAAAGCTAAGACGGAAAGAAAAGCTACGACCATCTCCATTGTGGACAGCGATCTTTCACCTTTAATACCCTTTAGCGATCATTATGTAACCATAAATAGCACACACAGTTTATACTTCGGGAGTATGGTAGGTGCCTTTTGTCTTATCAACGCTATTTTTTACAGCATTGCCAATATTTTGAAACCTGATACTGTGGCGCATTTTAAGTTTTTCAGGACGATGTCCGAGAAGGAGAATGTGTATAAAATATGACTGGGATATTAGCGGTACATTGAAATAATTTTAAGTTCACCTTAATCCTGCTGCCCAATCAATAATAAATTCAGCATACCGGTGAGAGTAAGAAAGTTCTTATACCCGAATCTTTAGACACCAAAAATTGACCAGGATTGCGAACGCTCCTGGCCAAATAGCTTGTAATCATCCCTTCTGCCGTAAGAATTGAAACGTAACCATTGATAGTATCCATGCGTCTCAATAAAGATTACGGGGTTACCTGCTTATTGCTATTTAATCGATTTTAGACGTTCT
>ERZ1740059.534-NODE-534-length-19956-cov-9.410432_pt1 | contig 19956 bp, 16 predicted proteins | sample MGYA00581744_ERZ1740059 | MGnify/ENA primary metagenome ERZ1740059 (study PRJEB43018, sample SAMN04849738) | marine metagenome | isolation source: floating plastic debris | place: Pacific Ocean | collected 2008-08-28 | study: EMG produced TPA metagenomics assembly... | reverse complement strand
GAGAGAAGGGGACAAGGGGACAAGGGGACAAGGGGACAAGGGGACAAGGGGATAAGGGGACAAGGGGACAAGGTAGAATTTTAACTGTTCACTGTTCACTGATAACTGATGTTCGATAACCTTGAATTAATTTCACAAGTGGCAGTTACCGCAGCCCAAATGCGAGACATTGAAGCGCGTATCTTTGCAGCAGGAATGCCAGTAGCAGCTTTAATGGAAAAAGTAGCAGCACTTATTACCCGTCGAATTGAAGAGATTTTGCTCCAAGGAGAAAAGAGGAGTTTTTCGGGCGATTCTTCCCCCATCTCCCCATCCCCTCACATCGGAATCCTTGCAGGGCCAGGTCATAATGGTGGTGATGCTTTAGTTGTAGCTCGCGAGTTGTACTTTCGCGGATATCAAGTTAGCGTTTATTGTCCTCTTTCCAAGGTTAAGGAATTAACTTCCCAGCATTTACAATATGTCCGCAGTTTGGGTATTCCTTGCTATGAATCTATTGAAAAGCTGCAAGATTGTGATTGTTTTATTGATGGTTTGTTTGGTTTCGGCTTAGAAAGGGATATTACAGAACCGATTGCAAGTGCGATCGCTCTGCTAAATCAATGGAATAAACCAATTTTTAGTATTGATTTACCTTCGGGTTTACATACCAACACAGGAAAAGTTATGGGAATCGCAGTAGGCGCTACCTATACTTTGTGTCTGGGTTTGTGGAAATTAGGTTTACTTGAAGACCAAGCTTTAGAATATATCGGTAAAGCTGAATTAATTGATTTTGATATTCAATACACAGATGTGCAAGCTGTATTGGGAGAATCTCCGAAAATCAAACGCATCACTACAGCCACCGCACTTTCTACTCTTCCTTTACCCCGCCCTTTAGTAACTCACAAATATAAAGAAGGACATTTACTATTAATTTGTGGTTCTCGTCGCTATTCGGGTGCTGCTATTTTAACTGCCTTAGGGGCACGTGCTTCTGGTGTGGGACTACTTTCGATCGCCGTACCCGAATCTCTCAAAACTACCATAGTTTCCCATTTACCTGAAGCCGTAATTATTGGCTGCCCAGAAACTGAAAGCGGCGCAATCGCAAAATTACAATTACCAGAAAATCGCGATCTAAATTCCTTCGATGCGATCGCAGTTGGTCCTGGTATAACAGTAGAAGCCAACGGAATTTTACAGATATTATTAGATAGTTCCAAAAATTTACTATTAGATGCCGATGGTTTAAATATTCTCGCAAGCATGGGAGGTGTGCAAACCTTACAAAAACGGCAAGCATCAACCATACTTACTCCCCACTCAGGAGAGTTCAAGCGTTTATTCCCCGAAATCGAAAATACTATTCAAAATAAAGTTTTGGCCGTCCTTGAAGCTGCCAAACAATCTGGTGCAATTATATTGTTAAAAGGTCCAAGAACTGCCATTGCAAATCCTCAAGGTTGCGTTTGGATTAATCCTCAAAGTACCCCAGCTTTAGCTCGTGGAGGTAGTGGTGATGTTCTAGCTGGATTACTCGGCGGATTAATGGCGCAAGCTCAAACGCGTAATTTGTCTGTAGAAAAAATGGTGGCAACTGCTGCATGGTGGCATGCTCAAGCAGGTATTTTAGCCACTCAAGAAAAAACTGAATTGGGAGTAGATGCTTTCACTTTGACACAATACTTAACGCCCGTTTTCAAATTATTTACTTAGTAATTCGCGATACTCTACCTTCCTTAAGCCAGAGATTTACCGCCGCTTTCTTACTTAAATTAGGAATTACATACCAAACGCGAGTGAGCTAAATCGCGAATCAATGGTACTCGCATACTAATATATGTACTCATGGCGCTAATTTGTTCGCTACTAAGTAGCTTCTTTGTTTCTAATTGTTTTAGTAACTGCTTTAGAAGATCCGCATCATTTAAATTTAGGAGTGTATTGGTTTCGGTTTCTTCTATCACAGACCATACATGACGCATTGTAACTGCTCGCTCTTTGAGTCCTAACATGACTTTATTATTCCAAATCTAAATTAAATCTAAATCCTTCTTTCTAACCAACACGTTATTTTCTAAAAGTCCAGTTGTATTCCCGAATGCTTTTATTCTGGAGGCTAGTTGAAGAATCTAAAGAAAATCTTAAATCTTAAATCTAAAGAAAATGTTAAATATTGCGATATGTTTCAGATTTGATGAGAATGTACAAGTTTTTTAATATAAATCAATTTTCATAAAATTACTTACTTTCATAACCTTAAAGTTTTAAGTCAAATAGAACTAGATGAAGCGCAATAACATAAAGAAGATCAAGCGTCAACTCAAAATGTATTATAGTTGACTTTTTAAACAGGGCACAAGTTATAGAAATATACTTTTAGGAATTCATATAGAAATTACGCCACAAGATATCAAGAAATTCTAAAACTAATTACTAATTTGATCGCCGCAGCAGAACTTATAGATAGCCATGGCGTTAATGCACAAAGGCTAACCGCTGAAAAATCCTAGATATCTGATTTTTTTTAATCTCACCAAACAAAAGCCCCGTTGTCTGACGGGGCTTTGTCGGTAATGTCAGTTGTTTTTAAAATCCCAAAATAAATCCTAACTGACAAAGATTAAAAAAAAATAAAAAAGTAGTAAAAGTTTCTTTTGTGATGTGAATATATTTATTAGTTTATATTTCTCAATTTAAAGGGAGTCAGCTAATATAAAGACTCTTAAGATAAATAAATAAAGAAGCGCCAGTCCGATACATGGATTGGCGCTTATTTATTTATAATCAAATTCCTCTGCGTAGAAGCTAGCGAATAACCTTTTAGTTGAATATATATTAGGAATGGCTGCAACTGGCACTTTTTTTTGTAGGGTGCTTGTACACTGATTGATTGTGAACCCAATAATAAGGCTGCGGAGTGTACGGCACCATCCGAATCTTGTGACACTTGCGGCCATACCTGATTTGAGTGTGTTCACAACAAAACTTTGCAATACTACAAATATTAACAAAATAGAAAATATTTCCATAATCACAGCGATTAAGTATTACCCTTGTGAAAGTGCATTTGAAAGCTGTGGAATTAAGAATATAGTTTATCTTTTAGAGCTTAGCTGCTTAGGAAGTTATCCGTATCCTCTGATAACGCAGAAACTAACGGATAAAGGTGATTCAGACTGTTGGCAAAGTAAAGTATTAGAGGAGCAAAAGTATGGCACAAGCAAAATCTGGTGACAACGTAAAAGTTCACTACACGGGCAAATTGGATGACGGTACCGTTTTTGATTCCTCAGCCGAACGCGAACCTTTGCAGTTTTCCCTCGGTTCGGGAAATGTAATACCTGGTTTTGAAGAAGCGATAGTTGGCATGACTCCTGGAGAGTCAAAAACTGCAACCATTCCAGCAGAACAAGCTTATGGCCCTCAACGCGACGAACTAGTAATAACAGTTGAGAAAGAGCAAATACCCTCAGACTTATCAGTTGAAGTTGGTCAACAATTACAAATTTCTCAAAACAACGGTGAAGTAATCCCGGTGATGGTTACAGATGTTTCGGATTCTAAAGTCACCCTTGATGCTAATCATCCCCTAGCAGGAGAGCAATTAACTTTTGATATTCAGCTAGTTGAACTTAATTAATAAATAGGCATAGGGGAAGGTAAGAGGTAAGATATAAGAGGTAATCATAATTATCTACCCCCTCTACCCCCTCTCCCTTGTCTCCTTGCTCCGGGATAAAATTAATTCAAAATCTCTCAACATTCTTAAACTTTTGACTCTTCTCACTCATAGCCCTTGCAGCTTCACCACAAGTACGAGGAGTGGGAAAAATCTTTTCAGGATTGGCTAAACCTTTACTATTAAAAACTTGCTTAACCCACTGCATAGTTTCTAAATCAGCAGTGGAAAACATATCCGGCATGAAACATTTTTTATCCGCACCAATTCCGTGTTCGCCGGAAATACTACCACCAACTTTCACGCATAGCTTCAGAATTTCTCCACCGACTTCTTCAACTTTTTCTAATTCACCAGGAATGGAATTATCGAAGAGAATGAGCGGATGCAAATTACCATCGCCGGCATGGAATACATTAGCAATTTTATAACCGTATTTCTCACTTAAAGCCTCAATCTCTTGCAATACATAAGGCAATTGCGTCCGAGGAATTACACCATCTTGTACGTAATAATCTGGACTTAAATGCCCTGCAGCAGCAAAGGCTGCTTTTCTCCCTTTCCACAATTTTAAACGCGTTTCTGGATCGCTAGCAGAAGTTACATTACGCGCACCATTTTTTTTACAAATATCAATAACCCGCTGTTTATTCGCATTCACCTCTACATCTAAACCATCGATTTCAACTAATAAAATCGCTACAGCATCGCGAGGATAACAATTCGTTGCAGTTACATCTTCCACCGCATTGATACTCATGTTATCCATCATTTCCATACCACCAGGAATAATCCCAGCGCTGATGATATCGGAAACGCTAGCCCCTGCAGCTTCCACGCTAGTAAAATCTGCTAACAACACGCAAATAGATTCCGCACTTTTAAGAATTCGCAAAGTTATCTCTGTGGCAATTCCCAGGGTACCTTCGGAACCAACAAATATACCAGTCAAATCGTAACCCGGCATTTCCGCAATTTGTCCGCCTAATTCCACAATATCACCATTGGCGGTGACAACTTTTAATCCTAAAACGTGGTTAGTAGTCACACCATACTTTAAACAATGTACTCCACCGGAGTTTTCCGCTACATTACCGCCAATAGAACAAATAATTTGACTCGAAGGGTCTGGAGCATAGTAAAAACCAGCACCACTGACTGTTTGAGTTACCCAATTATTAATCACTCCAGGCTGAACTATAACCCGCTGGTTATCTAAATCGATATTAAGTATTTGCCGCATTAAAGAAGTTACTATTAAAACGCATCCGGCTATAGGCAAAGCACCACCAGATAAACCAGTACCGGAACCCCTTGCAATAAAAGGAACTGAATATTTATTGCATATCTTTACCACTTCAGCAACTTGTTCTGTAGTTTTGGGTAAAACCGCCACATCCGGGCGTTGACGATAGGCTGCTAAACCATCACATTCATAAGTAATCAGTTCCTCACGACGTTCTACAACGCCTTTTTTACCTAAAATGCGATGTAACTCTTTGATTATGGGTTTCCAGTCGCGTTTTTGGGATTTTTCTTGAGTAAGCATGGTTTATTGTTAGGTGTGAGGTGCAATAGTTGTATTTAGTCAGTCTTATTACTATTGTTACAGGAGTTTGATCAAAGCGGATTTTTCTATCTTTGGGATTTTAAATCTGTTGAGGTTAGAGTGTCTTATGGGATAAAGAAACGTAGTTTAGCTAACAATTAAAATTTTTTTGGCAAAAAACCTATAAAAATAACTATTGCCATAAATATATCCATCGCGTTAAAATATAACTAACGTTCGATATAAAAAAGTTTGAATAACTGAATGCCGAAAATTGTAGATCGTAAAAAGTATAGAAAAGAACTGCTATGGAAAATCTTTGATTTATTTGCCCAGAAAGGTTATGGTTCCGTCTCCATGCGGGAAATTGCCAAAGAACTAAATGTTTCGACGGGAACACTGTATCATTATTTTCCGAACAAAGAGGCTCTGTACTTACAACTAGTAGAAGAACAAACGGAACAAGACATTTCAAATTTTATCACCGAAGCTGGTAGCCCGGAAACATTACAAGAAAGAATAAAAGTCTTGATCGACTTTATTGAAAAAGACGAGGATTATTTTATCAAGCAAACTCTGTTAAACTTTGATTTTTATCAACAGCAAGAGCGTAGTGAAATTTTATCTAACGAAACCTTGAAAAAAGCTTTTAAACAGACAGAAAAAGCGATTTCAGGCTATTTACAAATTGAAGATAAAGCTGTTATAGACTTTGTTTTAAATTTTATCGGAGGCTTGCTTACATCCAGAATGTTAGGTGGAGAAGAAATAGCTTCTTATAAAGAACAAGGAGAGCTATTAGCAAAAATGTTGAATGCTTATTTAAGGAATGAGAAATAAGTAAGAAGTAAGAAGTAAGAAGTAAGAAGTAATGAGTTAAGAGTAATAAGTAAGAAGTAAGAAAGTAGGGATAAATAAACCGTTGGGGTAAGTACAAGAATGTAAATTAACTTAGGAGTGTAAGTACCTTCGTCTTATTCCTACTCACTACTCACTATTCACCTTAATATAGTTGTTTGAAAAAATCCAAAATTATGTGACTATGCAAATACTTTCAAAACCTTCTAATAAAATAATTGGATTGGTAGCAACCGCTACTGTAATGACAGGTACAATTGCTATTTACGGAATCTCCCAAATTAGCTTTCTGAGTCCACCAGAAACACCTGTCATCGAGACACAGCCCGTAGTTAAAAAAGTCACTGCCCTAGGAAGATTGGAACCACAAGGAGAAGTAATTAACTTATCGGCACCTTTGGCACTCGATGGCGATCGGGTTGCAAAACTATTAGTAAAAGAAGGTGATAAAGTAAAAGCGGGAGATGCGATCGCAATTTTAGATTCCCAAAAAAGATTGCATTCGGAGGTATTGCAAGCAAAAGAACAAGTAAGGATGGGGCAAGCTAAATTAGCCCAGGTGAAAGCAGGTGCAAAAAGCGGACAAATTCAGGCGCAAGAGGCGACTATTGCACGTTTACAAGTAGAAAAAACTACTCAAATAAGAGCAAAAAAAGCTGCTATCGCACGTTTACAAGCAGAAAAAACCACGGAAATGGCAGCACAAAAAGCCAGTATTGGGCGCTTGCAAGCAGAGCTTAATAACGAAGCAGCCGAATATAAACGCTATGAAAAACTTTTTACTGAAGGTGCAATTTCTATATCGTTGCGAGATAGCAAACGTTTGAATTTACAAACTGCACAACAGCAACTTTCGGAAGCACGAGCAAATCTCAACCGCATTCAAGCATCAAGAGAGCAGCAACTTTCGGAAGCACGAGCAAATCTTAACCGCATTCAAGCATCTGGAAACGAACAAATAATAGAAGCTAAAGCTACTTTAAATCAAATTAGCGAAATTCGTCCGGTGGATATTCAAGTGGCGCAAACTGGGGTAGATAATGCTAAAACTGCTTTAAAACTAGCAAAAACTAACTTAGAACAAGCTTACATTCGCGCACCGATAGCTGGACAAATTCTTAAGATTCACACGCGAGAGGGGGAGAAAATGGCTGATGAAGGTATCGCCGAATTTGGAAAAACTCAACAAATGATGGTAGTTGCAGAAGTATATCAAAGCGATATTGAGAAAGTTAAATTGGGACAAAAAGCTTTAATTACCGCACAAGCTTTCTCCGGAATTTTACAGGGAGAAGTTTCTCAAATAGGTTTACAAATTAACAGACAAAACGTCTTTAGCAACCAACCAGGAGAAAATTTAGATCGTCGAGTAGTTGATGTAAAAATTCGTCTCAACCCAGAAGATAGTAACCGCGTAGCAAGTTTTACTAATTTACAAGTTCAAACAGAGATTGAATTACGATTTTAAATAGTTCAATTTATAACGAATGTTTGATATATATTCTGAGCTTACTGTTTGATTTATTTATAACGAATGTCTGATATAAGGAAAATGGAGGGGAGCGCAAATGTTTTTGCAAAATAAATGGTGGGTAATAGCAGAATCAAAAGCAATCGGTAAACAACCTGTTGCACTCAAACGACTGGGTGAAGACTTAGTATTATGGCGAGATAATAACGGGAAAATAGTTTGTCAAAGCCAATATTGTGCTCATCGCGGCGCAAGTCTAGCATTGGGCAAGGTAGTCGGAGGCTGTATAGAATGTCCATATCATGGTTTTCGTTTTGCAGCTTCGGGAAACTGTACATTAATACCTTGTGAAGGAGAAGATGCTCGCATAAGCAACAAAATGCGGCTTGTTAATTATGTAGTGCGAGAAATTCACGATTTAATATGGCTGTGGTGGGGAGAAGAAAAATCGAATTATCCACAAATACCTTGGTTTGAAGAATTGGAAGATAATCCCCGACGCTGGGCTTCGGGTACCATGAGTTGGGATATACCTTTTACCAGAGCAGTAGAAGGCTTACTGATCGACTTACATCATGTAGCCTTTGCTCATCATAGAGTTGCTTGGTTATCCGGTTTTAGTTCCGCAACATTACTTAAACCTTTTGAAATAGAAGTAAAAGACGAAATAATTCATAGTTGGGGAGAATTAAAATCACAGCCAAGTGATAAGAAAAAGAGCATTTTCAAATTTGAACACTGGCTTAACTTTCCGAATTTAGCATTATTTGATTTTGGTTTTGCTGGAATAAAGCTGTTTGTAATGGCCACACCAATAGATAAAGATAATACCCGGGCATATTTTCGTTACTATACCCCATTTGGTAGTCCTTGGATAAGTCGTTTAATTTCCAGATTATTTGTTTGGGTTGAATTAAATTTTGTGCAGCCAGATGACTATAAAATTCTCAGTTCAAGTAAGCCGCAAGAAAGTGGTTTAAGGGTAAATAATTTTGTTCATGCTGATAAAGCAATAGTGATGTGGCACAAAATGTATGAAAGTGAAATGAGTTAGTTGATAGAAAAGCCCGCAGGCTGTAAGCCTGGGGCTAGGAAAACAAAGCCCGTCTTCACGGGCTAAGAATTCTTAAGCGCCCGTGAAGACGGGCTTTGTAAATGTAGCTGCACCCTTTAAGGGTGTGAGGTAAAATGTTTTTCAAAAATTGGGATGCTCCCTGATTGTTAGTTGTTAACGGTTGAATTTCATCATCTAAAATCAACATTCAACATATAAAATATAGAGTCTCATGAATACAGAAATAATCCGTTTAGAAGAAGCGCAAATCGATCGAGCAACAGAAGCTCTAGTTGATGCATTCAGTAAAGATCCAATTTTGCAGTACATTCTACCTGAAGAAATTAGCAAAAGAGATAAAATATCTCGCAGCTTTTCAGAAATCAATTTACGCTATTGTCAACCATTAAAGAACGTATACACGACTCCAGAAATTAAAGGTATAGCAGCTTGGATACCGCCAGGAGAATATCCTTTAAACTTCTGGAGATTATTACAACTAGGATTCTACAAGATTCCACTTCTCCTTGGATTTAGAAGATTAAGAAAATTTCTAACCTTATTTTCATTATTTGAGAAATATCATAAAGAGGATATGCATCAACCGCATTGGTATTTATTAATCTTAGGAGTATCGGAAGCTTCTCAGGGGCAAGGGATTGGTAGCTTATTGATTCAACCAATTCTTGAACAAGCAGATAAAGAAAACTTACCTTGTTATTTAGAAACATCAACAGAAAGAGCCGTCCGTTTTTATCAAAGACATGGCTTTGAAATTCTGAGAAAAATAGAAAAACCAATTTCATTCTGGACGATGAAAAGAGAACCAAAAAGAATTTAGGGAGAAGAAGAAGAATTCCTAACTCCTAACTCCTAACTCCTGATTGTTCACTGTTCACTGTTAACTATTTATCATGTTACGTAAACTATTTCGCCGCACGCCTTTAGCATGGCTGCAATTGAAAAAAGAGAAAACGCGTCTCGCAGTTGCTTTAGCGGGAATTGCTTTTGCTGATATGTTGATGTTTGTACAATTGGGATTATTAGATGCACTTTTTGATAGCGCGACTAAACCTCATCAAACATTAGAAGCCGATTTAGTTTTAATTAATCCTCAATTCCAAACTTTATTCTCAGTAAAAAGCTTTTCTAGAGAAAGATTGCAGCAAACATTAGCATATGAAGGAGTAAAAACCGTACGTCCTTTATATATTAATACTGCTCAATGGCGCAATCCAGAAACTCGTATTAATCGAGCAATTTTAGTATGGGGAATCGATCCGATTAATCCTGCCTTTGATTTTCCAGAAGTCAATCAAAACCTGAATAAATTAAAGCAATTAGATAAGGTGATATTTGATCGTGCATCTCGTCCAGAATATGGTCCAATTCCAGATTTAATTAAACAGAAAGGAAGTGTAGAAACCTTAGTAAATGAACAAACTATCCAAGCCATTGGTTTATTTCAAATGGGCGCATCTTTTGCCGCAGATGGAAATATTATTACCAGTGATTCGACTTTTTTAAAACTGTTTCCAAATCGCCAACCAAATCAAATTGAAGTCGGTTTAATTAAACTGAATGCAGATGCAGACGTAGAAAAACTGCGATCGCAACTAAAAACTAATTTACCTAAGGATGTCAGAGTGCTGACACCACAGGAATTTGCTCAAACAGAGAAAGATTATTGGGGAAATCAAGGTATTGGATTTATTTTCGGTATTGGGGTAGTAGTGGGCTTTATCGTCGGGATTGTAATTGTTTATCAAATCCTTTATTCTGACGTTTCCGAGCATCTACCAGAATACGCCACACTTAAAGCAATGGGATATAGCGATCGCTATTTAATGGTGATGCTGATGCAGGAAGCTTTGATCATGTCTGTGCTAGGTTTTTTACCGGGAATGTTACTTTCCATGGGGTTATATCAAATTACTTTTGCTGCTACTTTGCTACCAATTGCAATGAAAATTGATCGTGCAATTTTTGTACTAACATTGACAATTATTATGTGTATTTTTTCAGGTGGAGTTGCAATGCGAAAACTACAAAGTGCAGATCCTGCTGATGTTTTTTAGCTGTAAATAACTAACATTTAAATAGTCATTTTGTATCCGCTCGCGGAAGTGCTTATTAAAAAATCTTTCCTGACTAATACCATTTCTTTATAAAGATGCGCTTAATTTAGTCCACGCAGGTAGGCTTCGTAAGTGTAGCTCCAGCCTTTTAGGCTGAGAGCGATTTAGCGCAGCCTCATACAGAATTGGTATAAGTTAATAAATGAGAATAAATTGAGGAGGAATTATAATGACAAACGAATCTACTAATTCAATTAACAACCAAACGCGGGAAGCTTGGAATAGTACTGCTAAAATATGGGATGAAAAAATGGGTAATGAAGGTAACGACTTTCATAAATATTTAGTTCGTCCCAGTATAGAAAAATTATTACAATTAAAACCGGGACAAAGAATATTAGATATCGGTTGTGGTAATGGTTTAACTACTCGTAGATTAGCTAGTTTGGGTGCAAAAATTCTGGGAATAGACTTTGCATCAGAAATGATTAATCATGCTCGTCAAAGAACTAGTTATAATCAAGAATTAATTGAATATCAGGTTATAGACGCTACCGATGAAGCCGCGTTATTAAAACTTGGTGAAAACTCCTTTGATGCAGCAGTTTCTGCAATGGCTTTAATGGATATGGCAGAAATTGAACCTTTATTTAGAGCGCTGACAAAATTAATTTGTCCTGGAGGTTGTTTTATCTTCGCTGTCATGCACCCCTGTTTTAATAGCATGCATAGTACTATGGGAGCCGAATTAATAGAGTTAGAAAACAAAATTTATACTGAATATTTCGTCAAAGTTAAAGCCTACATTAAACCGAGTAAAGTACGTGGACTAGCACTAGACAATCAACCGCAGCCACATACTTATTTTCATCGTCCTTTACATAATTTGTTAAATACAGCTTTTAAATTTGGTTTTATTTTAGATGCTTTAGAAGAACCTACATTTCCACCGGAATTTGCTGCAAAAAAATTTGATATGAGTTGGTATAAATTTAGCGAAATTCCACCCGTTATTGTTGCAAGATTGCGACTTTTATAACGAACATCATATTTATAAAAATCCAACCATAAACAGAAATTAAAGCCTGTGTTCAGCTTCGCTGAGGCTTAGACAGGCTTTGTAAATGTAGACTCACCCTTCTAGGGTGAAGGCAAAATACAAATTACACACAATTAAAATATCATGTCAAAACAACCAGTAATATCAGTTAAAAATCTCAATCACTACTTCGGAGAAAAAAATCTCCGCAAACAAGTATTATTTGATATTAATTTGAATATTAATGCTGGTGAAATCGTCATTTTAACTGGTCCATCTGGTTCCGGTAAAACAACTTTACTAACTTTAATGGGTGGCTTACGTTCCGCACAAGAAGGTAGTTTAAAGATTTTACAACAAGAAATACGTGGAGCTAACAAAAAACAATTAACTAAAATTCGTACAAATATTGGCTATATTTTTCAAGCACATAATCTCATGAGTTTTTTAACAGCAAAACAAAATGTACAAATGTCCTTGGAATTGCATGAAAAATTCTTAGAGCAAGATATTGGTGCAAAAGCTACCACAATTTTAGAACAAGTTGGTTTGGGAGATAGAATCGATTATTATCCAGAAAAACTATCGGGAGGGCAGCGACAAAGAGTAGCGATTGCTCGCGCTTTAGCGAGTCACCCTAAAATAGTTTTAGCTGACGAGCCTACTGCCGCACTTGATAAAAAATCAGGGCGGGATGTGGTGGAAATTATGTATAAATTAGCAAAAGAACAAGGGTGTACAATTTTGTTAGTCACCCACGATAATCGTATTTTAGATATTGGCGATCGCATTATTTATATGGAAGACGGAAAATTAATTAGTGATGGAGTTGATGTTGCTGCAAAAGTCAGTTAAATCAAGCAATATGAATTTAATTAAAAATACATTTTTAGCCGACAGATAGTTTAAATTAAGTGCTTGCTTTTTGTCACAAACTGAGCGAAACAATATATCAACTTGCAGACGAAAAATTCATTAAACTAGTACCGCTTCGCGGAAGTAAGAAGTAAGAAGTAAGAAGTAAGAAGTAAGATTTTATAGGCTTTTCAGCCATTTTTAATGGTTGCCTTATTTACGCCTACTTATACTAGATAAAAGACGCAATATCGGTGGATAATTTTATGGTTGAACAAGTTTTAGTCTCTGACGATAATTTCTATATCCCAGACGCTAGCAAATTAGTTACCGAAGACGATACCCCTGTGGATAACTTTGCATCTGCTAAACAACAACGACTTTTAGTCAGTTCTCTTTACAGTTCTTTACAAAATCAAACTTTTTTAGCAGCAGCGAATGTCGGAATCTATCATATATATAAACAACCTCCCATAGTGCCTGATGTCTTTGTCAGCTTTGATGTGCAAGTGCCAGAAAACTGGTGGGATAAAAACAACCGCTGTTACTTAGTTTGGGAATTTGGTAAACCCCCAGAAGTTGTAATTGAAATTGTCTCAAATAAAATCGGCGATGAATTAGGCGATAAACTAAAAACTTACGAACATATGCGAGTAAGTTATTACATAGTATACGATCCTACTCAGCAATTAGGAGAAAAGCTTCGGATATATCAACTTGTGGGAAGACGGTATCAAGAAATTTCGGAAAATTGGTTAGAGCATATTGAATTAGGCTTAACTTTGTGGGAAGGAGAATTTGAAGGAAGACAAGATACTTGGCTGCGTTGGTGCTACCAAGATGGTACAGTTTTACCGACAGGAGATGAACGCGCTCAAACCGCCGAGCAACAAGTCGAAGATGAGAAACAGCAAAAAGAACAAGCGCTGTCTCGTGCAGAGCTTTTAGCAGAAAAATTGCGAGAAATGGGTGTAAATCCAGATGATTTATAAAGAGGTTGGATTGATTATCTTGATTAACTTAAATTAATTTACTGCAACATAACTTTCAACAACTTCTTTCCAAATTAAATAAGCAAATCCATTTAAATGTACGCCATCTGTAGTGTATTTAGCATCTAATCTATTTTCGGCATCTGCTAAATGAGAAAATAAATCTATATATTGTAAGCTAATTTCTTTTGCTAGTGATTGTAACTTCAAGTTAAGTTTAATTATATTATCGTTATTTTGCCAAAACAAAACAAAATCATTATTTACTGGTAAAACACTTTGAATAAATACTTCTGTATTTGGAGTATGAGTTTGCAATTCACTCAAAATTGTTTTATATCCTTCTAAAACTGCTTCAATGGATTTTTTTTCATTAACCAAATCATTAATACCTACCATTAAGAAAATCTGTTTTGGCTTAGTCTGGATAATCGTATCTAAACGATTTAATATTCTACCAATCGTATCGCCAGAAATTCCTCGGTTTTTGATATTGGGATTTCCCAATAATTCAACCCACTCCCCTTGATCGGTTAAACTATCTCCTACAAATAGGATCGAATCACTAGACTTCGGGAGTATTTCAAATTGACTTTTTTTATCTTTGTAATAAGCATTTATACCCCAACCATTTTTACTGTATTTATTTCCAATAATTGAGATTATGCTTTTAATATAAGATATCCCACCTTTTCGAGAAACGAAAAAAAAAGTAAACAGTAAAAATAAACTATTTAAAACTATAGAAATTAAGAATAACGTGTTATGTGTTATGTAGTTCATTGTATAACTTTAAATTTTGAATAATAAAAAATATAGTAGACAGAATTTGAAACCTCCATCGCAGATAAGGATTTTTCAAAATGGGATTGCTCTTAATAGTTATTACTCAAAAATACAGAAAATTACAATTATGCTTTTGCTGAAGTAAAACTATCCAAATTCTCACCTGCAAGAAACTCTTGAATTCGCCACCAAACTTGCTCCAACAAATCGGGAGATTCAGCATCAAACCAGTCAATTTGAGAATTTTTTCTAAACCAAGTACGCTGACGTTTGGCAAATTGCCGCGTATGTAAAACTATTTTATCTTTTGCTTCATCCAAAGAAATATCTCCAGCTAAATATTGTTTAATTTCTTGATATCCCAAAGTATTAAGTAAAGGTAAATCTACCCCATACTTTTGACAAAGATATTCTACTTCTTCAACAAAACCATCTTGTAACATACTCTCCATTCGACATGCAATCCGATTTGTTAAATGGGCAACATTGCAATCCAAACCAATTTGAAGAATCGGATAATCTGGTGGATTTTCTCCCTGTAAATCGGAAATCGGCATACCAGTAATATAGAATACTTCTAATGCTCTTAAAGTCCGTACAGAATCGTGAGGATGAATTTTTTTTGCTGCAACAGAATCAACTTGTTTTAACATTGCATAAAGTTGAACTTGATCCATACTCAGAAGTTGCTCGCGCAATTCAGTTTGGGGTGCAACCCTAGGAATTTTCATTCCGCGCACGATTGATTTAATATATAGCCCAGTACCACCGACTAAAAAGATAGGGGGATGAGGAGATAGGGAAATGGGGGGTAACTTTTGATGTAAAATCAAATCTTGTGCTTGCTGTTGATAGTCAGCAACCGTCATTGTGTGTGTTGGATTGCATATATCAATTAGATAATGTGGTACTAACTTTTGTTCGGTAATTGTTGGTTTTGCCGTGCCGATGTTAAACTCTCGGTAAACTTGGCGAGAATCAGCACTAATAATTATGGAATTACAACGCCCAGCCAGAGCTAAGGCTAAGCCAGATTTACCTGTTGCTGTAGCGCCACAAATTACAATTAACTTTGTCATTCGTTCAGTTTTATAAAGATTCAACCGATTTTAAATCAATTTCATCCATGAATTTCAGAGCTTGGGGATTTGAGCACGCCCCCCATGGCGAATGGCGATTATCGGAAAACTGCATAACTGTGAGTCGCAGGATAATACCATCTAAAATTTAAAATCTGTTACTCAAAAGTAAAAAGAAATAATTTTTAACCAAGGACTTTTAATTTATAATTTTGTCTTTACTAATTTTCTAATAATCGCCCTTGCAGACAGTCAAAACCTTTATTCACAGACAATTAGCGTACTTTTATCGAACTTAAAAGAGTAAAATTGACACAGTCAAACAACTATCTTAAGCATATAGAACCCTAGGGATAAATTTCACTTCTAATCGCTCTGTATTCGCCTGCAAGGCTTTTGTGCTAGAATCTGGTAGTGTTTTTGAGTTTGATGCTTTTTTAGGCGACCTCAGCCCCAAGAATCAGGAGATTTTCATGACGAGCAGTTACAATGCCGAGCAGATTCAAGTTCTCGAAGGTCTCGAACCCGTTCGTAAACGACCGGGAATGTACATTGGTACTACTGGTCCGAGAGGACTGCACCACCTAGTTTACGAAGTGGTGGATAATTCTATTGATGAAGCTTTGGCAGGTTACTGCACCCATATAGAGGTGGAACTCAACGCCGATGGTTCTTGTACTGTAACAGATGATGGTCGGGGTATTCCTACCGATGTACACCCCCAGACCGGAAAATCAGCGTTGGAAACTGTATTAACCGTATTGCACGCCGGAGGTAAATTTGGTAGCGGTGGCTACAAAGTATCGGGGGGATTACACGGTGTAGGTGTTTCTGTAGTTAACGCCCTTTCAGAATGGCTGGAAGTTACTATTTGGCGAAATAATAAAATCCATACTCAGCGCTACGAACGTGGTAATGCGGTTTCGCAGTTAAAAACTGCTCCCTGTAAAGAAAACCGCACTGGAACCCGCGTTAGCTTCAAGCCAGATGCACAAATCTTTACTACCGTTACAGAGTTTGACTACAATACTTTATCCAGCCGTTTGCGAGAGTTGGGGTATCTGAATGCGGGTGTAAGAATTTCCTTCATAGACAACCGTTTAGAATTGCTCAAAACCGATACTCCAAAAGTTGAAGTTTATGAATACAAGGGCGGAATTAAAGAATATGTAGCTTATATGAATAGCGACAAGCAGTCGCTACACGACGAAATAATTTACGTCCAAGGCGAACGCAATAACGTACAGGTAGAAGTAGCTCTACAGTGGTGTATTGACGCTTACTCCGATAGTTTGTTGGGTTTTGCCAACAATATTCGTACCGTTGATGGTGGTACGCACCTGGAAGGTTTAAAAACAGTTCTGACTCGTACTTTAAATAGTGTTGCTCGCAAACGTAACAAAATTAAAGAAAACGAGTCTAATCTCAGCGGCGATCACGTGCGCGAAGGTTTGACTGCGGTAATTTCGGTAAAAGTACCAGAGCCGGAATTTGAAGGACAAACTAAGACTAAATTGGGTAACACCGAAGTTAGAGGAATCGTAGATTCTTTTGTAGGAGAAGTTCTCAGCGAATACTTAGAATTTCATCCCAACGTTGTCGATACCATTTTAGATAAAGCAATTCAGGCATTTAAAGCCGCAGAAGCAGCCCGTCATGCGCGGGAATTGGTACGCCGCAAATCGGTGCTAGAATCTTCACCATTACCCGGTAAGTTAGCAGATTGTTCTTCTCGCGATCCGGCTGAATCAGAAATCTATCTTGTGGAAGGGGATTCAGCGGGAGGAAGTGCCAAGCAAGGGCGCGATAGACGCTTCCAAGCAATTCTTCCTTTGCGCGGTAAAATTCTCAACATTGAGAAAACCGACGATAGCAAAATCTACAAAAATAACGAAATTCAGTCTCTAATCACTGCACTAGGCTTGGGTGTTAAAGGTGATGAATTTGATTCATCCCAGCTTCGATATCATCGCATCATCATCATGACAGATGCTGACGTAGATGGAGCTCACATCCGGACTTTATTGCTGACTTTCTTCTACAGATATCAGAAAGCTTTAGTCCAAGAAGGTTTCATTTACATAGCTTGTCCGCCATTATACAAAGTAGAACGAGGACGCAATCATTACTATTGCTATAGCGATCGCGAATTGCAAAACCTGATTAATGAGCTTCCTCAAAACGCCAAATACACCATCCAAAGATTTAAGGGTTTGGGTGAAATGATGGCGGATCAACTTTGGGATACCACCATGAATCCTGAAACCCGAACCTTGAAAAAAGTAGAAATTGAAGATGCAGCAGAAGCCGACAGGATTTTCACAATCTTAATGGGCGATCGCGTTGCACCTCGTCGGGAATTTATCGAAACTCACAGTTCTAAATTGAACCTCACCGATTTGGATATTTAATATCCACCTTGTTTTAAATATCAAATAACTTATCTATATTGGCGATCGGTAATCAAATTTTACGGGCACCCATGGGAACCCTTTACTCGCTTTTAATTACCGGTTGCTTTTTTGATGTCTAAAAACTAAGTTCCTCTACTTGCGGTTATGTATAGTCTAATTTTGCTAACATTAAAATAATTTGTTTCGCAATACAAATTATCTTTTATACTTCTATTTAAGAAAAATTACTATATGTCGTTTAATTGACTTAACTATCGCCATCCCACAACATTATCTATTCAGAAATAAAATTTGACATATAGATCAGTAAAATTGTCAATCTTCCGGAAGAGGTAAAGTCAAAGATGAACAGAATATCCAGCACAATAGCTTTACAGTTTTTTGTAACTGTCTTACTAATCGGTAGATATTGAGTATATATTACTGAGTTTAAGCTCCTAGGGAAGTATAATTATTTCTCGGGGAATTAATTGTAAAGTATACTGTTTTATACCACAAACTGCTGAGTTAAAAATTTTGCATTTTTCTTATGGGTAATGAGTCTTGGTTGAAGCTCACATCGAAAATCTTAAAAATCCTGTGTCAAATGGCGATCGTAATAATATCGATGTATCAACCGGATAAATTTTGTCAACTTTCTTAAGGCTGAAATTTAAATGGTGCGCTAAGGTGTAGTTGTAAGCGAATGAATTTAATAAATCGGGTTGCTTAGCTACAAAGAGTAATGTCGCAATTTGTGTATATTTTCAGCCAAGAAATTCCAGTGGTCGGTAAAAGACTCGTGAAATACGATTCTATCTTACTTACCGAAAGCCGTTTTCAGATAAAGGTAACAAAGTATTTGCAATAGATATTTCGTCCTTGAAGGAGAGGATATTTGTTACCAAGAAACATCTGCTGTCCGTAATATTTGATCGAAATTTGTGGATGAAGAAAATAAACATTCCAAATTTCAAGATTTTAAGACTAAGGCGATGGCAGGTGAATCATGTTGCACGTGACACCTTTACTTAAATACATGTAGGTGTATATGGGTAATTTCACAAACAGAGAAGCTAGTGTAATTTAACTAATTTTAGAAAAAAATTACACAATATGGCTACAATCTTCAATGTGTTTTTGCTAAAACAGACCATTAATAAGTTTATTACTTTATGGATACCACATGATGCATAGTGCAATTTCTGTGAAACAGGCTACAATCGGAACAGTCTTTCTGGAAAATCTTACCCAAGTCGTATTACTTTAATATGTACTCGTTTATTGATGACCGGAAATTTTAGTTTTTTCTAAAAACAAGTCGAAAGTTTTAAGTAACGACATTAGTCATGGTGTTTACTTTTCAGTACGCCGGAAGTTACCGACATCAAAAGGACTTTATTTATGCAACAACGTCTTTTCTGTTTTGGAATAAGCAATTTGTTGTCAAAATTTTGTCACGTCGTGTGTTTAAAGCAGAAAACTGTGGCAAATGCAAGAACTTCTAGTCTTTAATTGAAAAGTGGGCTAAGCCCTTTGATTGACACAACCGTGCAAACTTTATAGCTAACACCTATAAGTACGGCAAACACCTTTACTGAGTAATTGATTCTGCAAGGAGCATGAGGAACGCGGCATGAACCAGGCTAACAACGTACTCGAAAATATTTATCAACCTAACCTAGGAGTGATAAATCAGCCCGAGATGGAGTTAGAACTCTTAATCGAAGATGAAGTTGAAGAAGACTTACTTATTAATGAAGGCGAAGAGGAAGAATTTTTAGATCCTCAGTCCGGTGACGCAGCAAAGTCTGGAAAAGCCGCTAAAGGACGCCGTCGGACACAAGCGAAGAAAAAGCACTACACAGAAGATTCTATTCGCCTGTATTTACAGGAAATTGGTAGAATTCGCCTTCTCAGAGCGGACGAAGAAATAGAATTGGCACGTAAAATTGCCGATTTACTCGAATTAGAAAGAGTATACGAAAGGCTCCTGCAGCAATTGGAACGGGAACCAAAGCACAGTGAATGGGCTGAAGCCGTACAATTGCCTTTGCCACAATTCCGTTATCGCCTTCATGTCGGACGTAGGGCGAAAGACAAAATGGTTCAATCTAACCTGCGCCTTGTAGTTT
>ERZ1740059.533-NODE-533-length-19956-cov-9.492739_pt1 | contig 19956 bp, 16 predicted proteins | sample MGYA00581744_ERZ1740059 | MGnify/ENA primary metagenome ERZ1740059 (study PRJEB43018, sample SAMN04849738) | marine metagenome | isolation source: floating plastic debris | place: Pacific Ocean | collected 2008-08-28 | study: EMG produced TPA metagenomics assembly... | reverse complement strand
AAAGCGGGGGAGAAGAAGAAAAGAGGAGGGGGAGGGAGGGGGAGAGGGGGGGAGGGGGAGAGAGGGGGGGAGATTTTCTAAAGAGAAAATTTCAAGTAAATCTTGTATATCTGCTTCCGTGGTGGTTTCATCTAAGGAAATTCCCACAGAATTATCATCGAAAATGCGAAGATTTATTTTCTGAGCTTGACAACGCTGCAAAATCTCTTCTTGACTGCGCTTTCCTAAATTAACTCGCAGAGTATCGAAGAAATATTCATTTTCAATGGTGTAACCAAGAATTTTGAGTCCTTCTGCTAACTTCCCAGTTAAAGAATGAATCTTTTGAGCAATCTTCTTTATTCCTTCAGGTCCATGATAAACCGCATACATACTTGCCATCACCGCCAACAATACCTGTGCCGTACAAATATTGCTGGTTGCTTTTTCGCGGCGAATGTGCTGTTCGCGGGTTTGTAAAGCCAAACGCAATGCAGGTTTTCCTTGAACATCCTTAGATAAACCAACAATCCGCCCTGGAACTTGGCGTTTATACTTCTCTTTGGTTGCAAAGTAAGCCGCATGAGGTCCCCCAAACCCCAACGGAATACCAAAGCGTTGAGTGCTACCAACAGCGATATCAGCGCCAAATTCCCCTGGTGGCGTTAACAAAGTTAAGCTCAAAGGATCTGCCGCTACCGTTACTAAGGCTCCCAATTCATGGGCTTTAGCAATAAAATCGCTATAGTCATAAATCGCGCCATCAGTTGCGGGATATTGAACAATAGCCCCAAAAATAGGCTGAGAAAAATCAAAACTTTGGTGGTTCCCAACAACAATTTTAATTCCCAAAGGCTCTGCCCGTGTCTGTAACACGGCGATTGTTTGGGGATGACATTCTTGGGAAACGAAGAAAGTATTCGCCGCCTTATTTTTGCAAACACCATAACTCATGCTCATAGCTTCCGCAGCAGCAGTCGCTTCATCAAGCAACGAAGCATTGGCAATTTCCAAGCCCGTTAAATCGGTAATTAAAGTTTGGAAATTCAACAGCGCTTCAAGTCTTCCTTGAGCAATTTCTGGTTGATAAGGAGTATATGCAGTATACCAACCAGGATTTTCCAAAATATTCCTTTGAATTACCCCTGGAGTAATACAGTCGTAATACCCCATACCGATAAACGAACGGAAAACTTGATTTTTCGACGCAATTTCTTTTAAACGAGCCAATGCAGCATATTCGGTTTGCGCTTGGGGTAAATTCAAACTACCATCAATGCGAATTGCTTGGGGAACAGCTCGATCAATTAACTCATCCAGGCTATCAAAGCCCAAAACCTTCAGCATTTTTTCGACATCATCAGACGAAAGTCCAATATGTCTCTCTGCAAAAGAAGTCAAAGATTGACTTTGGGATCCAAGTATTTGCTCATCATTATTAGACGAATTACGAGGGGCGTAAATTACCACTAACTAATTACTCTCCACAGGTTACTACTTCATATTTTGCAACAATAATGCAGATTATGGTTAGTTGCTAGTGGTGAGTAGCTCACGGGGTTAAGAGTTAGGAGTTAGGAGTTAGGAGCTCGCGGAGTTTGAATTTCTCCCCATCTCCCCATCTCCCCCTCTCCCCATCTCTTCTACTCGCCTTCCACCTGAGCGCTATACTCAGATGCGCTCATAGCATCATCAATATCACTCTTATTTTCAACTTTTACTTTGATCAACCATCCCTTACCGTAAGGTTCATCCGCCAAATTTTCGGGAGAATCCATCATTTCATTATTGCATTCGGTGACAGTACCAGTTACGGCAGATTTCAAGTCTTCTACAGCTTTGACTGATTCAACCGTACCAAAGCTTTCTCCTTTAGTTACACTATCACCAACTTCGGGTAATTCCAAAAATACGATATCTCCCAACTGATCGATCGCAAAAGCAGTAATTCCAATCGTGGCAGTTTCACCTTCAAGGCGTACGTATTCGTGACTATCTAAGTACTTCAAATCATCTGGATATTCAAAAGCCATATTCTTCTCCTGTCAATTATCAATTATCAATTATCAGTTACCAATTACTATTTACCAGTTTTTCATTGATATTTGTTCATTGTTAATTGTTCATTTACTAAGGCGACTTTTCGACCGATAAAACGGACGCTTAACTATTGTTGCCGGATAGTTTTTGCTGCGAATTTCAACTTCTAATTGGTTACCGACTTTGGCTATTTCGGTGGGTAGGTATGCTAAGGCGATGGGATAACCAAGGGTAGGTGATAAAGTCCCGCTGGTAATTTCCCCTACTTTTTCATTTTCTGATAATACCGAATAGCCATGACGAGCAATGTTACGCCCTTGCATTTGCAAACCTACCAGTTTACGTTGAACCCCGTTAGCTTTCTGCTGTTGCAACACTTCACGCCCGATGAAATCACCTTTAGTATCTAAATGAACTAACCAACCCAAAGCAGCTTCTAAAGGAGTGGTGGTATCATCGATATCTTGTCCGTAAAGTGCCATGGCGGCTTCTAATCTTAAGGTGTCTCTCGCACCCAATCCACAGGGAAGCACACCCGCTTCAAGTAAAATCTGCCAAAGTTCTACTCCCAGACTTGGTTCGAGCATTATCTCAAAACCATCCTCCCCGGTGTAACCAGTGCGAGCAAGAAAAGCAGGTTTACCAAGTACTGTTCCATCCAAATGACCAAATGCTTTAATAGGCGTTAAATCTTCTTCAACAAATTTTTGCAGAATTTCAGTCGCTTTTGGTCCTTGAACCGCTAATAAAACTTTTTCTGTGGATAAATCTTGGAATTCCACCTGTTGAGTGTCAAGGTGTTCGAGCAACCATGCTTTATCTTTAGCTGTGGTTGCAGCGTTTACAATCATAAATCCTTTTTGTAAACCAGTACTATCTTCGCCTTGATAGTAAAAAATTATGTCATCAATTATGCCACCTTGGGGGTTTAACAAAACGCTGTATTGCGCTTGATTTGGAACAAGACGGCTCAAATCCGAAGGAACCAAACACTGAAGTTGAGAAACTAAATTTTTACCCTGTAAAGTAAACTTACCCATATGGGAAATATCGAACATTCCAGCAGAACTTCTCACAGCCTCATGTTCTTTAGTAATACCAGAAAACTGTACCGGCATTTCCCAGCCGCCAAAACTGGTAAATCGCGCTTTCAATTCTTGTACAACGGTAAATAAGGGCGTTCGCGCAATTTTTGCAATTTCTTTGTTATTAGCCACAGACAAATACAGCTTTTCTCAATCAACATCTTTAAGTATCCTACGCTGATGTTGGTAGTTAGAATTTAGAATTTAGAATTTAGAATTCTCCCCATCACCCCATCACACCATCACCCCATCCACCAAGTATGGTTAAATGTGGATGTATTGAGTTTTATTAAGTAGTGGTTATGAAATTTTGGCAAGTATTAGCTAGCTTTGTCTTGGCTATTGTTGTGCTTTGTTATCCTTTGTCAGCGGATGCTGCAAGTTCTTCTAGTATTTCACGTTCCGCTGGAAATGAATTATCTGGTAAGGATTTATCTGGTCAAAGTTTAGTGGAACAGGAATATACCAATCTAAATTTAGAGAATACCAATTTCAGCAACGCCGATATGCGTGGGGCTGTTTTTAATGGTTCATTATTACAAAATTCCAATTTGCATGGCGTTGATTTCACGGATGGTATTACTTATTTAGCAGACTTTGAAAATGCTGATTTAAGTGATGGAATTTTTACAAATGCAATAATGTTGCGTTCTATTTTTAATAATGTTGACGTTACAAACGCTGATTTTAGCGGTGCAATTTTAGATCGGGTAGAAGTAAAAAAACTTTGCGAAACAGCCAGTGGCGTTAATTCTAAAACCGGCGTGTCTACTCGTGATTCTCTCGAATGTAGGTAATTGTGCATACAGGGGGGTAGGAGATTCAATTCTCTATGCCCCATACCCATCCCAATTCCCCATCACCGAGTTTCCTGAGCTTTAGCTTATGGTTTCTTGAACTTACTCGAATACTTCTTACGCCGGTAATAATCTTCCATAACTTCTTTTACCATTGGTGCGGCAACCTTACCACCACCTTCTCCAGAGTGTTCGGCAAATGCTAATACGACAATTTCGGGCTTGTCTGCGGGTACATATCCACCAAACCAAGCGTGGTTTGCTTTGACACGATTGGGTTTCCAAGCTTCCGCTGTTCCGGTTTTACCAGCTACAGCAGGAAGTGTTGGCGAATTCATCATTTTAGCCGTACCTTTTGTAATTACTTCTCGCAATCCCCTACGGATAACCTTTACCGTTGAAGGTTTCATGCCAACCGATTCTCGCCATTTCTTTTTTTCTTCGTCGGTTTTAAGAATGTGGGGCTTGACTAAATAACCACCATTTGCTGGGATGGCAAACATTCGAGTTACTTGTAAAGGTGTCGCTAGTAAAGCTCCTTGCCCGATTGACATATTTACGGAATCACCTACCGTCCAATCCCGTTTCCATAATTTTCGTTGATAAGCGTTATCGGGAACCAAACCTCTAGATTCGCTGAAAGAAAATTCCGAACCTGTTTGTACTCCGAATCCAAATTTACGAGTCCATTCAATTAAAGTTTTACCGCCAACTCTTGCACCTACTTGATAAAAGAATGTATCGCTACTCCAAGCTAAAGCTCCTGTAAATCCTAAAGGACCAAATCCAGCATGGTTCCATTCATTAAAACGGTGTCCGCCAAAAATTAGATAACCGGAGGTTCTCAACACCGTATTCGGAGAATATTTACCCGATTCTAAACCAGCTGCAATAGTAACCACTTTAAAAGTACTTGCAGGAGGATAAGCTCTAAAAGCACGATTGAGCATGGGATGCTTTCTACCTAATAGTGCCGCCTCTAACTTTTTACGCGAGGGATTTTGTTGAGTAAATATATTGGGATCGAATGCAGGATAAGATACCATTGCTAAAATCCCACCATTCTCAGGGTGCATGACGATAATTGTTCCGGTACGTCCTTGCAAAGCTTTATAAGCAGCTTTCTGTATATCCAAATCTATGGTTAATTTGATATCTTCACCGGCTTCTGCCTGTTTTTCGCCTAATACTTTTATGGGACGACCTTTTCCATCAACTTCTACTTGTTGACCTCCCCATTCTCCTCGCAATCTAGTTTCAAAGGCTTTTTCTACACCCATCTGTCCGATTACGTCTCCTAGACGGTAGCCATCTTTCTTTTTCTTGGCTAACTGTTCGGCAGTGAGTTCGCGGGTATAACCCATTACATGAGCTAATTGTGCCCCATGAGGATAGTAGCGGACTGCTTCTCTGTTAATTTCTACACCCGGCAGTTCATTCTTGTATTCTTTTAAAGTCGTAATTTGCCCGATACTAATATTGCGAGCAATTCTTACCAAAGAAGAAGAATTTGGTCCAGCTTTTTCTAGTTTTTCTTGGATTTCAGACTGGGGTATATTTAAGATTTGAGATAAACGCGGACTTAATGTTTTCCATGAGTCTTTTTTGTGAGCCATTGGCCACAAATATACAGAATGAGGATAGCGAGTTGTGGCTAACAATTTCCCGTTTCTATCAAAAATATTACCTCGTTCTGGCTGTCGGAGAATCAAGCGAATACGATTATTTTCTGCTCGCTGTTTAAACTTCTCTCCTTGGATTACTTGTAAATATGCTAAGCGACTAAGAATTCCGCTTGTCAAAAATAAGGTAAATAGAATTAAAAATATAGATTGGTAACCTTTTCCTACAGTACGCGCATCTTTTTTATTACCGATTTGAGGCAATTGTAATAAGTTCATAAGACAAAAAATTATAGAAAAATAGCATTATCTGTATACAATTGTCTCCCCTTAGCAACCGGGAGGCGACTGTTAAATAATTGAAAGTGTATATGATGTTTTTGTGTAGTTAACTTGTTTTAAAGTCTATCTCTACAAAATATGGTTCCATCTCGGGTTGAATGACTGACGGGTACCTGTGAGAATTTTTTAGGAGAAAAAAATCTCATGGAAACCCTTGACTTTATACTTCATTCTTCACTGTGAGTAGCGAGTAAATTAATTTTGACGTATACAATAAACCAAAGTGCCTTTTAAGCCCAGCTTAATACACTATATTTGTTGGCGCAAATACGTACATTCCGCGAGGATTAAAAAAGGATTATGTCTCAAACTATAACGCAGCAGCGTACCGATATGACGACTTTTGAGTCCCTTGATGTTGAACTATCTGGTGTATTCAAGTTTTTTAACAAAGAACCAGCGTTACACGGGATCGATTTAGATGTCAGACAAGGAGAATTTTTTAGTATTCTCGGTCCTTCCGGTTGTGGAAAGACAACTATATTACGTTTAATCGCTGGTTTTGAGAGACCTGACGCTGGTAAGATCTTCATTCAAAGTCTTCCTATGGCTAAAGTTCCTCCCCATCGCAGACCTGTCAATACTGTTTTTCAAAGTTATGCTTTGTTCGATCATCTCAATGTATGGGATAACATCGCTTTTGGTTTGAGATTAAAGAAACTACGCAAAGCTGAAATCGACGCTCGAGTTCAAGAAGCTTTACAACTTGTGAAAATGGAAAGTTTGCGATCGCGATTTCCTTGGGCACTTTCTGGCGGTCAACAGCAACGAACTGCATTAGCACGTGCTCTAGTCAATCGTCCGTCAGTAATATTGTTGGATGAACCTCTAGGTGCTTTAGATTTAAAGCTACGTAAGGAAATGCAGGTTGAGTTATTAAATTTACATAGAAATTTAGGGTTGACTTTCATTATGGTAACCCACGACCAGGAGGAAGCACTGTCGTTATCGCAACGTATCGCAGTAATGAATCAAGGTAAAATTGAGCAAATCGGCACCCCAAAGGAAATTTACGAGCAACCACGGTCAACTTTTGTCGCTGATTTTATTGGCGATACTAATTTGTTGTCTGGGGAAATAGCAGATGTAGATGCAGCAAATATCAAGGTTGTTACCAAAGCCGGATTAACCGTTATTGTTAAACGCAATATATACACTCCTACAGGGGTATCGCAAAATGTAGTATTGAGCGTGCGTCCAGAAAAAATTCAGCTTTCACTCTACAAACCTAGCGTACAGAATAACTGTTTTGAAGGACGTTTAGTTAACGTGATGTATTTAGGAACTCATGTTAACTATGTCATAGAATTAACACCTTTTTTACGTATTATCGTCACACAGCCAAATACATTTGGCATGTTACCTGACCCGGAAACACCTATTTATGCTTGGTGGGAAGAAAATGATTGTTTGGCTTTACTTAATAATCGATGATTAAAATTGTATACGAGTATTTTTACTTATATATCAGCATTTTTCGATCGGTAATTTTTAGTTTAGAGCATCTTGATTTGCTCATTAATTTAGATAAAAAATAAGAGATTCTAAATGATTAGAAGAAGAAAATTTGTTACAGGGTTAGCTGCACTTTCTGGATTAATAACTGCAAGTTGCGGTTGGAGATTGGGTGAGGTGAGAGCATCTTCTCCTATAGCTGGTGCGCTTGATAAATTGCATCTGTTTACTTGGACTCAATACACCGATGGTAAATTATTAAAAACTTTTAGCAGTCAAACAGGTATCAAAGTACTTGCAGATGTGTATGATGCCAATGAAGTAATGCTGGCTAAGTTACAAGCAAGTGGTGGTGGCACTTACAGTTTGATTTATCCATCTGACTACATTGTAAAAAAGATGGTAAATAAAGGATTATTAAACAAAATTGATCGCAAACGTATTATCGGGATGGATAATTTTTTTCCCCAGTTTAAAAATCCTGAATATGACCCCGATAATAGTCATAGTATTCCCATGAGTTGGGGTACTACTGGCTTTATTTATAATTCTGAAAAATTAAAAACAGCGCCTCAAGATTGGGATTATCTTTGGCAAAATCAAGGAAAACTGTCTAAACGTATCACATTACTCAATGATGCACGGGAGGTACTTGGTGCAGTTTTAAAAATGTTGGGTTATTCCTACAATTCACAGAATGAAAATCATCTCAAGGAAGCCTATGAAAAACTACAATTTTTAAAAAGTGATATAGCCGCTTTTAGTACCGATGCATGGCGCAATCAAATTATGTCAGGGGATTTATTTTTAGCAATGTGTTATTCATCAGATGCTTTTCAAATAACGCGAGAAAATCCCAAATTGAAATATATAACACCTAAAAGTGGTTCATCTTTATGGACCGATACAATTGCAATTCCCAGAACAACTAGTAACATAAATGGTGCCTATGAATGGATTAACTTCATGTTAAAACCAGAAGTAGGAGCAACCATGAGTGAACGTTTAGGAGTTGCAACTCCTAATCGGGTAGCTTTTGAATTATTGCCTGAAGAAATAAAAAAAGACCAAACTTTATTTCCACCAGAAGATATTGTAAATCGATGCGAACGTCTCAGTCCTGTAGGAAAATTTGAACAAGTTTATGAGCGATATTGGACTAAATTGACGAGTGGATGAATTCATTTAAGGAATTCATTGAAGTGAAGTATTTAGTAGTTAGCAGTACTATGTCTCTACAATAGCTAAGTAAGTAGATCAAATTAAATATAAAACCGGAGTCCCGCCTAACGGCACACCTCTCCGATCCTTTGGAGAGGTGTTGAGGATGAGGTTCTATCTTACATTTAATTATGCCTAGCTACTTAACTACTAACTACTAACTATTAACTACTAACTATTAATACTTATGAACAGCGAAATGAAACCTTCTCAACCTAATAATTATCCAAAAACAAAATCTCGAAATTCAGGACAAAACTGGTTTCAAGGCATCTTGTTACTAGCACCTGCTGGAATTTGGCTTTTACTACTATTAGTATTACCAACATTAATAATTATTCAATTAAGTTTTGTACCTGGAATCAAACCTGGAGATATTGTAAATCCAACTGGTTTTGAAAACTATCTGCGTATATTCGATTCTCTTTATTTACAGGTAATTAAACGTTCTTTACTCCTAGCATTAGCTACTACAGCTATTTGTTTAGTTGTAGGTTTCCCCGTTGCCTTTTGGATTGCACGGATGACACCGAAACATTGGCGCAATCTGCTTCTCCTCAGCTTTATTTTACCTTTGTGGACTTCTTCCCTGCTTCGTTCTTACGCTTGGATTACAATTTTACGTCCTACAGGTTTACTTAATACCACATTAGCTTATTTCAATTTGCCAACATTAAATTTACTTAATACCACATCAGGCGTATTAATTGGCATGAGCTACAGTTTGCTACCTTATATGGTTCTAATTTTATACGCTTCCTTAGAAAAACTAGACAAACGCTTGCTTGAAGCAGCTTCCGATTTAGGAGCAAATTCCATACAGGTTTTTTGGAAAGTAACCGTACCTCAAGTTTTACCCGGTATTTATGCTGCTTCTATGTTGGTTTTTATTACTGGATTGGGAGATTACGTTAACCCCGAATTACTCGGAGGTGCATCGAGCATGACAGCAGCACGATTAATTTACAATCAGTTTCTCGGTGCTGCTCAAAACTGGGGGTTTGGCTCTGCTTTAAGTACGGTATTAATTTTACTTGTGAGTTTAGCGATCGCCTTTTTAATTAAGTTTGGTGATGCGAAACCCGAGCGGTAATTTTTTCGAGGTAAGTAGGTAAAATAATTTCCAAACCCTCAATTTTAAGTTTATATTGTTGATAAATTCTATTTAATAAATCCATAAAATTATTGATTTTATAAATTCGGTTTCACAAAATATGAGTCTAACTTTCTCAGAACTAAGGGTGCGTGTCACAAAACTCCCGTGGTGCCGTACACTCATTGCCTTATTATTGCCTTAACAATTAGTCAGTGTACACACCCTACAAAAAAATATGCCAGCTGGCTGCGGTCATTCCTATTTCTATGTAAACTCTTAACTAACACATTCTAAAACTCTCTATCTAACTAAAGTTAAATCCATATATTTTTTATGATTGAGAGAAAAATTTATAAGTATATAGGACTTACGCAACTGGCACATTTTCTTGTAGGGTGCTTGTACACTGACTAATTGTTTACGCAATAATAAGGCAATCAGTGTACGGCACCATCCAAGTATTGTGACAATATCGTAAGTCCTAGTATAAATACTATTTTTTTATTATATTTGATTTGTAAAAAAATTATGAAATTATTGCCATATAAGCTGCGGAACTCAATGTTTCTAGTAGTATAGTGCTTAAGATTTCATAAATATTATGATAGTCTCAAAACTAAATAAAATTGAAAAAATAATGAAACTTTATAAAACAAAACCTAAGTTATATAAACCTTCTAGTATCTATAGTAAGATTTAACATTATTGTTTCAGTATCAATAAATAAGAAAAGTGACATTAGGGTATCCAATTGATATCTGATACTGCATAACAGTGGAAGTTATGTCAGCATGATGAAGTCATGACTTCTAAAAAAGACTATTTACTACATTGATAGCTGTTTGGTGATTAGAGACGCTAGAAAATACTATAAATTGTACGTCTTTAGTTAGAGTACAAAAATAAATTAATAGGCTATTTCTAAATAAGTGAAAGAGAAAAAAGTTGATTGGGTGGGGAGCATCCCAATGCAGGCAAAAATAAAATTTGTAGTGGGAGCGTCTCGCTCCCTAGTGCCAGTGAGCGAGCAAGATGCTCGCACTACCGAAAAAATAAATTTACACATTTGGGATGCTCCCATTGGGTGCTTTTTCTTTGACATTATTTTGGAGTCATTTTTTTGGCTATAAAGAACAATTAATATTATCGGAGTGACCATGTCAGAGTTAATTCAGGTTATTTTAGATAGTGAAGAAAAAAAAGATTTTAGATCTTTATTGAGCGATCTACGTCATAAAGAAAATAGCTATTTGCTACGTAATGATATACTGAATGCTTACAGTGAGTATTGTACTAAGTACGAAAAGTCAGAAGACTTTTGCACAAATTCCAACTTAAGTAAATTAATTTACTTTACTCAAGAAATTATTAGAGAAGAATCGAGTTTCTGTTTTATTATCCGTCCAAAAATTGCTCTTCAAGAAGTTTATCGCTTAACAGAGGACTTAAATATTGAGGAAATGACGGTAAAAGAATTGCTGAATGTACGGGACCGTTTTGTAAATAAATATAATCCTCAAGAAGGAGATTTATTAGAGTTAGATTTTGGTCCTTTTTACGATTACTCACCTCAAATTCGCGACCCAAAAAATATCGGGAAAGGAGTACAGTTTCTTAACCGGTATCTATCCAGTAAACTATTTGCAGACTCTAAACAATGGCTGGAAAGTTTATTTGACTTTCTTCGTTTGCACCAATATAACGGCGTTCAATTACTGATTAATAGTAGTGTAAAATCCCAAGAACATCTTTCTCAACAACTCAAAAAAGCCATAGATTTTGTAGAAAATCGTCCCAAAGAAGAATCTTACGAAGAGTTTCGCTTTCAGTTGCAAAATATGGGTTTTGAACCAGGTTGGGGCAACACTGCTTCTCGGGTTTTAGAAACTCTAAATATTCTCGATGAGTTAATGGACTCGCCAGATCCTCAAACCTTAGAAGGGTTTATTTCTCGCATTCCGATGATTTTTAAAATCGTCTTGGTGTCTGCCCATGGTTGGTTTGCTCAAGAAGGGGTTTTAGGTCGCCCTGATACCGGAGGGCAAGTAGTTTACGTTCTCGATCAAGCCAAAAGTCTAGAAATACAACTCCAAGAAGATGCACAACTAGCTGGTTTAGAATCATTAAACGTCCAACCAAAAGTTATTATCCTCACTCGCCTAATTCCGAATAGTGACGGTACTTTGTGTAACCAACCTTTAGAGAAAGTCCACGGTACCCATAATGCTTGGATTTTAAGAGTTCCTTTACGAGAATTCAATCCCAATATTACTCAAAACTGGATTTCTAGATTTGAATTTTGGCCTTATCTAGAAACCTTTGCGATTGATGCAGAAAAAGAACTATTAGCAGAATTTCAAGGTAGACCAGATTTAATTGTTGGTAACTATACTGATGGTAATTTGGTTGCGTTTTTATTAGCGCGTCGTCTAAAGGTGACTCAATGTAATGTTGCTCACGCCTTAGAAAAGTCCAAATATTTATTTAGTAATTTATACTGGGAAGAATTAGAAGATAAGTATCATTTTTCCTTACAATTTACTGCTGATTTAATTGCAATGAATGCCGCTAACTTTGTTATCAGCAGTACTTATCAAGAAATTGTTGGAACCTCAGATAGTGTGGGACAGTATGAATCTTATCAATGCTTCACCATGCCGGATTTATATCATGTGGTAAACGGAATTGAATTGTTTAGTCCCAAGTTTAATGTAGTACCGCCAGGGGTTAATGAAAATTGTTTCTTTCCCTATTCGCGTTCATATGAACGTGTTGAAAGCGATCGCCAAAGATTAGAAGAAATGCTCTTTACTAAGATCGATGGGACTCAGGTATTTGGTAAACTTGACGATCCAAATAAACGTCCTTTGTTTTCAATGGCGCGTTTGGATAGAATTAAAAATCTTACAGGTTTAGCCGAATGCTTCGGTCAAAGTAAAGAATTACAAGAGCGTTGTAACTTAATTTTAGTCGCAGGTAAATTGCGCGTTGAGGAGTCGGGAGATAAAGAAGAACGCGATGAAATTATCAAACTTTATAATGCAATCGAGCGGTACAAGCTTCATGGCAAGATTCGCTGGTTAGGCGTGCGTTTATCCAAAGCTGATTCTGGTGAAGTTTACCGAGTAATAGCCGATCGTCAAGGAGTTTTTGTTCAACCAGCTTTGTTTGAAGCTTTCGGTTTAACAATTTTAGAAGCGATGATTTCGGGATTACCAACCTTTGGAACCCAATTTGGCGGACCATTAGAAATTATTCAAGATAAAGTAAATGGATTTTATATTAATCCGACTAATTTTGAGGAGACAGCCAGCAAAATATTAGATTTTGTTAATCAATGCCAACAAAACCCTAACTATTGGAATGAAATTTCTCAATCTGGTATTGACAGAGTTTACAGTACTTATACTTGGAAAATTCACGTGAATAAGTTACTGACTTTAGCACGAATTTATGGCTTTTGGAATTTTACCTCTCAAGAACAACGAGAAGATTTGTTGCGCTACCTAGAATCATTATTTTACTTAATGTATAAACCAAGAGCGCAACAACTACTTGAACAGCATAAATATCAGTAACTAGTAGTTTAAATACTTAGGGTAGAATCAGCGAAATCTCCTCGAAAGCTTCTTTGCCAAGGATAAACTGGCAAGCTGCCATACATGGGGATTTCCATAGGATCTCGGGATTTTGTCCTAAAGTAAGCTCCTTTTGTCAACTCTTGCCAAGTTCGAGGCCCGACTATCCCATCTGCCGATAATCGCCGATTTACTTGAAAAGCTTTTACTGCTGTCTCTGTGAGAACATCAAACTTTCCATTTATCCCTACGCCGTAACGATTGTACGTTAGAAGCGTTTGTAAGACTCGGACAGCGTTTCCAGCGTTTCCATAACGTAGAACTGGTAATTCATGACCTCGATAATATTGAGCGAGTAAACGTTGTTCTACATCATAATCTGCGGTTTGTGGAATATCCCACTCTTTTCTAGGAGTAAAGTTGAGATTTTTCTCAGAGAAAGCTAAAGGCTTGGCATTCACAGAAGCTGTTTTTAAAACAGGAGAAAAAGCAATCTTTCTCCGAATTCTGTCGATAAGAATATAAGAACCTTTCCAGGAAATTTTGTATGATACATTACTAAGTTGTTTTTGATACTTTGTATTTTTAGTAGACAACTTGGGTTGATGACTGTTCCTAGAGATAGAGGTAGATAAGCGCCGACCCGAAATTAAGCGTTGCTGGACTTTCGACTGTTGGATGGTAACGGTCGTCGAGAATGTAGGCAGAAACGGTTGCCCCTGCGTTATAAAGCTTGCTATTAGCAAACCCAGTACGGTCATTTACTTGACCTCCTAATACCTACACTACTTATGACAGCACCATAAGTTTACATCCGGAAAAACTCTTAGGTCAAATGTAGTTTAAATTACCTATAATTAGTTTTTTTTTAGAGTATGATTCAAAGTATTTTCCTCTACATTGTTTTTACCTTGTCAATTCTTGCCACGTCTGTTGTCCAACTACACCATCTGTAGTTAAATTTCGGTTGCTTTGGAAAGCTTTGACAGCAGTTTCTGTAAGAGCGCCAAAATTTCCATCAACTCTAATGGGATAGCCATTAGCTAATAAGAGTCGCTGTAATACTCTAACTGACAAGCCGAAAGTGCCAAAACTCAGAATTGGTATGCTTCCCGTTTTGCCCAGAATTACTCTTCCCGAGTTAATTCGCCTTTGTTGCTCATTAGGAGCTCCTGCGAAAACTTCTTGTAGTTGGGGAGTATTTTCGATTGGGTCTGTCAAACTGGGTGGGGAAGTTGAAGGCAATATAATTCTGCTGCTTTCTTCAACAGAATCGGGAGATTTTTTTAAAATAATTGGTTCCTTTGTTGCAGAAATAGAGCGCTCACCTGGGGAACAACAATCAGGGGAGTCAATTCTATCTCTGATTTTTCTGAGTACATGTTCATTTTTTGGTGAAACAAAAGTTGAAGCTACTACCCCTCCACTTGGTTGAATAAATTCTGGTGGTGTAATGCGAGCAGGAGTAAGTAGGGCAGTTGATTGAATCAGATTTGATTCTTTTACACTTAAATCAAACTCAACTGCTATTTCATTAAATAAATAGGGCACAGATGGATGTCCTGTTGCTAGGGCACTCGTTATCAGCAAGCCAATATCATTCATGGTATTTCATTTTACTAATACCCATATTTTCTTTACACAGAGTTTCTTACTGTTCTTCCGGAAAACTGCGTACTTATACTTAAAAAAACAAGTCATTATTGCCGAAAATAGGAATAGTCTTGTTATGTCGTTATGAATGTATATAGATTCAAGCGCGGATATAAATCAAACATTTTTTTCTATATTTAGAATACAAAATACTTACAATTCAACAACAAATGGTAACGATAAGGGATAGTTTAACTTGATGTTTTCTCCCCTTGCCTGCTCACTCCTTATTTGAATTTATTAGCATTTGTGTCATTGTAATCTGCAACCAAGTTACAGAACTGTAATTCCTGTTACCCACTACAAAATCTGTCACAATATATCTTGAAAATCCCAAAAAATAGTGCTTGTTAATCTCTTTTATACTTCTATTTAACTGAGCTTCAGAAAAATTTCTGTAAAATAATCCAAAAGTATTAGGTAAAAAAACCTATTTTTAAGTACATAAATGTAATTAATATTAATTGATGTCTAAAATTAATATATACAGGGTATTTGACAGCAAATTTAATCTTAATCCAGAGTAATTAGAAGAGTAGATATTTCTAGAACTAAAATTTTGATGAGAAAATTTAGTACTTCATTTAACTATTATCTGGCTATAAATTCAGTGCAAATACTAAATGTAAGTATTTATAAATAAATATTTATGTTTAGAAAGCCGATTTTTACAAGGATCGGTTTGGTTAGTCACTTTAAATCACCGTATTATTACATTGGATATTGGATAATTGGGTTAAAAGGGATTGGAAAATTATGAATTTTTGTCATTACTGACGATCTTCCCCTCATTCTGAGGAGCATTTATGAGTTGTGACTCATAATTTACTTATCTCAGCCTAAAGCTTAAACAGAGCTAGTGGTCTGTCCCCGGCCGTTTTGATGGCTTAGGGTAGGGAGGGGGTAGAGGGGGTAGAAAAAAATTTATTTATTTATACCCATCATAATTTATGGGACAAACTACTAGTACTCCACCACATAAGTTATGCGGGGTAAAACAATGGTATTTGTAGGTTCGGTTGAAGATCGTGAAACCCAACCTACGAATCAACTTCCTAACCCTTGATAATTAATGTGGTGGAATGCTAGTAAGTAGCTAGGCATAAATAAACCAAACTATGTAGAAGGCAGATTATAAGATCGAGGGTTACCACGAACATTTTTTTAGGAGTAAAATTTTTAATGGGTGCCCATAGGGTAGCGGTTGACTCATTATTGATTTCGCAGCGTCAGCGTAATTTCTGTAGTTCATTCCACTCGCGATCGCCAATACGTCAGTTTCCTAATGACTTTGGGCATAACGTTGACCCAGTCAACATCATCTGATAATTATATTTTCGATTATCATATGTTCTTATGTCTTTTTGTATTGTTAAATACATATAACTAGTTTTATAATTTAAATTATGATGAAGAATAAAATTTTTATGTTTAAATAAATATTCGGAGGCTAAATGACGCAGAATGGCACCCGCGGGTCACTGTTAATTATTGGTGGTGGGGAAGATAAACAAGGGGAATGCGAGATTCTGCGGGAATTCGTTCGCTTCTGTGGCGGTACAAAAGCAAGAATTGCGATCGTCACCGCTGCAACAGACTTGCCGATAGAGGTAGGGCAAGAATATGTTCGCATATTTGAGCAATTGGGTGTAGAAGATGTACGCATTGTTGATACCCGAAGTAGAGAAGAAGCATACTCCATAATTGGATTGCAAAATATTGACAAAGCAACCGGGGTATTCTTCACTGGAGGAAACCAAGCAAAAATTGTCGATACCATTAAAGATACAGATTTACATGCAGCGATTCACCGGCGCTTTTGCGAAGGAATGATAATAGCGGGTACCAGTGCTGGAGCTGCGATCATGCCAGATATTATGATTTTTGATGGGGATTCCGAAACAAATCCTCGCATCGATATTGTCAAAATGTCTCCTGGAATGGGTTTTTTCCCAGGAGTGATTATAGACCAACATTTTTCACAGCGTGCCCGTATGGGACGTTTAGTTTCAGCTTTAGCGCAGCAAAAAAAAGCGGTTTTGGGTTTTGGAATTGACGAAAATACAGCAATGTCAGTTACCAACAACAAAATTCAAGTGATTGGAGAAGGCGCTGTGACAATTATTGATGAGTCAGACGTGACTCACAGCAATATTGACAATATTTTGAAAGATGAAGGGTTGGCAATTTGCGGTGCAAAACTCCATATTTTACCAAAGGGATATGAGTTTGATTTGGACAGTCGTAAACCGATGCAGCCCATGGGATTAGAAATTAGGAGTTGAGAGTGACTAGTACCGCTGCGCGGAATTCAAAAATTAAAAGTCTCCCATTCAAAAAACTTATTGAGTAGACTTTTGAGCAATTTGAAATGGTTGTTTTATTTCCGCCGCGATGTACCAGTAGTCCACCTGGGTAAACAAAGCTTGGGTAATTATATACCCAACCATTCACCATTCACTACTCACCACTCACTAACCTCACCCGGCAATCTTGCTTTGTGAGAGTACTAGTGTCAGGAATAAAATCTCTTCCCCATCTCCTGCCTTTGCTCATCTGAATTAATCCGACCAGCAAATGCCTGTGATAATATGAGAAACTGCTGCGCTTATTAGAGAAGTAAAGTTGGGTTATGAGTCTAACACAAGAACGAAAGCAAGAGTTAATCTCACAATATCAAGTTCACGAAACCGATACTGGTTCTGCTGAAGTGCAAGTTGCCATGCTCACTGACAGGATTAACCGTCTGAGTAAACATTTGCAAGCAAATAAAAAAGACCATTCTTCTCGGAGGGGGTTATTGAAAATGATTGGTCAACGTAAGCGTCTTTTGTCTTATATTCAAAAAGGAGACCGCGAACGTTATAAAACTTTGATTCGTAGTCTCGGTATTCGTGGATAATTAAAGAGCCGCTGATTATGTCTGCCGAATCTGAACGCAACCGCTTACCTTTTGAACCCAATAAAAAGCGCCAAAAGCCTTCAAAAACTAAGGCTCAAACGCCAATTACCAAGGAAGAAGTATCTAAGGAGGAATCCAATAAACCTCCTTTTAGCAAACAAGAAATGGCTATTCCCCAAGTTGTTAGCCAGCGAATGGTTAGACGAGTAGCTTGGTTGTGCGGAGTACCAACTGTGTTAGGTATTCTAACTTTAGTTGTCAGCTATTTGCTGATAATCTACGCCGATATCAAGCTTGCCCCTATACTCGTATTGCTTGTCAATATTGGACTATTTGGTTTGGGAGTTTTGGGAATCACTTACGGGGTTCTTTCCGCTTCTTGGGATGAACAAAGAGTCGGGAGTTTACTCGGTTTGAGCGAATTTACTACCAATTGGGGGCGAATGGTAGCAGGTTGGCGCGAGACTCGGCAAAAAAAAGTATAAAAAACGATGAGTAATCAAGTATGAATGATGAATAATAAAACTTTCATTCTTCATACTTTAAGCCCATATTTGGGAATTCCAAATTAAAGAATATATAATTCATTAAGGTAGTGTAAGCTTTTAGTTCGCACTACCTTACTCGGAATTATTTTTTATAAAATCCTTAGTTAGCCGATTTGCTAAACTATTTAATATAAATTACGACTGTTAATAGTTAGTTTAAGCGGCTTAAGAAAGATATTCAAAGTTGAAAATAATTGAATTATTGTCTATGAATTGTCACTTTTTTTCCTTAAACCTTAATTAGCTATTAGCATTAATTTTATTATAATTTATGCATGCTTTGCAAGAAGTCAAGTGCTTCAAATTGCAACATGAATATTGTAATGAATTTTATTATGCTCCTTATGCACAAGTTTTTAGGAATGGCCGCAACTGGCATATTTTGCTCCTAGGGGCACGTGACATGCTTGGTTTTTAACGCAGTAATAAGACAGTGAGTGTAGGGCACCAACCAGGATCTTGTGACACTTGCGGCCATTCCTGGTTTTATTAGAAAATATCAGGAATTTTAAAATGATAATTGTAATGAAAGTCGGTTCCCCCGAAGCAGAAGTTAAACGTATCAGTGAAGAAATGAGTCAGCGGGGATTAGCACCAGAAAAAATAGTTGGTCAACACAAGGTAGTAATTGGTTTAGTCGGAGAAACAGCAAGCTTAGATCCGCTGCAAATTCAAGAAGTAAGTCCTTGGATTGAAGAAGTATTACGAGTCGAAAAGCCTTACAAACGTGCTAGCCTTCAGTTTCGTCATGGCCAACCTTCAGGAATCGTAGTTAATACTCCCAATGGTGAAGTTACATTTGGCCAAAATCATCCTTTGGTGGTAATTGCCGGTCCTTGTTCGGTAGAAAATGAAGAAATGATTGTAGAAACTGCTCAACGTGTTAAAGCTTCTGGAGCTAAGTTTCTGCGTGGTGGTGCTTACAAACCCCGTACCTCACCTTATGCTTTCCAAGGCCACGGCGAAAGCGCTTTAGAATTGTTAGCGAAAGCCAGAGAAGTCAGCGGATTGGGAATTATTACAGAAGTAATGGACACTGCCGATTTGGACAAAATCACCGAAGTTGCAGATGTTGTTCAAGTAGGTGCGAGAAATATGCAGAATTTCTCATTGCTCAAGAAAGTGGGAGCGCAACCTAAGCCAGTTTTATTGAAGCGGGGAATGGCCGCAACTATTGAAGAGTGGTTAATGGCTGCTGAATATGTACTTGCCGCAGGAAATTCTAATGTCATTTTGTGCGAGCGCGGCATTCGTTCCTTTGATCGCCAACATACTCGCAATACCTTAGATTTATCAACAATACCAGTGTTGCGAAAGCTGACTCATTTACCAATTACGATTGACCCCTCACATGGTACTGGTGTATCAGAATTTGTTCCCAGCATGGCAATGGCAGCGATCGCAGCAGGATGTGATTCTTTAATGATAGAAGTTCATCCCAACCCCAGTAAAGCTTTATCTGATGGGCCTCAATCTCTTACGCCAGATGATTTTGACCGGTTAATGCAAAAATTAGCGGTAATTAGTAAAGCTGTCGGACGTTGGGAGGAAGTTGTGGCAGTGGCGTGATTTACAAGGAGATAGGGAGATGGGGAGATGGGGAGATGGGGAGATGGGGAGATGGGGAGATGGGGAGAT
>ERZ1740059.531-NODE-531-length-19974-cov-6.519203_pt1 | contig 19974 bp, 21 predicted proteins | sample MGYA00581744_ERZ1740059 | MGnify/ENA primary metagenome ERZ1740059 (study PRJEB43018, sample SAMN04849738) | marine metagenome | isolation source: floating plastic debris | place: Pacific Ocean | collected 2008-08-28 | study: EMG produced TPA metagenomics assembly... | reverse complement strand
GGCCGCGGCGATCCCAACGCGCCGCGCGCCGCGTCTCGTCGCCGCCCATGCCGAGGCGCGCGAGCTGCCAGCGCGGATGCGTGCGCCGCGCGCGCTGCTCCTGCGCGGCGACCAGCGCGGCGCCGTCCGGCGTGAAACGGACCAGCAGGTGTGAGCGCCGAGGCGCGTGGCCGAGCTGCGCACGGACGCGGCCGGTGCGCAGGTCACGCACCTCGATCTCGGACTCGCCGAGCCGGTCGGGCCCGGGCTCCGGCCGCACGCGAATGCACGCGAGGCGCTTTCCGCTCGGGTCGACGTCGAAGCTCTCGTGCACGCGATGCTCGCGGTCGGCGTCGGGCGTCAGGTCCTTGGGTCGTCCGGCGACGCCCTCGGCGAGCGTGCGGCGCACATAGTGTGGCGCCGCCTCGGGGAGCCAGTGGTCCCAGTAGCGCACCGGCACGCGCGTGTAGCGGCGCATGCTCGGGCCCTTGGCGGCGCGCTCGTCGGCCACCTCGCGCTGCTTCTTCGTGGGTACGCCGAGGAGCACGGGCTCGCGCGTGACGAGCACGCCTGCGTCCAGCGTGCCTCGCGCCACGAAGGCCGAGACGCCCAGCGGTGCGTCCGTCAGCGGTCGCGCCTCGCCCTGCGACGGGAGGGCGTAGACCTGGGAGCGTTTCTCGCCTTCGTCCGACGCCGTAGGCCGTCGGGAGAGAAAGAGCAGCGTGCCGTCGTCCAGAAAGGCCGGCGCGCGCGCGTCCGCGAAGGTGAGCGGCGTGGCCGGCCCGCCCTCCGTCGGCACCCGGTGGAGGCGCGTAGCGAAGGTCCCGTCGTCCTGCGCCGTCGCGAGCTCCGCGGCGAGCCAGCGTCCATCGGGGGACGCCGCGAGGGCGCCGACGCGGCCGAGCGCGAGGAGGCGGTGCACGTCGAAGTGAGCCATCGCGCGAAGCTACTCGCCCGGAGGCACCCGGTCCGCGCGGGCGCTCACCCTGCTCAGCGCTCGACGGGAGCCCAGGCGTGCACCGGCTCCCCCGAAGCGACGCGCGCGCGGTAGACGCGCACGAGGCGCCGGAGCGCCTCCGGATGCGGACCGCCCAGGGCCTCGAGGGCCGAGAGCTGCCAGACGGCGCCGGTCTGCCCGGTGCTGATGCGCCCCTCGATGGGCGAGAGGTAGGTCGCGGCCTCGTCTTCCTCGACCCCGGCCTCGCGGAGACCCGCGCGCGCGACGGGCAGCAGCTCCTCGGCGAGCTGCCGGGCGGGGACCGGCTCGCGGCCGGGCCACTCGAGCTCCACGCCGATGCCCTCCTTCGCGGCGCGGTAGAAGTTGCGCCGTGCGGCCTCGAACTCGAAGCCCTCCCAGGGGCGCTCGCCCTTCATCGCGAGCACGAGACCGAGGGAGAAGGCCGTGCTCGCGAGCATGTCGCGCGCCGTCGGGCCGGCCGGAAGCGCCCGCTGCTCGAGGCGCACGTGGCCGCCGCCGACCGGGTCGTAGACCGGCCGATTCCAGAGCCACACCGTCGAGCCGTGGAGGCAGAGCTCGTAGAGCCGGGGGGCTCCGCCGAGCTCTCGGTCCTCGGCAGGCGCATGGTGGTGGCATTGCGGCAGGAGCGGCGCGTGGTCGCGCACCTTCTCGGCGAAGAGCGTGTCGAAGGCGCCTTCGAGCCACTGCGAGCCGAAGGCGACGCGGGCCGGGCCGACCTTGCGCTGGAAGGGCACCCGCTTCCGCGTGTCGACGGCCTGCTTGAAGAGCGCGATGCGCGTCTCGTGCCAGAGCCGGTGCCCGAGAAAGAGCGGCGAGTTGGCGCTCAGCGCCAGCACCAAGGGCAGGGTGAGCTGCGCCGCATTGTAGATGTCCGTGAAGTCCTCGGGGTCCACGCGGAGATGCCACTGCCAGCTCGTGGCCGCGCCCTCCGGCGTCACGTCCGGCGAGTCGAAGACCAGCGGATCCTGGCCGTCGATCTGGAAGTGGAACCTCTCGCCGCGAAGACCACAGAGCACGTCGTTCAGCACCCGGTAGCGCTTCATCCCGCTCAGCCAGCGGAGATCGAGGTCCGCGCGCTCGAGCGTCGGAAGAATGCCGATGGGCACCGGGCGCGCGCCGATGGCGTCCTCGAGGCGCTCGAGGCGCTCGAAGGCGCGGTCGACGTGGCCTTCGATCACGGAGAAGGGCCGGCCGGCGAGCGCCGTATAGGGCGCGTTGAACTCGAGGTTGAAGCGGTTGAGCTCCGGCGTGAAGCGCGGGTCGCCGAGCGCCGTCAGCACCTCCCCGTTGCGCGGCGCGGGCCGGCCGCTCTCGTCGACGAGGTAGAGCTCGAGCTCCGCGCCCACGGTGCGTTCGCCCTGCCCGAAGCCGGGCTCGCCGAGCGTGTGCTTCAGGAGCGCCAGGCAGTCGTCGAGGCGCTCGCGGAAGCGGATCGTGTCGTCCTCGGAGAAGTCGGTGCGCTCGATCTCCGTTCCCATGAGCGGCGAGGATACATGCTCGCCCGCGAAGCGCGGAGTTCCGATGCGCCGCGGCCTCCGCCGCCACGGCACCGGACCACCAAGCACGTGAGCTCAGCGCAGCGTCGGCTCCATGGAACTCCTGCGCCGCGCGGCCTGCCAGGTAGCCACGGTCGATATCGAGCTGCCGAATCAGGCCGTGCTCGCGGACCTCGTCGCCGTCGATTCGAAGTGAGATGTTGCCCGTGCTGGCAATGGTCCGCGAACGCACTCCGGACGTCACGGTTGCCGCTCGCGTCCCGACCTCGAACAGCCTACTGCTTCATGCCTCGAGCCCGGAGCGAACTCCTCGTGAGGTGAAGCCAGCGAGACCTGCGGTTCGAGGTCGGGGCACGTGGACGCTTCTATGAGTGCCTGTTGGGAAGGCGCTTCAAAGTGGGGAGGGAATCAAAGGGTAGTAGCGGGTGGGCTGATCCAAGCACACGGCAGCCTCTCCGCCGACGGAGTTCAAAAGAGGCGGTGCTTCGACGTTGCAAGTGCTCGGATTAGAGACCGACCAGTCGGAGGTCGGACCGACCCCGGGAAACAGCGAGTTGGAGCCAACGCATTCGTCGAAGCCGTTCCCGCCTGACAGTATATCCACAGACTCGGGCAAGCCGTCGTCACCTCGGTCGCCGTAGACGAAGTCGTCCCCGCTGCGACCGCATACCAGGTCCTCCGCGAGGTCGTCGACCCCGATCGGAATCGATACGCCGCCCGGGAAGGGAGGCGGAAGGAAGCCGGAAGTAATGTTGCTTGCAAAGAGCAGGTCGTTTTGCGGGCTCCCTCGTACCTCGTCGGCACCGCCTCCACCATCGATTCGCATCCCGAACTCCCAGCCGCTGTTCCACGGGCCGATGAGGGTGCTGATCAGGTCGGTCAAAGGAGCACCGCAGGTAGCAAAGTCGACGAGTCGCAAGTCGACGGCTGCCTCGCTCTCAAAGCCGCAATCGACCGCCGTACCGAACCCGTTGAACGTGGTGATGTGTTCGTCGTTCGACGTTCCCCGAATGGCAGCGAGGGTTCCATAGGGAGCCGCCGGGTCGGCGCTCGTCCCTAGACCACAAGCAGTCTCCACATAGACCGTGTCGCCGCTTGCAACATGCTTGATGCACATCGCCAGTTTGCCAGTCGCAAAGGTCTCGCACTCGAGGTTCAGATAGCCGTCGCCGATACAACGGCATACCTGACGAATTTGCTCGCCATAGACGATGGCATGTTGCCCCACGCGGAGTGGTTCTCCGAAGGGAGTACCCGGCGAACGATCGGTCGCGTTCGGCCATGCATCTTGCACGTTAACGGTGTCACAACGCGTCGAGTCTGTCGGAAAGGCCCGTGCGAGCGAAGCTTGAGAGAGGTGGAAGAGTAGAGGAAGGAGAGCGAGTACTATCGTCTTGTTCATGGCGAAACTGTCTAGTGTACGAACCGAGCTCTATTGTGACATGCGGGAAACAAGGGGGATGTGAATGGGAAGTTCGACGCGCTCTCGCGCATGCAGCCCGCGGTCCGCGAGAGGACCTCATGCCTTCTCGGTTACGACCAATCGGGCAGTCGCTGGTGAGCCCGCGCACGACTCGTCACGCATGGGAGCGCGCGGGCCAGGCGCACGAGCCGTCGTAGCCATCCCTCAGCCAGTCGAGCTGTAGGCGAGTCCCAGACGCTCCAGCTTCTGACCGCGAGGATGGCAGCCTGCCGCGACGCATCGTGCGCGGTCGAGCGCCGTTGGACATGGCGCGTCCTGCTAGTCAACAGTCGTTATCGGTTGGCCTGCCGTAGAGCCTCGCCATCGGTTGTCTTTAACTTGATGGCGTCTTCGAGACCACGCCGAAGCTCATGCTCGCGAACCAGTCTCTTCCGAGATGAGTGACTGAGCGAGCCCGGGTCGTCGTTCCCTTCAGGAAGGACGTGCGGCCGCGCCTCTGGCGCTAGTCGGCAGAGGCGCGGTTCCTGTCCGCTCCTGGTACGACTCGCCCCCTCAGGGAAGAGTCGCAACCGCGAAGAACTGACCAGCGGGATTGAAACCAGTCGTACGAGCAAAGACGTCAGTCGAGAGGGACTCGAAGTAGGCGACATCGACTGCGTGGTTGCTGAACCAAGCCACACCTCCGAGGTCGACGACGCCCGAGACGGACGCGGGCAGCAGGGCGATTACCGGCCTCATGGGCACGGGGTGGGGAGCTCCCCAGGTGGGCTCGGGGTGCGGACTTCCGATGAACACCTCCGTGGGCCCGCTTCCCACGATGGTCGGTTCCGGATACGGGTTCCCGTCAAAGACCGAGCCCAGCCATCCGGTCTGCCAGTCGGTTGACCGCACCAGGGCAGGCCCACGGACGCCGGTGTCGGCTGCGAGGTTGCTGATATCCGAAAAGACAGGGGCACATGCGGCAGTCCCCAGCCCGCTACAGGCGACGCTCACGTTCCAGTGAGATGCGGCATTAAGTCCCTCGATCGTCGTGTTCCTCTGCTGGAACCAGACGGACTCAGTCGTGTCCGTGACGATCCACAAGACCGGTGCAGTCGCGCCCGCGGGTGTGATGGTGACCACCCGTCCAGTGACCAGCTGAGCCGACGCTTCGGGCACGTCGCTGCTGAGGAGGCCGAGACCGGCCGGAAGGGCGAGAAGCGCCGACACGAGCGTGACGAGAAGTCTCTTACGATACATGACAACCTTTCCAACGGCTCGCGCTCAACAGCTGCGCGACAATGCCGAGAGAGCGGCTTAGCGAATGTTCTGTCAGGAATCAAGCATCGGGTCACAGTAACGACTGCGTCGCTCCGGCAGCCCGGCCGCCGAGCTCGCGGAGGCCTCGATCGAAGCTTGGGTCATGCGGACGTGAACCAGGGCGATGTGGCACCACGGCGCCAAGCGGAGGCGCTGGTCCCAGTCCCGCTGTGCTGGTTGCGCGGTCTCCGGTGCACCCCGAAGCTGGTCGAGGCGGACGCACCGCCGCAGGTCCGGCGGCTGCGCCCCCGCTACCCCTGCGGGAGCACCTGGAGGCCCTCGAGGAGGTCGCCGTCGTTGGCCCGGGGCGGCTCCCGGGCGACGCCGTCGTCCTCCATGTTGCGGATGGCGAGGCGCAGGTCTCCGATCTGCGAGGCGTGGTGGAGCCGGGGCACCTCGGGGATGGGCACCTCGAGGGTGATGTCGAGGTACTTCCGGTTCTGGTCCACGGTCTCGCCGGGCACGCCGAGCACGTCGCCGACGGCGAGCACGCGTACGTTCTGCGTGATCAGCTGCGTCGCGGCGTTCGCGCGCTCCCGGAGCCCCGGCGGGTTGAAGCTCAAGAAGACGTCCACGTGGTCGCCGCGGCGCACCAGCGAGTTGAAGGTCTCCGCGTTCGTGCGGAGCGTGATCGCGCGCCGGGAGCCGTCGACCAGCCCGCTGAGCGCTTGGAAGCGCGAGTCGCGCGGATCGAAGTCGTTCGTGCGCAGCGCCGTGCCGCGGGGAATCGCGCGGTCCGTGCGGGCGCCCAGCACGCTCTCGAAGTCCGCGAGGCGCACGTGCCGCTCCTCGAGGTAGGCCTCGGGGAGGGTCTTGGCGGCGAGCGCGTTCCGCGTGAGCGGCTCACCCTGCCGGATGTCCTGCGCCGCGATGAGGATGGACACCTCGCGGCCCCCGGTCACCGCCTCGCGGAAGCTCTCCGTGTGCATCCGGAAGAAGAGCAGGCCGGCCGCCGCCATCAGCGCGCCCACGAGCATCAGGGTCCGGCTCACACGCCCAGACTTCCGAGGGGGAGTGCCGCGGTCAAGGGGGGCGCTCGCCGCGCCAAGAGCGAGGGCCCGCCGACGAGCGCGCGACTCGGGCACGGTGACCCTTGCCGCGGGCGCCCCTCCTCCCCCAGCCTCGACCGTGAGGGCCGGTCCAGCCTCGGGATCGGTCCAGACGTTGCATCGGAGGGAACGAGAGATGCTCACACGCCCCAAAGAGGGTCCCGAGACCCTAGCGGCTCCCGCCACCCGTCCGGCGGCCGAGGAGGCATCGCTCGTCCCCAAGCCGCCGCGATCACTGCGGGACTTCGTTCGGGGCGAGGGCGGCGTGGTCTACACCGAGTACGTCGTGATCGTGCTCCTGGTGGGGATTGGAGTCTCCGCCGCGCTCTTCACCGTGGGGGCTCCGCTCCTCCGCGCGTACCGCATCACGCAGGCCTTCCTGGGAGCGCCGATCCCATGAGGGCCACGACCCGTGCGCCCCGCCGGGAGGGCTTCGTCGCGGACGAGCGCGGCGCCGTCAGCGTGGAGTACGTGGTGGTGCTCCTCCTCGTGGCCCTCGTCGGCCTCGCGGCTTGGCAGTCCTATCAGCAGACCATCGAGGACGACGCCAACGCGCAATATCGAACCTTCGGGTACCCGGGCTGAGCCATGGATCTCACCACCTCGGTCCACATCCTGGTCATCGCCTGCACCGCCGTCGCTGCGGTGACCGACGCGCGGAGCGGGAAGATCTACAACTGGCTCACCTTCCCGATGCTGGCGGCGGGGCCGCTCTTCGGCTTCCTCCAGGGCGGGCTCGGTGGACTCATCGAGGCCTTCGTCGGCATCTTCTTCTGCGGCCTCGCCCCTTACGTCGCCTGGCGCGCGGGGCAGATGGCCGGCGGCGACGTGAAGCTCTTCGCCGCGCTGGGCGGCCTGCTCGGTCCCTTCCTCGGCATCGAGGGGCAGTTCTACGGGATGCTCGCCGCCGCCCTCGGAGCCCTCGCGCTCGTCGCGAAGGAGGGGAAGCTCCTTCAGACCTTCGGAAACCTCTTCTTCATCGTGACGAACCCGCTCCTGCCGAAGAAGCGGCGGCGGCGCATCACGCGCGACATGCAGACGTCGCTCCGCCTGGGCCCCTTCATCCTGGTGGGCTCCGTCGTCGCCATCGTGCTGGCGCATCCGAGCTGGTGGGGAGGCCTCCGGTGAGGCTCTCGCGGCGAGGGAAGCGCGGCGCGGGCCCGGAGCTCGGCGGCGACCAGGGGGGCGCGGCCTACGCCGAGTTCCTCATCGCCTTCCCGGCGATGCTCACCATCTTCCTCGTGCTCATCCAGCTCGGGCTGATCCATGCCGCACGCCTCGCGGTGGCGCACGCCTCGGTGCGGGCGGCGCGCGCGGCGGTGGTCGTGCTTCCCGACGACCCCCGCTACTACGGCGGTGAGCGCATCAACCGGCTGAGCCACAGCGAGTCCGGCAGCAACGTGGCTGCGGCATCCTTCGACCTTCTCGGCTTCGCCGGGGGCATGCCCGGCGGTCGCGGCTCGACGCGGCTACGCGCGATTCGCTCCGCCGCCATGGTCCCGCTCATCCCCTTCTCGCCCGATTGGGGGAGCTTCGCCGACGAGGAGGCGCTCGCTCAGGCCTTTCCGAGCGTGGGCACCGTGGCCAGCGGGGGGCTGGTCTACACGCAGGCGGCCGTGGCGGTGTCCTTCCCGCGGGAGCCCGAGTCGATGTTCTTCCAGTCCGAGTTCGGGCGCCGCGAGGACGTGACGACGCGCGTCACGTACCTCTACCACTGCGGCATTCCCATCGTCGGGCGCTGGATGTGCGACACGCCCTTCTCCATCTTCGGCGTGGACCCGGACCCCTTCCTCATGCGCGTGACCGGCGGCAGCCCGCCGCGCGGCGATTTCTTCACGGGCCTCATGGACCGCGTCGAGGGGTCGCTCGAGCTCTTCCGTTTCGTCGAGAACCGAACGCTCACCGCGGTGGCGCTCGCCAGCGGCGACCGCTTCCTCCTGCTTCGCTCCGAAGCCACCATGCCCAACCAGGGAGCCGAGTATGACTACGCGCGCCGCTGAACCTCCGGCGTCGCTCGCCCGCGACGAGCGAGGGGCCATGATGGTCATCGGCATCTTCATGACCACGCTGCTGGTGGCGATGCTCTACTACGTCGCCGGCGTCGGCGAGGCGATCACCTACCGCGAGCGCATGATGGACGCCGCGGACACCGGCGCCCTCGGCGGCGCGCTGATGTACGCCCGCGCCATGAACGTGGTCGTGCTCATGAACCTCATGATCGCGACCGTGCTCGGCGTCTACGTCGGCGTGCGGGTCGCGGACGAGGTGCTTCTGACGGCCGCGGGGCTCGCGTCGGCGCGCTGCCGCTGGTACCGGCCGCGGCCCTGCATCATCGCCCTCTGCCTGACCATCGCGCAGTTCGGTCACTGCAACCGCATTCGGCGCGCCGAGCGCATCGCCGAACAGGTCTCACAGGCCGCGCGGAACTCGTCACGCGTGCTGGCGCGCGGGGTAGGCGCCGCGTCGACGTTGCGCGCCTACAACGACGTCACGGGGCACTACGACCCGCCCGCGACCGCCGGCGTCGGCGTGGGCGGCACGCCCATCACGCAGGGCTTCCCGCTGCCCATCGAGGACGACCGCAGCTCGCAGATCTGCCGCGAGGCCGCGCCCTGGCCCTGGCAGAGCCTCGACGTGCACCTCGCCGTCGCCGACATCGCGCGGCAGGAGGCGAACACGACCGGCCGCCGCTGCAGCGGCCGTCGCCGCTACATCAACGAGGCCATGCTCTCCGTCGGGTGGTGGATCCCGCTCCAATGCAGCGCCCGGCGCGACATCCGTCCGCCGCAGCGGGTCTGGCGCCGTGCGACGCTCGGCGACGACAACTTCCAGTTCCGCATGGCGGTCACCGGCGATGCGCCCTTCGACGCGCAGACGACTCGCGTCGAGCGCGTCGCGACCTGGGGCGAGGGAGACGGCGACAGCGGCGCGACGGATGCGCTGCTCGACGTGCTCACGGAGGCGGGAACGCTCGGGGTGGCGCAGGCGGAGTACTACTACGGCGATGACGACCGCCGGGCGGGCTGGATGTGGGAGCTCGAGTGGCGGGCGCGGCTGAGGCGCGTTCGCATCCCCTCGGCCTTCTGTGGCCAGCTGGGCGTCGGCGGCGGAATCTGCGGCAACCTGAACCGGCTGGTGGTGCACTGATGAGCGCAGGGCGAACGCTCCGGCAGGACGAGGGCGGCGCCATGTTCACCGAGGCGGTGATCATGCTGCCGGTGATCATCATGCTCTGGGCGCTGACGAACTTCGTTCAGGAGGGCTTCAGCGAGGCGAGCCGCGCCGGCCGCAACACGCGCGCGGCGGCCTGGACCACGAGCACGAACCAGTGCGAGGACGACCCCGACGACGTGGACTTCGACGCGGGGGAGCACATCGATCTGGCCGGGGGAGGGCTCGCGGCGACGGCGGCGACGGCGGCCGCGCGCATCGGGACGAACCTCCCGCGGACCAGCGCCCTCTACATGATCGCTGGCGGCTACGGGACGCTGCTCGCGTTTCGTCAGGAGGAGCACACCTATGGCCAAAGCGGGGACATCGCGCGCCCGGCCTACATCGGCGGCAACGCGCGCTTCGGCTCGCACATGATCCTCCGCTGCGACGAGGACCCCGTGGAGGCCGAGGACGACCAGGCCGCGCGGATCTGGATCGCCTACGAGCAGGACATCGAGCGTCGCCTCTGAAGCGCGCCCACCGAGGAACACGCACCGAAGCCCATGCGCCCGATTCTCCGACGCCTCTTCGCTCTCTTCCTTCCGGTCATCCCCCCGACGGACCGCGCGGCGTGGCTGCGGCGGACGGCGCTCAGGATGGCGAAGATGTGGGCGCTCGGGCTCGCGGCCCTCTTCAGCGTCGGCTACGTCGTGATGGGCCAGGCGATGGCGAGCGTCGACCGTGAGCTGCTGGGCCTCGGCAGCTCCTTCGCCACCTACGCGCAGGTCCTCCGGACCTCGCCCATCGACCCGGGGGGTCGGCCGGTGCGGGAGCCCGGGGAGGAGGGCGAGCGCTTCCTGGTCTTCAACGGGCAGCGCGTGCGCATCTCGACGGGGTCGGCGCCCGGCAACGTCGAAGACTTCGTCGAAGGCTTCGAGTCCGGGTGCAGCGCCGCCGACGGGCTCCCGAGCGACGTGGCGGCCGAGACGCGCGCCAGCCGGAGCCACGTGGCGGGGGACGAAGGCTACGCCGCGTGCCTCGACGTGGGCGAGGACGAGCTCGACCTCGAGGAATGGCAGCGGCGCCTCGAGGACTTCCAGCGGACGGGGAACCTCCAGTCGCTCGGCGCCTTCCGCTACGCCTATGCCTCGCGGATCCCGAACGGCGAGACGTCCTACGTGATGCTCGGCGCGGCGGACGGTCTCGAGCTCGACCAGGTGCTACCCACCCTGGGTACCGACGTGCCGGGTCCCGAGCTCTCCGCGCTTCCGCGACCGCCCGGCGCGACGCGGATCATGAGCGCCTACGAAGAGCGCGAGCCCTACCTCGTGACCATGTTCGCGGGCTCGCCGGAGACGCCCGAGGCGCTGGCCGCCCGCTACCGGGACCTCGTGGACGCTTCCGTGTGGCAGGAGGTCGAGGTGCCCGTCGTGCCCGGCGAGGGCCTCGGCGTCTTCTTCCTGCACCGCGACGAGCCCGCGCGCTTCGCCTTCGCGCACTTCGAGCGATCCCTCTCGCCGGAGACTCCGGAGGACGAAGAGGACGGGAACCTGCTCACGCTGACCACCATCATGGAGGCGCGATGAGCGCGCGCCTTCTCTCTGCGCTCGTCGTGCTCGGCCTCGTCGCCGCCTGCGACTCAGGGCTTCCCGCCGAGGACTGGCCCGTCGAGCCCACGACGGCGCTGGGCCGCGCGCAGGCGCAGCCCGAGGTCGACCAGCGCGCCTTTCGCAGGGCGCTCGACCCGCAGGTGCTGCCGAACCCGAACACGCGCCCGGCGGCGCCCGATGACTCTCCCGGTGGCGGCGGCCGCGCCCGCGACCGGCAGCGCCTCGAGGCCGGCGCGGCGCTTCTCGAATCCCTCGAGTCGAACCCGCGCGCGGCCGCGGAGCTCGTTCAGGCCATGATGTCGGCCATGCGCGAGGGGCCGGAGGACGATCCCTGCGGGCGGCTCTTCGCGGCGGCGAGCGTGCTGAACGACGCCGGCGACTTCGAGCTCGGCGAGCGGGAGTTTCGCCGGAGCTGCGAGGCGCATCCGCCCGAGCTGCGAGCGTGCCTGCTCGGGGAGGGACAGCTCACCGAAGAGCAGCGGCGCACCTGCGAGCGCATCGCGCCGGGCTTTCCGACCTTCGGCGGGTTCCTGCCGGGTCCGACCCGCGGTGAAGCCGACTTCGAGGCAACGGCAGCGCAGCGCGCCGCGCGTCGTGAGGCACGGAGCGGCCCGCCAGCGGGCTTCGAGGACGACGAGGTCGAGCGGTGATGCGGCGAGCTGAGATGCGGCGCGCGGAGATGCGGCGCGCGCAGAGGCGCCGCGAGCAGGGGTCTCGGGCTCAGAGCGCGGGGGATGGTCTCCCTCGCCCGAGGGGTCCCTTCGGCGCGCGCCGGTTCCGCGCCGACGAAGACGGCCTCACGACCGTCGAGTACATCATCATCCTGGTCCTGATCGCGACCACGGGCATCGCCATGTGGCGCCAGTTCGGGGAGCAGGTCGAGTTTCAGATCCGCTCCGCGACGACGGAGATCAACAGCCTCAACTGAGGGCGCGCCCCGCCTTCCTCGCGTCCTCGCGAGCGCGCCGGGTCGGTCCTCGAGGACCCGACCGGGGCGTCATCGATCGTGACGCCACGTCGACGGGTGGGGAGACCCCGGGCGACGGCCGCGAGGGCCTCCTGGGGACGGTGCACCCCACCGGTACGTCCAAACCCCTCTTCCGGAGGGAGCCCGAGTCCCCAGAGCGGAGAAAAAGCGAGCAATTCCGTGCGCGATTCGCTTGGCACCGCTCCTGCAAATCCAGAGGGCAGAGTTGCGGTGACGGTCGCTCCCTGAACGCGAATTCGTCACCGCCCAGAGGGTCTCGGGTGTGGGAGCCGTGGTAGCTTCTCCCCGGCTCACCGACAGCCAAGACGAGGGAACGACAATGAACCGGAACCAGCTTCAGCAGCTCGCCAAGGACGAGGACGGCCTCTCGACGGTCGAGTACATCATCATCCTCATTCTCATCGCCGTCATCGGCATCGTCGCGTGGCGCGCCTTCGGTCAGGCGGTCGTCACCGAGGTGAACGAGGCCCAGGGCGAGATCAGCGGCCTCAACTGAGCCGGCGCTTCTCGCGCGGCTCATGAGTTCCCGGTGGAGGGGGCGTCGTCCGCGGCGTCCCCTCTTTGGGCTTCTCCGGCACCACACCCCCGGCCGGCGTGGAGGCGTCTCGACCCCCGGAAACGTTCCCTTTTCTTCATTCCATGAGCCGCGGCGCTTCGGTAGAGTCGTCCCTCGCCGGGGACGCAGGTCCCCGGCCTCCTAGGCGAACCCCATGAACCGTACGGCCCTTCTCGCAGCGGTCCTGGTCTCCGTGGTCGGCGTGGCCCTCTTTGGCCTCTACATGCGCCGCTTCCAGTACGAAGCGCGAGGCGGCGCGCTCGTCCGCATCCTCGCGACGAACGAGGACATCGACACCGGCGACGCGATCACGCGGGCTCAGCTCATCGTGCGCGAGCTGCCCGAGCGCTACGTCGAGACCCGGCACGTCCTCGCCAGCGACCTCGACAAGATCCTCGGCATCCGGGCCGCGAATGCCGTACGCGCGCAGCAGTCGCTGCTCTGGACGGACCTCGATACGGGTGAGGACGGGCGACGCTTCCTGGCGGAGCTGCTCGGCCCGCAGATGCGCGCCGTCACGGTGAAGGCGGGCGGCGCCGCGTCCTTCGCGGGCCTGCTGCGCGCCGGCGATCTCGTCGACCTCTTCTTCACCGCGGAGCAACCGGGCTCCGACGGCGAAGAGGTCACGGTGCCGCTCCTCGACGGGGCGCTCGTGCTGGCCATCGGCGCCGACACGGGCGGCGACGAGGTCGACCCGGATGCCCGCGAGGGCCAGCGCTACACGGACGTCAGCCTCGCGGTGACGCTGGACCAGGCGGCGCGCCTCTCCCACGCGGCGGAGCGCGGCGAGATTCGCCTCGCGCTCCGCAACCCGGACGACGTGCAGCCCATGGGCGCCATCCGCGTGGTGAACACGGAGGAGCTCATCCCGCGCGTTCCCCCGCCGCGCCGGGGTCCTCGGCCCGTGCGTGAGGAAGAGGCCCCGGTGGAAGAAGCGCGGCCTCGCGGTCCCGTGGTCATTCTTGGAGGAACGCGCCGGTGATTCGCATGCCCCCCTTCGCCGCGACGCTCGCGATCGCCGCAGCGCTCACCTTCACGGTCTCGCCGACCGCCGGCGAGGCCCAGGACTCGCAACAGCGGCCGACGCTCGAGCGCGAGATCGTGATCCCGCTGGGCGGCCAGCGGCGCCTCGACATCGGCGCGGCGCTTTTCGTGACGCCGAGCGAGACCGGCGCCGTCCGCTACGTGAACACCGCCGTCTACCAGGACGAGGACGGCAACACGCGCGCCACCGGCGGCAACCTGCTCATCATGTACGGCGAGCAGGTGGGCCGGGACACGCTGGTGGTCGAGTTCCCGAACGCCATCGTCCAGTACAACGTCCGCGTCGTCTGCGATGACAGCAGCGTCTTCTGCGACAACGCCAACATCCGGCTGGACCTCTACTTCGTCTCGGTCTCGGACTCCTACAACTTCAACGTGGGCGTCGGCTTCCCGCCGGTCTTCGGAACGAACGCGGACCCGCAGGCGGCGGTCTTCGATTACGAGCGGCCCAACGACGCGGCCACGACGAACAACTTTCGCCTGATCATCAACTCTCCGCTCCCGCAGCTCGAGCTCGCGGAGGCCCGGGGCTATTCCAAGCTCTACCGGCAGGCCGCGCTCATCACTTCGAACGGCGTCCAGGCCACCTTCTTCGGCGGCGGCGAGATCAACGTGCAGGTCGGCGGCGCGCTCGCCGTGAACGTGCAGGCCATCGAGTTCGGCACCCGGCTGCAGGTGAACCCGCGCTACGACGAGGACACGCGGCGCTTCGACCTCGAGGTCACCGCGCAGGTGAGCGAGCTGACCGACGACAACGGGACCGGCATCCCGGGTCGCTCGCGCAACGAGCTGACGACGCGCGTCACCCTCGAGCTCGGCCAGGCCATCGGGCTCGCGGGCCTCGTGGCGCGCAACGACTCCTTCAACCGGAGCGGCCTGCCGGGGCTCAGCCAGATCCCGATCCTCGGCGCGCTCTTCGGCGTCAATACGCGGCAGCAGGGCGATACGGAGACGATGATGTTCATCGTCCCGAGCGTCGTGAACCCGGTCCCCCTCGAGCAGCGCAACCGCATCAACGAGGCGATGCGGCTCTACGAGGAGTTCCAGGGCGGGGTGGACGAGGTCGACCTCGTCGAGCAGCCGCGCTTCCCGCGCGCCGCCCCGGCCGAGGACGAGGCGGAGTGAGGCCGCGGTGGACGGCGCGGCGATGAACGAAGCGGTGATGAACGAGTCGAGGCGGTCATGGGCGGCGTGAGGCTCTCCATCGAGCTGCCGGACGGCACCGTCGAAGAGCTGCCCCTCGACACGTCGGGCCCCATCGTCATCGGTCGCGACCCGAGCTGCCACGTGGTCTTGCCCTCGCCGGAGGTGAGTCGTCGCCACCTCGTCGTCGAGCCCTCGACGCGAGGCTTCAAGCTCACCGACCAGTCCGCGAACGGTACGCTCATGGGCGACCAGCGGGTGAAGCGGACGAAGGTCGACACGCCGCCGAACGTCCCCATCCGCATCGGTCCCTACCTCGTGCGCCTCAGCCGGCTTCGCCCGACCCCGGCGCCCGAGCCTCTCGTCGAGCCACCTCCGCCCGCGGCCAACGGCCACGCGCCCGAAGCGGCACCGATCGAGCCCACGACCCCGCCGCCGAGCCATGGCGACGCGAAGACCGTCGTGCGCGACGGCGAAGAGGTCCTGCTCCTCGCCGGGTCGACGGCCGAGGTGCCCGCCGCGCTCCGTCGCCGCGTGCACCGGATGCTGCTCGACCACCTGGATCTGGCGACGCTCGACCGCACGCAGATGAGCGACGCCAGCATGCGGCCCAAGGTGCTCCAGGGGTTGCAGCGCATCGTCGCCCAGCACGAGCACGACTTTCGGCCCGGCGTCGACAAGGACGCCTTCATCCGCGAGATGGCCGACGAGGCCCTCGGCCTGGGCCCCCTCGAGCGTCTCCTCGCCGACGACGACGTGAGCGAGGTGATGGTGGTCCACCCGCAGAAGATCTACATCGAGCGGAAGGGCAAACTCGTCGCCACGGACCTGCGCTTCACCGACGACGAGTCCGCGCGCGCGGTCATCGAGCGCATCGTGACGCCCCTCGGGCGGCGCATCGACGAGTCGACGCCGCTGGTGGACGCGCGGCTGAAAGACGGCTCCCGCGTCAACGCGATCATCAAGCCGCTGGCCATCCAAGGCGCGTGCATCACGATCCGGAAGTTCCAGAAGAACCCGCTCACCATCGCCAAGCTCGTCGGCTTCGGGAGCTTCACGCAGCGCATGGCGAACTTCCTCGAGCGCTCGGTGCGCGTGCGGAAGAACATCGTGATCAGCGGCGGGACGGGCTCCGGCAAGACGACGCTCCTCAACGTGCTCTCCGGCGCCATTCCCATGCACGAGCGCGTCGTGACCATCGAGGACGCGGCGGAGCTACGCCTCGAGCAGCCGCACGTCGTGAGCCTCGAGACGCGGCCGGCGAACATGGAGGGCAAGGGCGAGTTCTCCATCCGGGACCTCGTGAAGAACTCGCTCCGGATGCGCCCGGACCGCATCGTCGTCGGCGAGTGCCGGGGCGGTGAGGCGCTCGACATGCTGCAGGCGATGAATACGGGCCACGAAGGCTCGATGACGACGACGCACGCCAACAGCCCCGCCGAGGCGCTGAGCCGTCTCGAGACGCTCTGCCTCATGAGCGGCATCGACCTGCCGAGCAGAGCCATTCGCGAGCAGATCGCCGCGAGCGTGCACCTCGTGGTGCAGCAGACCCGCTTCAGCGACGGCTCCCGCCGCGTCTCGGCCATCACCGAGGTCGGCGGCATCGGAGACGACGGCGAGATTCAGCTGAGCGACATTTTCGCCTACCAGCGGAGCGGCACCGGGCCGAAGGGCGAGGTGCAGGGCGAGTTCCGCGCGAGCGGCTACCTGCCGAGCTTCATCGACGAGTTCATTACGCACGGCCTCATCGACGGCGAGGAAGGCGTCTTCCTGTGAACGAGTTCATCGCGACCCCGCTCGCGGGCGTGCTCAGCATCGCGCTCTTCGCCCTCGGCGCCGCGCTCTTCACCTTCAAGGCCGTGGCTGATGCCGAGAGCCCCTTCCGTCACGCCTGGGAACGCTACGTGGCGCACCTGGCGGAGTTCACGCGCTTCCTCCTCATGCGTACGCCGGCCCGGCAGATCGCCCAGGCTCAGGCGCTCGTGATCGCGGTGCTCGTCGTGCTGCTCGCGGCAACGGGGCAGATCCTCCTCGTCGCCGTCATCCTCCTCGCCGGCATCGTCCCGGTGACGACGCTCGAGCGGCAGAAGCGCGAGCGCATCGAGAAGCTCGAGATCCAGCTCGACAGCTGGATGCTGCTCCTCTCCAACTCGCTCAAGGCGACACCCGCCATCGGCGAAGCGCTGCGCTCCACGGTGACGCTCGTGCAGCCTCCGATGAGCGAGGAGCTCGACCTCATCGTGAAGCAGAACCAGCTCGGGACGCCGCTCGACCAGGCGCTCCTGAACGCGAGCGAGCGCATCGGCAGCCCGACGGTGAGCAGCGCCCTCTCCACGCTCGTCATCGCGCGGCAGACCGGCGGCGACCTCCCGCGCATCCTCGAGCGCTCGTCTGCCTCGCTGCGCGAGATGGCGCGCCTCGAGGGCGTGGTCCGCACCAAGACCGCCGAGGGCAAGGGGCAGGTGATCGTGCTCGCCGTGATGCCCTTCGCGATGACGCTGCTGCTCAGCTGGGCCAACCCTGGCCACTTCGACCCGCTCCTCGGGCACTTCGTCGGGTACGCGATGGTGGGCGTCGCGCTCGTCTGCTGGCTCGTGGCCATCGTCTGGGCGCGCAACATCCTGGACGTGGACATCTGATGCCGACGCAGCTCATCGGCGCCGCGGCGCTCGCGTGCATCGGCGTCGGCTTCTTCTTCACGACGCTCATCCTGGGAAGGACGCCGCCGGTGGAGCGCCCCACGCTCGGCGCGCGGGGCTACCGGCGCGCCAAGGCCCTCGAGAAGGGCGGCCTCTTCGCCCTCGCCGAGCCGGCCATTCGCGTGATCGGCGGCTGGTTCGTCGACCTCCCGCTCGGCGAGGCGCGCGCGAAGCTCCAGAAGCGCATCGCGCATGGCGGCGAGTACCTCGGGCTGAGCACCAACGAGTTCTACGGGCTCTCGCTGCTCAGCATGATCGCGATGACCGCCATCGGCATCGGCTTCACCTACGCCGTCGACATGCCGCTGCTCGTGCCGATCTTCGCGGCTCTGCTGGGCGCCTATCTCCCCTACCTGCAGCTCCAGGGCGAGACGCAGGAGCGCTTCACCGCCATCAATCGCTCGCTGCCCACGGCCATCGATCTCGTGTCGCTCTGCATGGGCGCCGGCCTCGACTTCCCCGGCGCCGTGAAGCAGGTGGTCGACAAATCGAGCAGCAAGGAGCGGATCCTCGTCGAGGAGCTCAACCGCATCCTCAGCGAGCTCGAGGTAGGGCATACGCGGCGGAAGGCCCTCGAGGGCTTCGCGGACCGCTGCCCCACGGAGGCCGTCCGCGACTTCGTGAGCACCGTCGTGCAGGCCGAGTCCAAGGGCACGCCGCTCGGCGAGGTCCTCGCGATTCAGGCCCGGATGCTTCGCATGCGTCGCAGCGTGATGGCCGAGGAGTCGGCCGCGAAGGCCGGCGTGATGATGATGGGCCCGCTGATGCTCATGTTCGTCTGTGTGCTCTTCCTCCTGCTGGGCCCCTTCGTGGCCCAGTGGATGACCATCGGGCTCGGCTGAGGCGCGGTCATGGAAAACGCCTTCGTCGAAGTGTCGATGCCCGACGGGTCCGTGGAGCGCTTCCCCATCGAGGGGAGTCAGGTGACCCTCGGCAAGTCCGGCGAAGCGAGCATCTCCATTCCCTCCGCCGTGGAGCTCGAGCTCGAGCACCTCCTGCTGGCGCCGCGGGGCAAGGAGGGCTGCTGGGTCTCGAGCTCTCAGGGCGCGCTCACGCCCACGATGCGCAAGGGCAAGCCCTTCACCTCGGGCATCGTGCCCTGGGGCGGCGAGCTGGTCGTGGGGCGGCTCAAGGTCAAGGTCACCAACAAGCAGCCCAAGGCGAAGCGCGAGTCGCAGCTGAGCCCCATCGTGGTCTTCGGCGGGCTCGGCATCCTCGCCAGCACGGCGTGGATCTTCCTGCAGGAGCAGGGCGGCAGCATTCGCGCGCAAACCCCCGTGGAGCCACCGGTGCTCTTCACCGAAGAGCGTGCGGGGTGCCCCGAGTCCGCCGACCCGGCGGCCGAGGCGCGGGGCCTCGAGTACCGCGCGGATCGCAAGGCCGACCGCTACCACTACGATCGGCAGGACGGCGTGCAGGCGGTGGACCTCTACGGCCAGGCGGAGGACTGTCTGAGGCACGTGGGCACGCCGGAGGCGGTCTCGCGCGCCGGGAAGCTCGAGGTCGAGCGCGTCCGCCTCGAGCAGCAGCTCACGGCGGACGTCGCGATGCTCCGGCTTCGCCTCGAGCGCGCCCTGGACCAGGACGAGTACGAGCGCATCGCGTCGCTGGCGGAGGACCTCGACGAGCTCTTCCAGCACGTCCCTCCGGAGCACGAGTACCGTGTGCTCATGGATCGCTACGGGCGCGAGGCGCGGGCCGAAGCCGAGCGTGCCCGGCGCGCGGACGCGAAGGAAAAGGACGACTGAGTGTCCGCCTCTTCCGAGCAGCGTGCCTCCGCGGGGCTTCGCGCGGCCCGCCTCGCGGCGGCGTGCGCCCTGCTCGCCAGCGCCTGCGTGCGCGGAGGCCCCGACGCCGAGGGCCCGCTCCTCGAGCAGGTCCAGGCCGAGGACCTCTACCGGAAGGGGCAAGGGGCCGCGCGCGTCGGGGACTACCTCCGCGCGGAACAGTACTTCGCGGCCGCGCTCGACCGTGGTCACCCCGAGAGCGAGGTCGTGCCGGCGCTGCTTCGCGTCTGCGTCGCCGCGGACCGCATCTCGGCCGCGCTTCGCTACGCCGAGCCCTACCTCGATGCCCATCCCGACGACTGGGCGCTCCGCACGGTGGTGGCCACGCTCTACCAGGCCGTCGGCGAGGAGGACGCGGCGCTGGCCGCGCTCGAGCAGGTGGTACGCGAGGCCCCCGAACGGCCGGAGCCGCGATATCTCCTCGGCCTGAGCTATGCGGGGATCGGGGATCGCCGCGCCGCCATCGAGGCCTTCGAGCGCTACCTCGCGATGGCGCCCGAGGGCGAGCACGCGCGCGAGGTGCGCGGACGCCTCGCGTCGCTGCGCCGGTCGACCGGTGCGCGCTCGTCCGTGGCCGGCCGCCCTGACGTCGACGTCGCGGGGGAGGTCGGTGAGGGAGGCGTGATCCGCCCCCCCGCGGAGGCGCGCGACCCGCGTCCCACCGACGAGGCGCGCGAAGGTGCCGCTCCGGCTCCCGGCCCGGGGGCCCCCGAGCCCGCCGCCCCGGACGCGGCCGCGCCGCAGGAAGGGCGCCCTCCGTGACCATCCC
>ERZ1740059.530-NODE-530-length-19975-cov-9.766165_pt1 | contig 19975 bp, 17 predicted proteins | sample MGYA00581744_ERZ1740059 | MGnify/ENA primary metagenome ERZ1740059 (study PRJEB43018, sample SAMN04849738) | marine metagenome | isolation source: floating plastic debris | place: Pacific Ocean | collected 2008-08-28 | study: EMG produced TPA metagenomics assembly... | reverse complement strand
TTAAGTCTGGTTTTATCGGTATTATCGGTCGTCCGAATGTCGGTAAATCTACTTTGATGAATCAATTGGTTGGTCAAAAAATTGCGATTACATCACCTGTAGCGCAAACTACGCGGAATCGATTGCGTGGTGTTTTAACCACACCCGAAGCACAACTAATTTTTGTCGATACGCCGGGAATTCACAAACCTCACCATCAGTTGGGGGAAGTTTTGGTGAGGAATGCCAAAATAGCCATCGAATCTGTGGATGTGCTGCTGTTTGTCGTGGATGGTAGTACGGTTTGTGGTGGTGGAGACAAGTATATTGCTTCCTTACTCGAACGTACCAGTACACCCGTAATTTCAGGTATCAACAAAATTGATAGTCAGCCAAAAGAAACTCAGTTGATAAACGAAAGTTATCTTGAAATGGCCCAGTCTGGGGGATGGCAGACAGTAAGATTTTCTGCCAAAACTGAGGATGGATTACTTGAACTGCAAAAATTATTAATAGAACATTTAGAACCAGGACCATATTATTATCCACCCGATTTAGTAACCGATCAACCGGAACGTTTTATTATGGGTGAATTAATTCGAGAACAGATTTTGCTGTTAACTCGCGAAGAAGTTCCCCATTCGGTAGCCATCAGCATCGATTTAGTAGAAGAGACACCTAAACTTACCCGCGTGCTTGCGACAATTAATGTTGAACGCGATTCCCAAAAAGGTATTTTAATTGGGAAAGGTGGGGGAATGCTCAAATCCATTGGCAGTGCAGCAAGAGAACAAATTCAAAAGTTAATTGCAGGTAAAGTTTACTTAGAATTATTCGTTAGAGTACAAGAAAAATGGCGACACTCCCGCATTCGTTTAGCTGAATTGGGATATCGAGTTGAAGAGTAAAGAGTTAGGAGTTAGGAGTTAGGAGTTACTGTAGGTTGGCGTTGAAAATAGTAGTGCCGGGCAAGTGAGTAGTGAATAGCGAAAAGTGCGGTCTTGGGGTTTCCCCAAGTGGAGCAACTTTTCAAGACAGTGAATAGTGAGTAATAACAAGGGTTTGGAGCAAGTTTACATGGAGTAATACAGCTCGCGGTTTATTTCTGCCGAGTTACTACTCGCTTCATAAACTATAAATAAGAATCTCTGCCAACAAGCGTGGGATTAAATTGCCTTGTCTTACAAGATTACTAGTATTACAGACCCCTATAGCAGCAGAATCAACCGATGATTGATTGGTTGAAATGCATAACTGATAGGGGCTGGGAGTCTTGAGAACGAGTTTGCCTAATCTGATTATGTTAATTTTTATTACATTGTTGCTTCTGGATCGAAACTGGCAAAGAATGGTCGATTGCACCACTCAGGGTTACGAGCTTCTAAAAAAGATAAAACAAACACCTTTTCCCCTTGAACTTCGCTAATCCCTTCAAGTTTTACTTTCCCTGGTAATGCAGACATCACAGGTCCCCGAGCAGTTCGTCCCAATCCTAATACTTGTTGTATTGCTTGACGATAAATTTCCCAAACCTTAACTAAAGGTATTTCAAAATACTCTTTTGCTGCTGTTTGTCGTTCTACAAACATGTAGAGACGTAGCACTGCACTTTCCGAAACAATGTGAAATCCTAACTTCATATTTTGATTCAGCAACGCCCTTGATATCACTTATTAATGTTTGTTTGGCTAGGAGATTTTCAATTTATCGGGGAAGAAAATCTAATCTAATGTAATACTCCTGCTGATGTCTCTTCTTCCACAATTGGACTGCGTAAGTCTTCTACTAAGGCTTGAATTTCTGGTGGCGGCGGTGGGGTTAGACGGGAAACTATTAAAGTTACAATTAAGTTAATAATCATACCTAAAGTGCCGATACCTTCAGCAGAAACATTGAAAAACCAAGTCGGCATTCCGGCAAATTTCACGCCGATAATATAAACGGTGGTAAAGATTAAGCCGGTTAACATTCCGGCGATGGCACCTTCTCTATTGGTGCGTTTGTCGAATATGCCTAAAAATATCGCTGGGAAGAAACTGGCTGCGGCTAAACCGAAAGCGAATGCAACAACTTGCGCTACAAATCCCGGTGGGTTAACGCCAAAGTATCCGGCGACTACTACCGCAAAACCTACCATAATTCTGCCGACGAATACCCGCCTACTTTCTGATGCATGGGGGTTGATCATTCGGTAGTATACATCGTGGGCAATGGAACTGGAAATTACTAGTAATAAACCTGATGCTGTAGATAAAGCTGCTGCTAAACCTCCTGCGGCTACTAAGGCGATTACCCAAGGTGCAAGTTTGGCAACTTCTGGGGTGGAAAGCACAATGATATCTCGATCGATTGTGATTTCGTTGGTTTCTTTATCTGGGGTTAACTGCAACCTGCCATCGCCGTTTTTATCTTCAAAAGTTAATAATTTGGTACTTTCCCATTTTGTTGCCCAGTCTAGCTCTTGTACTTCAGTTACGGTTTTATTATGTAACGAATCAATTAAGTTGTAGCGAGCAAACATCGAAAGAGCGGGGGCAGTTGTATAAAGTATGGCAATTAGCAATAATGCCCAACCTGCAGAATAACGAGCGGCACGAACATTGGGAACCGTGTAAAACCTGACGATTACGTGGGGTAAGCCTGCGGTTCCTGTCATCAAGGCTAAGGTAATAAAAAATACGTCTACCATTGTTTTGTTGGCGAATGGCTTAGTATATTCCTGAAAACCTAAGTCAACTTGAATTGCATTCAATTTATCGGCAATATCGCTGAAAGTAAAAGCAAATTGGGGAATCGGATTTCCCGTGAGATAAACTGCGATCGCAACGGCAGGGATAAGATAAGCAATAATTAACACGCAATACTGGGCTACTTGCGTCCAGGTAATGCCTTTCATACCTCCCAATACTGCGAAAAAGCCGACAATTACCATACCGATAATTACACCAGTATTAATATCGACTTGTAAAAAACGGCTGAAAACAATACCAACACCCCGCATCTGCCCGGCGACGTAGGTGAGGGAAACGAAGATTGCCGCAATCACAGCCACCAATCGAGCGAATTGGGAATAATAGCGATCGCCAACAAAGTCAGGTACGGTGTATTTACCGAATTTTCGGAGGTAGGGAGCTAGAAGTAACGCCAGCAGTACGTAACCGCCAGTCCATCCCATCAAATAAATAGAACCATCATAACCCAGGAAAGAAATTAATCCCGCCATGGAAATAAACGAAGCTGCAGACATCCAGTCAGCGGCAGTAGCAGCACCATTGGCTAAAGCAGGTACACCTTGCCCAGCGACGAAAAAACCTTTACTATCTTTAACGCGAGACTGCCAACCAATGTAAATGTAAATTAAAAACGAAGCACCAACAAATAAAATCGTCCAAATTTCAACTGACACGGTTTTTCCTACCTTTTAATATTATGTTTGCGGTCTAATTTATCCATTTGCACGGCGTAAATAAAAATTAACACCACGAATACCAGAATTGAACCTTGCTGTGCCATCCAAAAGCCAAAAGGTACGCCAAAGAAACGTATTGTATTTAAAGGTTCAACTAGTAAAATACTAAATACGAGAGAAACTAAAGCCCAAACTATTAAAAGATTGCGAATCAAAGCTGTATTTTTCCGCCAATAAGCGCGGTTATTTTCGTTATTCATTTTTTCTCACTATCAATGCATGAGAAATCATACCAGTAAAATGGGGGTTTAACGAAAGTGTGTGGCGATACCAACAGTATTTTTAACATTCGTTAAATGTTTTACAAAGCTTGAGACTATTATTTGTTCGTTTAATTACAGATAGGGTATTTTAAGGTGGTGCTTTGGGGCAGAGCTATAAGTATAGGCAGTTGAAATTGAAACAAGTTTCACTACCAAAGCCCAAAGCAATCAACCACAATACTACCCCGAAAGCATCTCCAATCAGTACTAAATACTAATTCTAAAGTCAGATAAAAAAGCAGTCCGGAGTCCTTTTTATTGACTTATATCTGTTAACTTATGAAGGTCAAATTAGGATAAAAATTATAAATATTACTGGTTTTGGTCAAATAAGAAAAGCCTCTTTTACCTAATGGAAGGTAATACTTGTTTTTCAATTAAAGCACGTCTGATAAGACTAATTTCACCGACATATTCTCTATTATCCAATTCATAAAATACTAACAGAGTTGTGGAATTCTTTTGGTGGGAACCTAACACCCTATCTACTTCATCTATTACTTCCGTATAATCGCTTCCCGAAACATCAGAAATGGCAATAATTTTCTTATCTTCATCACTTAAACGTTTATCATTATTGCTATCAGCTTTAACCACTTCATACCACATTCCCCGGACAATTTTATCTTCGCGTCTTTGCAAAACTATTTCTTGGGCGTTAAGGAACAAAAAGTCATTTTTCCGAACTAATCGCTGTGCTGATTTATCATTAGCATTGAGAAACAAATAGTTACGAATACTCGACGCTTCCTTCTCATAATAATTTTGACGATAATTCTGTTGAGAATTTACAGGTGCCATTAAATAAGGCGTACCTTCAAGTTCCCGAAAATTACCCAAACTCATTTTTACTTTATCGTCGTTTTCGGCTTCCGTATTTACCAAATTACTTGCTGCACGATCGCGCAAAATATAGCGCCCAAGTTGATAGCCTCCGTAACCAAAAACTATCAGTACAATTAAACCAATAACAAAAAATAGCCAGCGATTCGCAAATTTCATCTTTAATTATGATCGAAAATAATCGGTAAATGTATTTTGGATTTGAGATTTTTTCTGTAGTCGAAATCATCTTGCTTGAGAGCAAAATCTAAAATCTGTAGCCGAAAAGTTTGGTAGAAGCCCTTATAGTCCACTACCCTACTCTACGAGAACCCTTGTGGGGAATGGTAAAATCTGAGATACACCTAGCCGCAAACAGTAAACAGACACTCTGGGAGGAGAGCTTTGCTCAACATCATGGCGTTTTCCGTCAACCGAACGATCGCCTACTTTCCACGAAATCTGTCGATGCTTAGTTTGGGGGGGAAGAAAATCTACACCCCCAACTTTCCGCAAAATCTAAATTGATTCGGTCGATGTAACAAATGCGTCTATTATTCCATTAATTGCTACATAAATATATTAAGTAAAATAACTGATTCTATATTCAATCGTTATACTACTATGGCAACCGCGAAGCCTATTTTTTTGCACCACAGTTTCCGAATTCAAATTATAAAATATATCATGCAAATAAACCCGGTTTGTATAGCTAGGAGCAAGTTTTCTGCTGCCTAGAAAAAAACCGGGTTTCAAAAAATTGTTGGTATATGCGACTCTACAGGAGAATCGCAATAAACAAACTTTACCTGATTTAATTATCGCTCTGAACTGGGAGCGGCTTCAAAACTATCACCTGTAAAAGTGAAATCAACAGCGGCGGCATCATCTGTAGCAGGTGCGTCAGAAAAAAGACCAATTCCTGCTGAAGTTAGCTTCACATCGTCAATCAATAGTCCAGAATCGAAAATAGTATCAGTTAAATCTACAACTCCAAAGCCTAAATCGTATGTTCCGGCTTGAGAAATTCCGATTGTTAGAGTTTTAGTATCTGTTGCTTCTGAAAATCCTTCTACAGATTTATCAGAAAAGGTTGGATCGGATGTATCACCTAGTTCTAGAGTGATATTGCCAAGAGATAGGAAAGCTGAATCATTGAAAGTTGGGGATGGCGTACCTTCATTAGTAAGAAGGGTATAGTCAAACTCTAAAATATCGCCAGCTTGTGCGGTAAATGTTTGTTTGATTCCCGAACCTTCTGTTGCATCTCCACCAAGTATCGCATCGAGAGAAGAAGATGGTAAGTCCAAAAATTCTGATAAATCTGATTCTTCAACAGAACCACCAGAATCGCTAAAACCAGTAGTAATTAAAGCTTGGGATTCTCCGTCAGTAGGAGCGATGCCAATTTCTTTTGTCTCGATGCTGGTATCACCAATAGTTCGCCAATTATTGAAATCTCCTTCAAAACTACCGTTATTGATAGAGCTACCTACTAGAAAGGAGTCTAAGTTTGGAGACTCACTTTGTCTTTCTTCAGATATCTCTTCTTCTACAAGAACTGGAGTGATAATTTCATCAGCCATTTTAACTTCTCCTATTGAGTTCTACCTGGGTTTATTACGGAACCATTCACATGCTAATTCATGAATTATCGGATTTTTTTGAATATAAAAAAATCGAATATTAAATATCCTTTATTTTTTCTTGTTTTCAAAAATAACTAATCACAAAATTATCTGGAAAGTTTGAATTATCGGTAGTTTCAGCAACAATAATTATGTGAAAAAATAAAAACAAATATAAAATTATGGGAATTATGTTCTATAAATTTGTTATCAGCGAAATTACTCAACCCTTTAGTACTTGAATTTTTGAGATAAATGATTCAATGCTTTTTACCCAGGAAGTAACCATTGGTGAGAAAATATAGAAGCATCTGCAAGTTTTTCTGAAAAGGCACGAAATTATGGGTAAACCGACTGTTTTTATCGATGGCGCAGAAGGTACTACAGGGTTGCAAATTCACTCGCGTTTAAATCAACGCGACGATCTTGAAATTGCCAACATACCTCCAGAAAAACGCAAAGACGCTCAAGCGCGATCGCACTTCATCAACTCCGCTGACGTTGCTATTCTTTGTTTACCCGACGATGCAGCCAAGGAAGCCGTAAGTTTTGTCACGAACCCTAAGGTAAAAATATTAGATGCAAGTTCCGCTCATCGCGTTGCAAATGGCTGGGTATATGGCTTTCCCGAATTAGAAGAGAAGCGTAGAGAGGAAATTAGAAACGCTACACGAGTCAGTAACCCTGGATGTTATCCTACGGGGTTTTTAGCCTGCGTGCGCCCTTTAGTGGCAGCTCGCATTATCCCCAATGATTTTCCGCTGACAATTAATGCTATTTCCGGGTATTCGGGGGGAGGAAGAAAACTGATGGAGGAATATCAAAATATTTCTTCCGAACAAGTAAATAATTATGCTTACGGTATCTATGGTTTAACTTTCGGACACAAACACGTCAAAGAAATGCACAAGCATTCGGGTTTGCAATCTCCACCGTTGTTTGTTCCTGCTGTGGGTAATTTTGAAAAAGGAATGTTGGTACAAATTCCCTTACCTTTCCACGCGCTGCAAAATAAGCCTAGTGGTAAATTGATTCATCAAATACTCGAAGAATATTATCAAAACGAAAAATACATTTCTGTTGCATCTTTGAATGATGAAAGTTCCCTACGAAAAGGTAAGTTTCTTGAATCACAAGCAGCGAATGATACTAACTCAGTACAAGTATTTGTGTTTGCTAATGATGAAACAAAAGAAGCTTTATTAGTAGCGCGATTGGATAATTTAGGAAAAGGTGCTTCTGGTGCAGCGGTACAGAATTTAAATATTATGCTGGGATTGAATGAGGATTTGGGGCTTTCTTGAAGTTTGAGATCTTAGCGTATGGCAAAATTTACAGTTTAAAATATTTTGATCGCTCAATTAAGATCAATAATATACTTTGTATTCTACTCAACCGAAAAGTGCTAAATTGACCTACGAACACAATCTGAAAGCGGAATATTGGCATCAATAATTACACTAAAAACTATTGATTATTTGAATAATAAGTAGGTCGGCGTTGAAAATAGTAATTAGAAATAGTGAATAGTGAATAGTGAATGGTGAATAGTGAATGGTGAATAGTGAGTAGAAACAAGGCTTTGGGCTAAATTTACATTCTGTAATATATTTTGGTTTATTTGTGCCGACTTACTTATGTACTAGTCGCAAATTTATTGATTTTCTATGAAAATCAGTAAAACAATGTAGCTTTTTTAACTCTATTTTTTTTATATCAGGGTTTATATTGAGAGGTGCAATTTAGCAGGGTAGAGATTGGGTAAAGCCAGTCACACAGTGCAAATGATCCAAGCAGATAAAAGGATATGGCGGTATTTGGTGGGAGAACCTTTACCGACTAGCGCTTTTGAAGAGGAACGTTTAACCAATGCTGGTGCTTTGGCGATTTTGTCTTCTGATGCTTTATCTTCAGTAGCTTATGCAACAGAAGAAATTCTTTTAGTTTTAGTTTTAGTAGGAAGTGGGGTACTAGGGTTATCCTTACCCATCGCTTTGGGTATTACCTTATTACTTATCGTTATTGCTCTTTCTTACCGTCAAACTATCCGTGCTTACCCGTCGGGTGGTGGTGCTTACACCGTAGCGCGAGAAAATCTTGGTCTTTATCCAGGTTTGATTGCAGCTGCTTCGTTAATGATTGACTATATTCTGACTGTAACTGTGAGCGTTTCAGCAGGAATTGCGGCTTTAACTTCAGCGATTCCGGTTTTACAATCATTCACAGTAGAGTTGTGTTTATTACTAGTTTTTTTATTAATGCTAGCAAATCTACGGGGATTGCGCTCAAATGGTCAATTATTTACAATACCAACCTATACTTTTATAGTCACTATTTTAGCTCTGATTATCTGTGGTATTTTTCGACAAGCCACAGGACAAATTGCGACTATTCCAACAGCTGTAGCTACTAGTGTACCTCTAAACTTGTTTCTGCTATGCCGTGCTTTTGCTGCAGGTTGTACTGCTTTAACTGGAGTGGAAGCAATTTCTAACGGTGTAATGGTGTTTAAGTCTCCAGAGTGGCAAAATGCCCGTCGTACTTTACTATACATGATTGGTATTTTAGCAACGATGTTTTTGGGGATTACTTATCTTGCTTACGTCTATCAAATCGTACCGCAAGAAGGGCAAACGGTACTTTCACTGTTGGGACGGCAAATTTTAGGAAATGGTGCTTTTTACTACTTTTTACAAGTAAGCACCCTGATCGTTTTAATGCTGGCAGCAAATACCAGCTTTGCTGATTTTCCCAGGTTGTCCTACTTTTTGGCACAAGACAGATTTTTACCAAGGCAATTGTTATTGTTAGGCTCGCGCCTTGTCTACTCCAACGGCATCATGCTCTTGAGTGCGTGTGCTGCAATATTAATCGTAATTTTCCGGGGAGAAACTAACGCGATTATTCCTCTCTATGCTGTTGGTGTTTTTACATCGTTCACTTTGTCTCAAACCGGCATGGTACGTCACTGGATCAACAAAAAAACTAGCGGATGGCAAGTAAGTGCAATTATTAATGGTATTGGTGCGGTGATGACATCACTGGTATTAATGGTAATTGTTGCTACAAAATTTGCTCAAGGTGCTTGGATAGTTGTACTGGCGATTCCTGGGATTGTCTACTTATTTTTGAGTATCAACCGTCATTATCAGACATTTAATGAAAGCTTAAGTATCGAAGCAATTGAACAGAATCCCGATTCATTTATTCCCAAAACAGATCGATTCACCCATCCTGCAATAGTATTAGTTGGACAACTGCATCGGGGAACTATAGAAGCATTAGATTATGCTATGAGAATTGGGGATGAAATCATTGCGATTCACGTTGATATTGGCGATACAGATAGAACAACTTTACAAAAACAGTGGCAAGAATTAAAAACCGATATTCCTTTAATAATTTTAGATTCTCCCTATCGTCAGGTAGTCGCACCAATAAGCGAATTTGTTAACAAGTTTGAAATAGAACACCCAGGAATATTTACTACAGTTGTAATTCCCGTTTTCGTTACCCAAAATTGGTGGCAAAGTATTTTACATAATCAAACAGCTTTTTATCTCAAAGCAGCATTACCCAATAAACGCAGCAGAGTTATAAGCAATGTTCAATATTATCTGTGATATAAGCTTTAATTACAAAGAAAGGAAGAAGTTAATTAGGTTGGCATTGAAAATAGTAATGCAGGGCAAGTGAAGGCTTCCCATAAGAATTTTTTTCTTCCAAAAAAATTCTTATGGGTGCCCGTGAGTAGTGAATAGTGACTAGAAACTTTGGCGTTAGTAGATGCGCCTCGCCTCAAATCTAAGAGAACCGAATTTATATTATGTAATATTTTTGGTTGATTTTGACTTACTTAGAAGGAAGTTATAAGTTGGATAAAATGCTCATTTACTAGCTAATAAAAAACTGTAGTTAGCTACAAATAACTACAGTTTATATTTATCTATTTCCAATTAATTTAATCTGAAAGCTTATTGCTTAGATGATTCTTTCGGAGCAGCAATCTCTAGGTTTTCCTCAGCAGGGATTACTTTATTTAAAACATTGACATAGCTTAAAACAGTATTGCGCTGTTGCTCTAAATCAACCGCAACATTAATATTCATTTTAGAAATAGCTGTTTGCAATTCTTTTATTTTATTGATATTCAAAGTACCGTTTAAATTCTCAACTTTAGCTAAAGCTACTGCTGCTTCCTGTAAACGGGTATTCGCCATACCAAAATTGCGTTGATCTAAATTCACTGTAGTGTCATATAAGTCACCACGAGCTTCCATCAAATAAGTACGGTTTCTTTCTGTAATTAACTGTTCCTTAACTCCAGTTAACTGTTCTTTAGCCTCTTCCAACTCTCGTTTGATTGGCTCATCGTCAGAAGAAAATTGAGAACGTCCTTGCCACCAACCAGCACCGTATAAAGCTGCACCAGTAATTGTCGCAAGTACGATACCAATCAGAATTTTCTTTAATGTAGAAAATATAGAGCCTTTCTTGGCTTTATTCGTGTTTTTTATGTCGCCTGATTCACTCATTACTTTTTTCTTTCTCCCTGGCTATCTTTGTTCATAAAAAATTTATAGTATTTCTCTTTAATTATCTCAAGACTATTCCAGAACAACTTTATCAATGATCAATTATCAATGATCAATTATCAATGATCAATTATTAATTATCAATTCAAAATTAGGGCTTCTTTAACAGATTTTGAGAGTTTGAGGTTGCGAGTTCATCATTGGAATTACCATAGATAAACATATTGCTGTTCCAAACTCCCAACTCCGCGAGTTCCTTAAAGGGGGCGTTGAGTAGGTACACCTACTGCACGGGGAAACTTTGCGGGGGTACTCCCTACTTTTCGCAAATACAAACAATGGCGATCGCTATTAGTCAATGGTGTATTAAATTGTTCTATTGATTCTATGACTCCACCCAACTGTTCCACGGCGTTTTCCATGCTGTTGCTTTCTTCTTGCGTCCAATTACCCCGGTAAATTACAGCTAATCCCCCTTGTTTTAGCAAGGGTAAAGTATATTCGGCACAAGCGTGAGCCGATGCTACAGCGCGAATTAGAGCGATATCGTAAGTTTCTCGATGCTGAGTGTCTCTACCAATTTCTTCTGCCCTGCAAGTAGTCGCTTTAACCTTATCTAAATTAAGAATCGGCAAAATATTATTTATAAAATTAATTTTTTTCGTAGTAGAATCAACCAGATGAACAGTACAATTATTGATTGCTATACTTACAGGTATACCAGGAAACCCCGCACCCGTGCCAAGATCGATAAAACTAATTCCTTCCTCCTGTTGCTCCTTTCCTGAAATCAAAAACTTAATTCCCCGTAGAGAATCCCACAAATGTTTTTCCCAAAAATCTTCAGGGTTGGTAATGCGAGTTAAATTTAACTTACGGTTTCCTTCGATAATTAATTCATAAAGACGTTGAAACCGTGCTTGCTCTTGAGGAGATGGTTTCCAGTTAAGGGTTTGTTCCCAGATATCCATCATCTGGGGTAAACAAGACATAATTAAATCGTTCACAATTAAGATAGTGAGTTACATTTTAGTTGAAAATAGTACTTTAGATAGTAACTCGATAAAGGTTTAAATTGGAGACTAAGCACCACTACCAACTACGATTAGAACAAGTCAGTTATACAGAAAAACTGACTACCCAGTCTAAACATAAATTGCCGGAATATCCTATATTACAAAATATTTCCTTCGATATTTATGAAGGCGATCGCGTTGCTATTGTGGGAGCTTCTGGTGCTGGAAAGTCTTATTTATTACGTCTTTTAAATCGTTTATGCGAACCCACTACTGGCAAAATTTATCTTGAAAATCGGGAATATCGGCAAATTCATTCCAGAGAATTACGTCAATCTGTAGTACTCGTACCTCAAGAGCCTAAACTGTTGGGAATGAGTGTAAGAGAAGCGCTAAGCTATCCATTGGTGTTACGAAATCTACCCAAACATGAAATTCAGGAACGTTTAAGCTATTGGATCGAACAGCTGCATATTCCACAAGATTGGTTGTCAAGAACAGAAACTCAGCTCTCAAGTGGACAACGACAATTGGTAAATCTCGCCAGAGGTTTAGTTATCCAACCTAAAATTTTATTGTTAGATGAACCAACCTCTAACTTGGATTTTGGTACTGCTTCGCGTGTTACAGAACTTTTAGCTGGGCTACAGGAAAAAGATCAAATTACGATTTTAATGGTAAATCACCAGATTGATATGGCTCAAATGTTTTGCACGCGGCTTTTATACTTGCAACAAGGACGTTTAATTACAAATCAAACAGCTTCTCAAATAAACTGGAATAATTTGCAAGAAAGCTTGAAACTTGCAGCTGCCAACGATGATTTTGAATTTTAAAAATGGGTATGGGGCACAGGAGATTTATAATTTCAAAGGAACAGGAGATAACTCCTAATAACTCCTAACTCTTAACTCTTAACTCCTAATTACTCATCTCCCGGAAGCGAGCGTAGAAGGTTGATTTGCAAAATGATTTTTAGGTTGATGTTTGGTTATAGTTGCTGCTGGTTGAGAAATATTTTGAGAAATATTTGTATTTAGCATTTCCAAGTTAAATCGGTATCCTACATTGCGGATGGTTTGAATTAAACTCGGTTGACGTGGATCTAATTCCACTTTTTTCCGCAGTGACAATACATGTGTATCAATAGTCCGGGGATTATCTATAGCGTCAGGCCAAGCACGACGCAGTAATTCAGAGCGAGAAAGAGGTATCCCGCCAGCTTGTGCTAAAACATAGAGCAAACTAAATTCTTGGGGTGTTAAATCGATAAATTCACCTTTAAAACGGACTCGGCGCTGTACTAAATCAATTTGTAAAGCTCCGTAATCCAGATAAGCCGGTGCGATAGGAGTGCGCTTGCGGCGTACAAGTGCTTCTACCCGCGCTAAAAATTCTTGCATCCCAAAAGGTTTACTCAAATAATCGTCAGCACCTGCCTTCAAACCTGTGACAACATCCGCTTCATTACTTCGCGCAGAGAGCATTAAAATCAATGGCTGTTGCTGGCGATGTAACCAACGACAAAATTCGATTCCATCACCATCAGGCAAGTCAGCATCAAGAACGACTAATGTTGGTTGGTGAGTCAAAAAAGCTTCCCTTGCTTGATAAATGCTAGCAGCTTGGAATACCCTGTAGTCTAGTTGTTGTAAGTGCCAACCTAACAGAGACCTTAAATGGGGATTCCCCTCAATAATTTCAATACAAACCGAACCCACGGTGGCAAAACCCCTCATTCGAGTATGACTTTCAAGGTAACAAAGCCTATAGCTTTGGTTTTGTAACCGTTGTTACTCCAAGTCGCATTTGCTTGACATTTATTGCTTTTTTTTATTATTTTACATATTCAAGTGTTACTTTAATTACAATGGGGTTGGTAACACTTTTTAATATTTGTTATACTTATTAAAAATACTTGTGAGTAGCTTTGTCAAATTCATGGTATATTATCTGCGGGCTACAGGGGGTAAGAGACACCATTACGAATCAACATAAGTATTTTACGATAATGAAGACAAGCTAAGTATCACCTATTGTACAATCACAGCATCAATTGCTCTATTTGTATAACTAATATATTAATACGGAAAAAAATATAACAATCGCTTATTTGCTCATCACATTTAGCATATAAACGAATAGTATATGTGTAGAGGTCGTGTTAACAGCTAATTTTTATCAAGCAAATTTTACTCATTTGTCATTACAGTAATTCATGCCTATCTAAAAGCGATCCTTCACATTTAGACTTGAATCATTTACAATTCTCATTCCAACCCTCTGATACTTCTTTCTTTCTTTGATTATGCTCCAAGACACACGAACCATCCGCTACTATCAAAGACTAACTGATGCCTTTGTAGAATTATGGAATCGCGGTTATCGTACAGAAGACATGCGGATGTACCTTGACGGCTATTTAGCTGCACTGCGACAAAGTAACGGCATTGAACCTTACTTAATTCATCGTTTGGAAGAGGAGGCTACCCGCTTTTTATTTGATGCATCTAATTTTGCCGTTACCCAACCAGAGGCGGAACCAGATTACTATTAATACTTTTCCCTAGCAGTTAATAGCGATCTCTGCTTAACGCAGTCAATTATAGCATACTGTCTGCTAATGTCAAATGCAGCAGTGCTGTGATTTTTTGTAGATGTTTTGTAGCAAGTTAAATAAATTTTCCCCTCACTTTTTTGATTGGTTGTCCCAAAAAAAATCGTGAGGGGATTTTTCTGTAGCTAGTTGATAAAATTTTATCTTGAGCAACTGCTCTGTAAAGTCTAGACAAGCCAGACATTACTTCCTACTTCACCGGGAGCATGGGAGCAGTTATCCCGTACTTTGGCTTGCACGGCTGAGGCTTCCGCACTTCAAGTAAAGCAAATCTCTTGATAAGTGCTTGGTTTTGGCATATTTATCAAAAGATTATTGAATTATTTTTTTTAAATCAGAGCAAAAATAATTCACGACTTACATTGAAAAGTATTGAAAATTGTCAACAAATTTTCACTCGACTCCACAAAAACAAGATTGATCCTCAAAGCTCTTTCCAACTTAAGAAGCCATTGCGACTTCAACCATTTGCTGTAATTCACCTTTTTGGTAAAGTTCAATCATAATATCCGAACCACCAATGAATTCCCCATTTATGTAGACTTGGGGAATTGTAGGCCAGTTAGAATAATCTTTGATGCCCTGGCGTATTTCTGGATCTTCAAGAATGTCAAAAGTCTCATAGGGAACTCCCAAGGTGTTGATAATTTGAACAACATTGTTAGAGAAACCGCACATTGGCATTAATTTGCTTCCCTTCATGAAAACCATGATTTTGCTTTGTTGTAGCAAATTATCAATTCTTTCTTTAACTTCTGGTGTCATGATGTTTCCCTTTTCTTATAGAGTGTCGGTTGCGAAGACAAAATTTTTAGTTGGAAGCTAATACTCTTGAATATAAGGTACGTTGTGAGACAGCTTAATTTACTTTCTCAGAGGTAAACCTTTATTCATAACTGGTAACTTAGCTTATGAAGCGGCTGTTGTTTGCCAAGCTTCAGGGGTATATGTTTTGAGAGCTAAAGCGTGAATAGCTTCGCTAGACATAGCTTGTTTCAAAGCACCGTACACCAATTGATGTTGCTGCACTAATCCCTTGCCTGCAAACTGCGATGAAACTACACTCACTTGATAATGATCGCCACCGCCAGTTAAATCTTGTACTTGTACTTGAGCATCTGGCAGCTCCGCCTTTATCATTTCCTCTACTTGTTGCGGACTTATCATCGCAATCCCTAAAAATTAATTATTTCTCTACACCTTATATATTATGTACAAATTTTAAACAACAAACTTATTAATTATCGATTGATCTCTGAGTAAAGTAAAATTATCTTGTTGTCCAAAAGACACATTGTGAGGGTTAGAGCCGGTTTACCCATGATTCAGTTGAGTCTTGCCATCGTCCCTAATGGCACCATCGAACGGAGATTGGTTTCACTAAGGCTAAAAATTTAACCATTAATTACCTGTTAATTCCCTTGGCTACAAAAATAGTTAAGTATTATAACTTATAAATAGCCTTCCCAATTCATAAGCATTGGCAGATAAGAGGTAAGGTTGGAATACTAGTTTTCACACCAATGTAATAACTATTAATACTAAATGATTTTAATCATAACATTAGAACTGACATCTTGCACCATTTTCAATAACCGCCTTAGAATGAATTCTCAGGCTAATATAAAAAGTCTGATAAATCAGACTGGGTAAGGGTTTTAGTGCGTTTTAACGTACTTTGTATATGAGCCTCGGAATTGATTCCGAGGTGGTTTTTGCAAGTGGTGCAAGATGTAAGAGAAATTAAAAAACCACCGCAAAAGGTTAAACGGTGGTCTATTGAATAATTTTATGGTGGATATAAAAAACTTAATTATTTACGGGATGAAGAAGCGTTACCGCCACTTTTAGGAAAAGGAGAATCAACAAACCCTAATTCAAATAATTGTTGATAAGCTTTTTTGCCTAAATCTCTAGTTGGGTTTTGACTTTTAATGATTTGCACCAACAAAGGTACAGCTAGTTCTGGCTTATTTTGTGCTCTGTGTACTAATGCTAACTGAAAAGTTGCTTCATCTCGCATTTGAGCAGTATCTAAAGCCTTTTTGCGTTGAGAATCGGCTACTCTGTTATCGATACCAGCAAAACTAGAGTTTAGCTGTTGGTAAAAATTTGATAGCTGATTGAAAACTAAACGTGCTTCTTTGAGTTTATCCGCAGCTAAGGCGTAATTTTGAGAAGAAACAGCATTACTAGCCTCTGACATCAAACGCTTTCCACCTTCAAGGCTTAAAATGCTAGTTGCTTGTCCAGTAGGACGAAGATTATTTGGATCGTTTGGATCTATTGGTTGTACTTGCGTGCTACCGCTAGGTAGTTTAACCTGGGCGTGAGCGGGCGATAGCAAGCTAAAACTTGCTATTACCGTAAGCATTGTCAGGCAAATATTGGGAACAGTTGCAGCAAATTTCATGGGGATAAATACTTGGGAAAGCTAAACAGAACAGGGATGAAAACTTCGGGTATCTTAACTCTGTTTTGCTATGAAAACAAAGCAAAGCCGCATACTAAATGTCTGTGATTTTAGACTGATAATCCAATCAATTGAGTTCCCACGACCATTACAGTCACGAAAATAGCTCTGATGAATACGAATGCAAACTCACCCCTAAATTCTTCGTCGGTCATACCAACTAGTAGCTTAGGAATGATTATACAACGTGGTGGTGAAGAATTAATATTAGAAAAAGTTTCAGACCGCTTTACCGTTCGCAGCAATGCTGATATTCCTATCAAACAATTAGCTCGGAACTTTTTAGGCAGTTGGCGTAGCACTATTCCTACTTCTCGTTTGCAATTGTTTCGGGTTGCCCCCAGCAACCTAGAGATGGCAATGTCTCAAGCACGGAGTTCAGAAAATGTTGCTTTCGCCAGTCATGTTTACCAAATTAAAGGTAATTCTGGAAACAAAGTTTATTTAAGCGACCAAATCACTATTGAATTTGCTTCTTGGGTAGATTCTCTCAGAATTAACGCCACCGCAGCGAAGTTTGGTTTAGTTCTTTACAAAACTGTTAACGATCTTCCTAATACTTTTGTCTTTTTTGTAGGCAAACAAGCTACACAAAATCCTATAAAAATTGCTAATAGGTTACAAAGTCAACCTGAAGTTATAACTAGCGAACCTAATATTATTATCCATCAAGAAACCCATTATAAACCTCGAGATCCTCTTTATTTTCAACAATGGTATCTCAATCACAATGGCGGGAATCAGTTGGCCAATGGATCTCATATTTCAATCGAAAAAGCTTGGGATATTACTCGGGGAGTTCGTTCGGTTATTGTTGCGGTGGTAGATGATTCTTTTGATTTGAATCATCCCGATTTTATGGGTAGTGGAAAAATAGTCGCTCCCTTGGATTTAAAAGATAAAGATTTCTTACAAATACCTACACAAAAACAACCCAGTCATGGCAGCGCTTGCGCCCGAATCGCTATTGCCGAAGAAAATGGTACGGGAATTGCAGGAGTTGCTCCCGGTTGTGCGTTTATGCCTATTCTTACTAGTGGATTTTTAGATGATGAGTCTGTAGAAACAATTTTCGATTGGGCTATTCAAAAAGGAGCTAGTGTCATTTCTTGCAGTTGGGGAGCATCTGCGGTATACTTCCCTCTCTCCTTACGTCAACGCGCTGCTATTACTCGCGCTGCTACCAAAGGACGCAATGGCAAGGGTTGTGTTATTTTATTTGCTGCAGGTAACGCTAACCGTCCCATTCACGGTACTGTATCCGAACGCGGCTGGGTAAAAAACATTGTTGCAGGTGAAACAAAGTGGCTCAATGGTTTCGCAGTACATCCAGATGCGATCGCAGTTGCGGCATCTACCAGTTTGAACAAAAAAGCCGCCTACAGCAATTGGGGCAACAATATTTCAGTATGCGCCCCCAGTAATAACGCTCAACCAGGAATCTGGTTTGAACAAACAGGCTTTGTTAATACCCAACCTGCCATTCCAGCTTCACTTTCCGGCCGAGGAATGTTTACAACCGATCGTAAGGCAGCCAGCGGCTATAGCAAAGACAATTTTACTCCCTATTTTGGCGGTACTTCTAGCGCAACTCCGGTGGTTGCAGGAGTTGTAGGATTAATTTTGTCAGCAAATCCTGACTTAACAACTCAGCAAGTAAAACGCATACTTGAAGAAACTGCGGATAAAATAGTTGATTTAGAACCAGATCCACAATTAGGTTTGCGTTACGGCAGTTACGATGATAAAGGTCATTCCCCATGGTTTGGTTACGGTAAAGTAAATGCGCTATCTGCCGTAAAGGCAGCACAAAAGCTTAAAGCCAATATCGCGATCGCAACCAAGAATGTAGAAGGGCATAATAATGCAATATTATGTATCCCCGATGATGATAAACAAGGGATAAAAAGCGGGATTGTTATATCTGAATCTAGTTTTGTAAAAGATATTCAAGTTTGTGTCAACATCACCCATGAATTTTTAAGCGATCTGGAAATTTACTTGATTGCCCCCAACAATCAACGGGTATTGTTACAAAGTCGTACATTAGGTCGTCGTAAGGAATTACAAACTACCTATTGCGTACAAACCCATCCAGTTTTGAAAAATCTACTTAATCATTCAGCCAAAGGACTTTGGCAGTTATGGGTTATTGATACCTCACCACAAGATGTAGGCAAATTAAAGAATTGGGAACTCGCTTTAACAGTGAACAGTGAACAGTGAGCAGTGAAGAGTTAATGATGAATGATTATTAGTTTCACTCTTCAATTAAGGATTAACAACTAACTTTCTATTTGTACAAAACCAGTATTCGCTAAATCGTCATATTGATAGTTTAAGTGTTGTAGCGTGTAAGCTAAATCATCTGTAAGGCGCGTAGCATCTTGCTTTACACAACCTCGAGCATAGTCGGACACTTTGATTGATGGAGCGATGCTAATGCTCACGTCGGTACCCCAAATTGGATAGGGGTGACTGTAATTAAAACAAATAGGTACAATTTTCACTCCCAAACCGGGGTGAGATAATTCAGCACTCAAAGCTAAACGCGCAATTCCAGGTTTTAGTGGGTGAACTTCGCGATCGCGAAAAATTCCGCCTTCGGGATAAATAACTAACATTTCGCCACGTTGTAGCAATTCAACCGTGTGGCGGAGAGTTGTAATGGAAGGATGTTTTGCATTAATGGGGAATCCTCCCAAACGCCGGACAAACCAGCCTTGAAAGCCTCTACACTCAGTACTTGTGACCATAAAACGCAAATCTCTACCGGTAACACAACGTCCTGTTGCATAAGGCAAAAGTAAGGAATCCCAACGCGCTTTGTGAGTAGGAGCTAAGATTACAGGGCCGCTTAATGGTAAATTTTCCTGTCCGGTAATTGTAATTTGGCTAAAGTACAAAGGTAAAAGTATATTTCCCGCCAATAAGTAAGTTAGAGAACTTAACCAAGGAGAAATTCGCGAATTAGTATCAGCCAATTTAGTGTCTAACTCACTATTGGCTTTTTTTCTTTTACTGGTATCAAATATTGAGTAAAATTCCATCATCACGGTGACTGGTGAATATTAAGTGAATCTAAATGTAAAGAATTCTTGATTAGTAACACCGTAGATTTTCTGCCCTAACTTTTGTAGCACTGACTGGACAGTTTTACCTCTGTCCTTTAT